>Ga0209395_1005414_pt1 | contig 14410 bp, 14 predicted proteins | sample GOMGulsemesocosm_3_FD_184635 | JGI IMG/M metagenome (GOLD analysis project Ga0209395, IMG submission 184635) | Methane-oxidizing microbial communities from mesocosms in the Gulf of Mexico - GOM9D Gulf of Mexico (SPAdes) (version 2) | ecosystem: Environmental > Aquatic > Marine > Cold seeps... | reverse complement strand
AATTTTGGATTGTTTCTTATTAATTGATTGTTAATTTTACCTAATCTTAAGAGATTGTAGAAGAGGCATTTTACTAAATCAGTGGTTCGTTTTAGTAGTGCTTCTTTTTTTTACCTTTCTGAAAGAATTAAAACAATTCCATCTGTCCACTTGGACATTCCAATTCCAACAACCATTTTTTACGCCAGATTCCTCCCGCATATCCCGTAAGTGATCCATCGGAACCAATAATACGATGACAAGGAATTACAATCCACAATGGATTTTTACCATTGGCCGACGCCACTGCTCTAATAGCTTTTACATCTCCTAAATACTTGGATTGTTCTAGATAAGACCTCGTTTTCCCATAAGGTACCGCTAATAATGCCGTCCATACTTTTTGTTGAAAGTCCGTTCCTTTTGGATTTAGTTTTAAAGAAAACGTAGTGCGTTCTTTTGAAAAATACTCTTTCAATTGCTGCACACAGTCTTGCAAGAAAGGATGGATTTCATCCGTCAAAACAGCAGAATCATCAGACACAGTAATACTACAAATACCATTAGCATCACCAATAATTTTGGCAATCCCGATAGGTGTTTTATAATATGCTATATGTTTAGATTCCAAAAATATCTTTTGAGTTTTGAGTGGTTATTGCTGCAACTTCTTCTGAAGTAGTTTGGTAAATATCGGCTAATTTATCGACAACCTTTACTATATAGCTCGGTTCATTTCGCTTACCTCTATAGGGTGTTGGTGCCAAATAAGGCGCATCCGTTTCTAATACGATGTTTTCTAATGGGATTTCATTTAAAAATTTATCAATCTTACCATTTTTAAAGGTCGCTACGCCACCAATCCCGAGTTTTAAATTGTAAGAAACAGCCTGTTTCGCCTGTTCTAAATTCCCTGTAAAACAATGGAAAATCCCGAATAAATCATCTCCTTTCTCCGTTTCTAAAACTTCGAAAATGGCATCAAAAGCATCTCTACAATGGATAATAACCGGTAATTTATATTTTTTTGCCCACTGAATTTGGGTTCTAAAGGCAGCTTGCTGTTCTTTTAAAAACGTAGTATCCCAATACAAGTCTATTCCAATTTCGCCAATCCCATAAAAAGAACGTTCGCTTAGTTTCTCTTCTATAAAATCCAACTCCTCTTGGTAGTTTTCTTTTACATAAGTAGGATGCAATCCCAGCATTAAAAATGCATTGTTTGGATATGCTTTCTCTAGGCAAATCATGCTGTCATAGCTATCCTTATCTATCGCAGGGACAAAAAGGCGGCTTACACCAGCTTCCAATGCACGTTGCATCATGGCATCTCTGTCTTCATCAAATTGTTCGCTGTATAAATGCGCGTGGGTATCGGTAATTATCATGGGGCAAATGTAGGATTTTATTTAGAAATTGCCTTGGGTAATTTTAGACTACAAACGCTCCAATAAATCCTGTGCTTTTTCATATTCCGCTGCTTCCTTAGGAATCAATTTCAAAGCACTTTTACACCATTCAATTTTATCGGTTTTTAAATAGCCCAAAGCAGTATACCACTGCGCCGTGTATTTATAAACAGAATCCCCGTTAATAATAGCATCAAAAACAGTAGAAGCCGTGGCTATTTTATCGGTTTCTAATAAAGCAATTCCATAATACAATTGCCACTCTACATTCCCCGGATCTTTACTTAACAACGTTCCAAGTGCCGCTACCGCCGTAGAATAATCCTGCTTGTTAAATGCCGTTTCCGCAGCCTTTGTATGGGTATCTGTGGTTCCACGTACCGTCATTTCCAAGGGTTCGTGCATGGCATATTCTGTATATGTTGGTTTCGAAGAATCGCTAAAAATATACACGGTAAACAGCAATAGTAAACTTGCCGCAACAGCCATCCATTTATAAGAATTCATTTTTAATAACACCCCTTTTTTAGGTGATTTCTGTTGATTTCTAATACTATTTAAAGTGTCTCTCAATTCCTTTTCTCCGGACGCATGCGTACTTCTAGATTTCAAAGACTGTGATACTTCTGAATAGTCCAAATACGCCCTATTAAAGTCGGCATCACTGGCCAATCTATTTTCAAAATCTACCAATGCCTCCCCTTCTAATTCACCCTGAATATAGGCCTCAAATGCTATGTATGATTCTTCTTTCATTTTAATCGTTTTTAAGTTGCTTAAATTCCGCAGTATCCCGAACAAGTTTGGTTAATTGTCCAATACATTGAGATTTTTTTTTACGAGCGTAGCCATAGGTTACCCCCAGTTTTTCGGCCACTTTCTCCATGGACTTCAAAGTAAAAGCCGTTGTAATTATTTCTTGACATTTGGCACCAAGCTGCTTGAACATTTTGTCTATAAGTTCACTTTTCTGCTCGTACATCAAGGTGTCTTCCGCCATGGCGATATCATGCTTACTTATAGATGTAATTTCGTCCATAAATGTTACCTCTTTATTTCCTGTTTTTCGTAATTGGTTCAACCATTTACGTTTACAAATCAAGAAAAAATAAGCATCAAAAGGGCAACTCAGTACAAGCCCCTTCTCCAAGGCTTGATGATAAATTGTAACTAAACTTTCCTGAATTATATCTTGAGCATCATTATAATCTCCATTGTTCTTAGAAATATAGTGGACCACTTTAGGCGTAAACCGGTCATACAGTTCGGACAATACCCGTGCATCGTTTTGCAGCAGGGCTTCTATGTATTTATGATCGCTGTGTTTGGTTGCCAAATCTATCTTTTTTGAAATTATTAAGGATTTAAAGGTAACAAAATTTGTCGGCTATTGATATAAGGGCAAGAAAGGAAATTTGAAACCCTTCCAAAAGTTTTTTTTAAAACAAGGGTCACAAAAAATTAGAAAGTTGATATAACAGTAGAAACCTTAAAATTTAGAAATGATGAAAAAATTAATGATGGTATTTGTAATAGGTTTGATAATGCACACCTTACAAGCAGGAACAATTGAAAATACCCCTTCCTATATTAAAGTTTACCAATGGGAAGTTGTAGGAAAAGGAATCAAAGCTTCTGGAACAAGCAGCAGCTTAGTACAAGCAAAAAAAATGGTGAAAATGGCGAGCCAAGGCAGCATTATAGAAAGTAGTACGGTAACATCTTATTATGTTTCTATAATCGAACTACAACAGCAAAAAAGGATACATAAATATACTTGGTCAGTGGCTGGAAAAGGGTTCCACGCAAGTGGAGTTACCCTAAGCGCTTCAGCAGCAAGAAGACTGATAAAACAAATCAGCGCAACAAGCATTCAAGAATTCAAAATAATAGAAAAACACTAATTAACCGCACAAAACTGTGCCAATAAAAACATAGAAATTATGAAAACTTTTAAAAACATCTTAGGATTAATAGTGGTAGCATTCGTACTTACCAATTGTATAAATCATAACGACGACGTGCAAGAAGCACCGCAACCAGACGGGGAAGCTCTCTTAGAACGATTCCTTAAAAACAGAACTGATGCTCTAGAAACCTTTGATTTGGATGCCGCTACAGGAGGTGTAATCACAGGAAACCAAGGAACACAAGTATATTTCCCTCCCAACTCGTTCGGATTGAATGGAACTCCAGTAACAGGAAACGTAACGGTAGAACTATTAGAAATTTATAACAAAGCAGACATGTTATTAAAAAACAAATCTACCTTAGGAAAACGTCCCAATGGAGACAAGGAAATATTAAAATCTGCGGGAGAATTCTTTATCAATGGAACACAAGGCGATACTCAATTAGAATTACTAGGCATGGCTACAGTTAATTCGAAAGGAATACCATTAGCAGCACTAGATTCAAATATGAATGTATTTAGAGCAGGAGGTGAAGATAATGATTGTGATGGTATTGATGACGATTGTGACTGGGAAGAGGCCGATGAAAATAATGATGGAAAAGTAGACAATGCCAACCTAGCCGATGGTGCCAATGGAGAAATGGTATCTTACACCTACCAATTTGGATCTTTTGGATGGACAAATTTAGATAGATGGTATAGTTATACAGGTCCAAAAACAAGAATATATGTAGACGTACCAGCAGGATTTGATGCAGACAATTGTGCCGTATATCTTTCTTATAACGGAGAACCAACAGCATTGGCTCGTATGGATACTTACGATACCGAATTGGATTTATTCACAGAACATTACGGTTTAATTCCAATTGGACAAGAAATTCACATCATCGTAGTCTCAGAAATTGAAGGAGTCTTACACTACGCAATCCAAGGAAACACCGTTATAGATGAACATATAGAAGTGATTTCAAGTTTAATTCCAACCACACAAGCAGCATTAGAAGCAATGATTAACGGCTTACCATAGTAACAAGTTGCTAAAATTAAAATTGCGAACACCTTTACTTTTCGAAAGATTTGTAGGGGTGTTTCATTGCTATTAATGAGGGGAACAACTGGATTCATCACAGTAAAAATTGATTTCGATATTCCTCTATAAAAACCAATAAATAAGTCTAGAATACGAAGTCTTCCCCACACTATCGCAATAATTGAAATTGCTAATCTCAGCAAAAACATGTATATTCTAACTTTTTAAAACTACTAACTTTGAAAACAACCCTCTCATTTACACTCTTTTTACTACTGATCTTTAGCGTGAATTCGCAAGAAATAGCCCAAGACAGTATTCCAAGAAAAGCCGTTATAACCTTTGATCAAACTCAACATAAATTAGGCGCTATAAAACCACCTTTACGTCAAATAGCAGGTGCTCCAAAAGCATTTTACAGTTATTTTTGGGAATTAGGTGATGGGAATTACAGTTTTAAAGAAAGCCCCAAACATCAGTATAAAAACAACACTAAACATACCGTGCGCCTATCGCTTACAAATAATTATGACGATGGACTCCCTCCTAGCACACGTCCTAAATTACTAGAAAACACCTTGGACGTTTCTGATGTTTCTACCAATGAAACCCATCATTTAAATACGCTACATGACGGTTTTAGACTACTTACAAACAGGGATCCAATTCCTAATCAGGAAATGGAATTTGTGATTAGCTATGGCAATAAAGCATCCTTTCCTAGCCAAGGTAAAATCTATTTATTTTACAATGAACTTAAATACAATGACAAGAATTTTGAGTTGATGGATGTCAGAACATATCACGACGAACAAGAAGAAGTTTTGCAGCCTATCGCCTATAATTATCTTCCAAAAGAAACCATTATACGATCTACAGGAATAAGTCATCTATTCCCAAAAAATCACCTAGTAATAGATACCTTAAGACAAAATTTACCCGCCACTTTAAAAGAAAGCGAAGCCCTATATGGCGATGTAAAAGTATGGAATGTTAACGACCTCGATCCAAACACAGAACGCAATATATTTCTGACTTTTAAAACCACTCCAGAGATGCTTAAAGACACCTCAGCCATCATCTCCATCAGAAGTATTTACGTGCCAGAACGCGGTTTAGATGCACATCAAGTAAAAACAAAAGAGATGGAAATTGTAACCTCTCACGATCCCAATAAAATGGCAGTCTACAATACTTTTCTAAATTACCGACTGGTGCGATTTAAACGTTTAAAATACAAAGTACGTTTCCAAAATAATGGAGAAGGGCCAGCGAGGCTAATCAAACTAAACGTAGATATTCCTCCAATGCTAGATAAAAAAACACTCAAAATTATAGACATGTACCCTAAAGTTCCGATATGTCCGGAAGGAAAAGAAGTACGCTATAGTTGTATGGATACCGTGTATTATGCCGATAAAATATCATTTCAATTTAAAAACATCTACTTACCAGGAACCGAACAAAAAGGAGTTCAAGAAAAAGATTCTACCAAAGGCTTTGTAAAATACTCCCTCAAATTCGGAAAGGATTTTCATAAAATAAAATCGAAGAGTAAAACCGCAATTATATTTGATAAAAACGACCCCATCATTACCAACGCTGCAACTTCAAGGTTTTTACCAGGAATATCCATTGGAGCAAAAGCCGGGTATAATTATATCCTAGGAGTAGACCATTCTAAAAGTTATTTTATGGGAGCCACCGTATCTACTTATAAGGCCTATAAATGGTACCCTCAAGCAGAATTAATGATTTCTAACACATCGTATTCCAACAGCAACAGACAACAAGAAATCGTAGAAAATGTAGATACAGCTGATGGAATTATGAAGTCTCTTCTCAAAGAAACGGACAAAGAATTGACTACTGAACGCATATCTATAGATGTAGTCCCAGCATCTATACGATACAATATAAATGGGATTATTGGACTGGGAATAGGTGCCCATGTTTCTCTAGATTTTAAAACCAAATTAAATACCACAGCAGAGGAAACTTATTTTTTAGTAGAAAATGAACTTAAAAGAGAAGCCGTTCCTGCCTTAAATAAAACAGTAAGTAGTACACAAGAAAGTAGTTTTGAAAATATAAAATACGGTGTTTTTGGCGATGTAACACTCGGTACTTCACGAATAGGGCCAAGTATTGGAGCCCGTTATATTTATCAGTTCGACACCCCGCATAAGCAATTACATTTCTATGCCATTTGGAAGTTTTAACTCGATAAGATGAAACAATATCTCACGGTCATTTATTGCTTTTTTTACCTGCTACTTTCAGGGCAAGAAAATAGTATAAAAGAATATCAAATAAAAAATGATATAGAGGGATACATCTACTCAAAAACAGATAGTTTCAACAAAAATCCAAGTATTCAAAATCTCCGTTATTTTAAAGAACTCTCAAGTAATATATGGAGAAAACCTAGTACAACAAACGAAAAAATTGCACGGTTACACAGTTTCATTCAATATGCCTATCACTTAAAACAATTTAGACAACTGTCTGAATCCGTATTGGTCTATGAAAAGGCCTTTTACTATTACAATTCAGAACAACTACGCACCTATAATATCTTAGATTACTGCTTGCTACCCATGGCCAATAATTACACAAGACTTGGAGCTTTTGAACGGGCAGAAACTATCTTAAAAACGGCAGAAACAACGGCTATTAGTAGTAATAATCCCAGAAAACTTGTCTCCATTTACAATAATTTATCAATTATTTATCAATCGCAAGGAGCTTATGAAAAGTCAAAGAAATTATTAGAAAAAACTTTAAAACTACCTCATATATCAAAAGCACAACAAGCGAAAACATGGAGTAATTTAGCCCTTGTAACGGTACGCTTAAACAATATATCCCTCGCTGTAAAGTATGCCGAAAAATCCGTTTTTCTAACACCTAACAATACGGCTTTTTCTCAAAAACTAGCGAGTATAAAAGCTCGCTATTCTGAACAAACAAACCAGTTTCCATCCGCAGTTATTCACTATAAAAAAGCCATTCAATTGGCTTCAAAAACTTATGGAAAACAAAGTAGAGAGCTCGTCAAATCCACAATAAACCTTGCCAATTTTTACTTAAAACAACAACAATTAGACAAGGCAAAAATACTCTATGAACACTGTTTGGAGATAAACCAACAACTGTCTGTAGACCATACACAAAAAATAAGTCAAGAAAGATTGGGGGATATTGCCATGCAAAAAGGGAAACTCGCCCAAGCCATTAGCTACTACAAAAAAGGAGGCAAAGTAATTGAGGCCTTAAAAGAAACACTCGTATCTGATGCATCAAAAATTAGGCTGATGACTGAATACAGTGTTCTTAGTGAAAAAATAATAGCCCTGTATTTTGAATTATTTCAAAGCACAAAAGACCAAGACTATGCTTTTGAGGCACTCAATATCGCAGAAAAAAGTAAGGCCAGTATTGTAACGGAACAACTTAAAAGCCAATCCGTCAAAAACAGGCAAAAATCAATGCCTCTTTTTAAAGAAGAAGCTCAGTTAACACTACAAAAAAGTCAATTATTACAGCAACGAATGCTGGAGGAGCAAAAACACGAACACGCCGCTATTTCTCAATTAAAAATTATAAATAATGAGCTCAATATCCTAAGTAATAAACTCCAATTACTACAAAATAAAATTAAAGATTCTTATCCAGAATTACGAGTATCCACCGGAGAGATTACTAAAAAACACCTTGAAGACCTCCTTATAAATGAATCGCAATTATTACTAGATTATTTCGTTGGGTCAAGGTCTGTATATGTATTTTCTTTTGCAAAAAATGCTTCCCTAACTTTTCGTAAGATTGAAAACAAATTGAAGTTTCAAAAACAACTCCAAACATTTTACAGCCTATTTTCCGATACTGCAGGTGCCAAACTAAAAAATAACATACAGAACTATAAGCTCCAGGCTCATGCACTCTACCAACAATTATTAGGCCCTGAGTTCGATAAAAATCGTTTCTCTTCATTAGTTATCATCCCTGATGCGGCTATTGGACTTATTCCATTTGACGCCTTGTTAACTACAAAAAGCAATAGCTCAAATTTTGCAGACCTCCCCTATTTACTACATTCAGCAAGTATTACTTACAGCCTGTCTTTGCCGATTTTATCGCTATTAAAACCAGCAAATAAATACAATTCTCTTATTGGTTTTTTCCCCGTTTTTGATACTAAAAACTCATCACTATCATCATTACCAAACACACTTATTGAAGCGGAGAACATTGAAAAATCAATGGGTGGAAATATACTTTTGAGAGCAGAAGCTAGCAAAGAAAATTTTATTAGACAACAAGGATACAAACACATTCTACATGTAGCAACACACGCCTCAAGTGGCACTCATCAACTACCTCCATCCGTAGAATTTGCAGACAACACCTTATATGTTTCAGAACTATACGGAATGCAATTTAATGCGCCATTAATTGTCCTCAGCGCCTGTGAAACCAGCGTAGGACCAATTTATAAGGGAGAAGGAATTTTGAGTTTAGCACGTGGTTTTTTATATGCTGGTATCCAAAACAGTGTGGTTTCCCAGTGGAAAGTAAATGATAAAGCCACGCAGCAATTAATGACTCATTTTTACCAAGGATTAAAAAACACCCAACAAGTATCCGAGTCGTTACACACATCCAAACAAGCATATCTAAAGAATAAGAAAGTACATCCACTAAAAAAATCGCCTTATTATTGGGCCGGATTTTCTTATTATGGACAACTAGAAACACCTATTAAAAGCAACGGAATTTACGGGATACTTTCTATCTTTTTAACCATTCTTTTTCTTACCTATTATTACTATCCTAGAAAACACTAGATTTACTTCCTAAACGAATACTATGCGTCTAAAATCTATTTTGAAACGAAAGGGCTATACCTTTATAAAACTTCGAACAATGGCTACCAAACATTTGGAAATGAAAGCCACTATAAATGGAGTAAAAGGGCGTTTTATTTTAGATACAGGAGCGTCCAACTCCTGTGTAGGTTTTGAAGGTATTGAAAAATTTAACTTAGAAGTAAAAGATTCAGATACCAAAGCGGCGGGTGCTGGAGCCATAGATATGAAAACCCAATTGTCCTTACAAAACACCTTAAAAGTCAAAGATTGGGAATACAATGCCATGTCTTTTGTAGTTTTTGATCTTACGCATGTAAACACAGCTCTAGAACAACAATCAGAACACGCAATAGATGGTATATTAGGCGCAGATATCTTAGAACAAGGAAAAGCCATAATCGATTATAAAAAGAAACGACTGTATCTTAAAAAATTGGTTTTTAAATATTGATAGTGACTAAAAAAACGCTTTTCCTATGATGGGAAAAGCGTTTTTTATTGTTTTTTAGTCCTTAAGAAGTCTTTAAATTACACCAACGCTCCAGGTAAATACACCTCCAAAATTAAAAGAATCGTGGACGGTACTTTTAGAAACAGAAAGCGCCAAACACAGTTTTTTACTAAACTGATTTCCGACCCCTACATTGATATCATTGCCTAAGAATTCATTGGTATCAAAATCACCCAACAATTCTAAATAAGCATAATACTGAGGGTTAAAATTGTAGGTCAAATACGAAATATAATAGGCACAATTTCCAATCATTGGATTGTATTTATAGCCGATATTCGTGGTTAGTTTTGTGGCATGGTTTAATTGGTAACCAAAATTTAAAGATCCTCTAATGGCAGTATTGTGCGCAGACAAATCCTGCTCTCCTCCTGGTAAAGTAACCCGGGTCATCAACACCATGGAAGGGCGTAAACCATCTTGCTTACAAAGTTCTTTTGCCAAACCTATATTAAATGCATCCAAACCAAAAACACTGGGCTGAACTTCACTATTTATAGAATGATTTTGTTTAGAAAAAGGAATCAGAAAATGCAATTCCCAAGTATCGCCCAAGCCATACCTAATTAAAGTATTGGGTATGGTCCAATGGGTTGTTTTCCCATCCTCTGACCTGTTAATAGTATACAACGATTCAAAATCGAAGTTTAAAAATTGATCACCCACCGTTTTGGAAGGCTGAATAGATTGTGCAACTAGCGAATATTTCATCAAAAATAAGACCGCTAACAGAGTGAACCGTTTCATGTTTTTCAGTAATTGTTGAGTTTTTAAAATGATTAATTACTGGATAAATGTAAACGCTATTCTTTTTCTTTTTTATGATAAAAGTCAATGGTTTGCTCAATTGCTTCATCAAAATTCTCCCATGTTTTTGGGTCGTGTAAATCCGTAGAAATGAACGACTTATTGAACTTAGAAAGCAACGTAAAGTAAATATATCCTCCAATCATCAACTGAAAAGCATGATTTAATGGCTTATTATTTTTATCTACTTGAAAAACACCGCCTACTTGAGCGTTTGTAAACTTAAAAAGTTCTTTGGTGTTTTCATTATTTTCTATCAAAGGCCAACGAAGTAATTCTTGGGCTAACACATTTTCGCGTAACTCTTTAGTCCCTTGAGCCGTAATATTTTTAAGATACTCTTTACTGGTATCATCACTATCGTAATCAATAATAGATTTGAAGAAATCTCCTTTTTTAGCCAATTGTAATAACAGGCCTTTCATCCCTCCAAAATAGCGATAAATTAACTCCTTGGAAACACCTGCTTTTTTAGCTATGGCATTAATTCCAACCCCCTGCGGGCCTTTTTCTTCTAGTAAATCTAAAAAGGCATTGTAAATACGTTCCTCGGTGGCGTTTCTATCTTTTTTCACGTGGTATATAGTTTAGTCGTGCACAAATATACGGAATCAAGAATAGAATAGACTTATCCCAAATACATTTCCAAATAACCGATATAAATAGTTTTGTTTACAACATAGACAAGTCCATAACATCGCCCATTTTTACCCCATTTTTTAAAAGCATTGGGTAAGTGTCACACATTAATTCAAACATATATTCTAAGGGAACTTCATCAAAAGTGCCATAATCCTCTAAATATTCCATAAAAGAATTGGCACCGTGTTCATCAAACTCCTGAAAAACCGCATCCGTTTTCCCATCAAAATCCAAGGCGTGTACACCCATTTTTTTACATAGTTCTTTATTAAATGCAGGGGTCGCTTTCACCCATTTTCCTTCTAAATAAATAGCTACATAGCCATGAGGCACCAATTCATCAGAACCAAATTTTTCTATAATTTGTTCTACTGCAATATGATTTTTAACACGAGACAAACCCAATTTTGAAGGGATATTTTCCGCCCTTAAAACACTAATTAAAATGATACTTTTATCCAAGCAATGCCCCGCTTTTTGAGTGGCTATTTTAGAAGATTTCCAATCCTCTTTTTTCAAGCTAAATCGGTAGGGGTAATATGGCCAAAAATCACGTACAAAAGTATACGCTCTAATGGCAAAATCACTGTCTGATTCTGCTGCTTTTCTATCTAATTTTTGAACAATTCTTTGAATTATTTCCGATGAATAATCAAAATTAAACGTTTCATTTGCATTAGGTAATTTCATTTCTTACTCCTTTTTTAATAAAAAAATTGTCTTTTTTGTAACCATTCAGTCACGCACAAGAATATCACTTTTTTTTCTAATTTCAAAACGAGTTGTTTAATAGCTCATCGAATCCTAACCGCTATGAATACATCTAAAATAAATATGAAACGATGAACATACGCGAATAACTTCAACTGAAAAGAAGTGCATCCTTTTGGTATTTTTATAAAAAAAAGACTTCTAATTACAAGCTTAAATACAACACTTCCTATTTCAAATTTTATTGATAAAGTGTACACAATAGCCAGTATGTATAGCTCTTTATCCTTATTTTAAAAAATCCTCCTCTATATTAATAATACTCATTAGTACCAGCTCCTCATAAGAACTTGCCCAACACGTAGTAATTTCAAGTTTTAACAATAAAACACAGGTTTAAAACATACCGATTAGTATGTTTTAAACCTGTGTTCATTATAAATAAAGTAGTACTTAAAAATCCCCAAATCTAAATTTCTTACACAATATTTTTATAAAAATAAAACATATCTCCACGTATAAATCAGACACTTTCCTCCTCAATAATTCTAGTTTAATTATTTATACTAACTTGTACATGATTATTCGCTAACAGTTGAAAATTTGACTTTTACAAAAAAAAACATATATTTGTAACTAGTCGGTCACATAGATTATTTAAAACACATCACTCTTAAAAAAGAAATTTATGGAAGCATATATTTACGATTCTGTTCGCACTCCAAGAGGTATCGGAAAACCTACAGGGTCACTTTCACAAGCGAGTCCTGTTCAATTAACCACCACCTTATTAGAAGCAATAAAATCCAGAAATAATTTGGACACATTATTAGTGGAAGATATTATTATGGGATGCGTTACTCAAGCAGGTGAACAAGGGGGAAATATTGCCAAAGTTGCGGCACAAGAATCAGGTTATGGAAACCACGTTTCTGCGGTGTCATTAAATCGCTATTGTGCCTCTGGTTTGGAGGCCGTAAATCAGGCCGCCGCCATGGTCAAATCTGGCTGGGCAAATTTGATCATGGCAGGAGGCGTAGAATCCATGTCTAGAGTTCCTATGGGAATCGACGGGTCGGCTTGGGTAATGGAACCAAACGCTGCTTTTGGAAAATTTGTTCCCCAAGGAATATCGGCTGATTTAATAGCCACTAAATATGGATATTCTCGAAATGAATTGGATCGTTTTGCAGTACAATCTCAGCAACGTGCTTCTCATGCACAAAAACATCACTATTTTGAAAATTCCATCATACCTGTCAAAGACCTCAATGGATTTACTTTATTAGCGCAAGACGAATATATTCGCGCCAAAACAACGGTAGAGAGCTTAGCAAATTTAAAACCTGCTTTTCAACAAATGGGAGACTTCTTATTTGACCAAACAGCCCTAGACAAATACGTAGAAATTGAAAAAATTCAACATGTGCACCATGCAGGAAATGCTTCGGGAATTGTAGATGGCGCCGCATTGATGCTCATCGGAAATAAAGAAATAGGAGAAAAACTTGGCCTAAAACCAAGAGCCAAAATTACCATGGGAGCTGTGATTGGTTCTGAACCATTGATTATGTTGGAAGGCCCAACTCCCGCGACAAAAAAAGCATTGAAAAATGCAAAAATGACGGTAAGCGATATCGATCTATTTGAAATAAATGAGGCTTTTGCCGTGGTTCCACTTCGCCTTATGGACAACTTAAACATAGACCCATCCATTGTAAATGTAAACGGAGGTGCCATTGCTTTAGGACATCCATTAGGTGCAACAGGTTGCATGATTTTAGGAACCGCCTTGGACGAATTAGAACGACAAAATAAAAACACTGCACTCGCTACGTTATGCGTAGGCGGAGGTATGGGAATTGCCACAATTATAGAACGTGTTTAAATTTAAAAGCTATAAAAATGATGCATATAGAATATAAGATAGACAAGGACGGCATTGCATTTGTTACTTGGAATGTAGCCAATGTTCCCGTAAATATCATGAACGAAGCAACCATGCCTGAGTTTTTTGAAGTGATGCAACAAGCCATCGCTGATGAAAACGTAAAAGGGATCGTCATAAATTCTGCCAAAGATGATTTTATAGCTGGAGGCGATTTAAATTGGTTTTTAAACTATGATAAATCAAAAGAAGATTGTTTTGATATGTTTATGGAGACCCATAAAAACATGCGCGCTATAGAAGCTTCTGGAAAGCCAGTGGTCGCGGCAATTAATGGATTGGCGCTAGGTGGAGGCTGCGAAATTGCTTTAAATTGTCACCATCGAATTATGAGTAATCATCCAAAAAATCGCATTGGATTGGTAGAATGTTCCGTGGGATTATTTCCTGGAGCCGGAGGAACACAACGCTATTTGCGATTAATGGGCATTCAAAAAACGATAGAATACATCACCCAATCAAAGAAACTTAGTCCTACCCAAGCATTAAAAGATGGTCTTGTTCATGCTATTTGTACTCCAGAAGAAGATATGAATGCATTGGCTAAAAAATGGATACTTGAACAAGGAAACACGGTACAA
>Ga0209395_1005405_pt1 | contig 14417 bp, 10 predicted proteins | sample GOMGulsemesocosm_3_FD_184635 | JGI IMG/M metagenome (GOLD analysis project Ga0209395, IMG submission 184635) | Methane-oxidizing microbial communities from mesocosms in the Gulf of Mexico - GOM9D Gulf of Mexico (SPAdes) (version 2) | ecosystem: Environmental > Aquatic > Marine > Cold seeps... | reverse complement strand
GAGAAAAAAAAATTTACAAAAATATTTTCCACGGAAAATAAATTAATTATTATGAGCATGAATACATTAAAAACAATAGCACATAAAGTAGGTAGTCCATTAGTAAATATGGGGCCAATTCGGTTACGACAACCGTTGCCAACAAATGGAATAGAAAGTGTAGATCCTTTTTTGTTACTCCATCATTACGGCCCATATGCAATAAGTGAGTTTAACAATCCATTTGATTTAGGACCACATCCACACCGTGGATTTGAGCCAATTACCTTATTGTTTAAAGGAGAACAATTGCACAGAGACTCTTTAGGGAACAAAATGTTGGTAAGCGCAGGGGATGTGCAATGGACAACAGCTGGTAGAGGGGTAATTCACGCCGAAGGACCATCAAAAGAATTTGTGAAAAAAGGAGGTGATTTGGAAGGGATTCAATTGTGGCTTAACCTCCCTGCTGAAAAGAAAATGATGCCAGCAAATTATCAACACGTCAAAAATGAAGAAATTCCTATTGTTGAAAATAAGGATAAAACGATACAGTTAAAAGTGATTGCCGGTGTGCAAAAAAGTGCCATAGGGTTGATAAAAACACAAACAGATGTAAATGTTTTTACCGTTAAAACGAAAGAAACAGGCGAAATTATTATTGACATTCCAAATGATCATAAATCATTAGTGTATTTATTGGACGGAGAAGTTTTGGTTAATAACCAGGCATTGTTAAAAAAAGGAGCAACGCAAATGCTAACATTTAATCACGATGGAGATACTATTCAGTTAGAAGCGAATAAAGAAAGTACAGTATTAGTGCTTTCTGGAATGCCAATAAATGAAAAAGTTGCACAATATGGGCCGTATGTTATGAATACCCAAACAGAAATAATGGAGGCAATGCGTGATTACCAACAAGGAAAAATGGGATATCTTTATTAAAAATAAAGGTAAAAAGAAGTACAAAGCTCAAGAAACTATTTCTTGGGCTTTTTTGTTTTCGTAAATTTATAGTACCTTGCAAAGTGTTATGCATGCATAATAAAATAAGGAAACTATGACAAAATACAAGCACATCTTTGAACCATTAGATTTGGGTTTTACAACCTTAAAAAATAGAATTTTAATGGGGTCTATGCATACAGGCTTAGAAGAAGAAAAAAATGGGATTGAAAGAATTGCAAGGTATTATGGCGAAAGAGCAAAAGGCGGTGTAGGTTTGATTGTAACAGGTGGAATTGCTCCAAATAGACAGGGGTGGACAGCTCCTTTCTCTGCAAGAATGTCTACTAAAAAACATGCAGAAAGTCATAAGGTAATTACCGATGAAGTGCATAAGCATGGCGGAAAAATTTGTATGCAAATTTTGCATTCAGGCCGGTATGGCTATCATCCAATCACCGTAGCTCCATCTAATATTAAAGCACCAATATCGCCATTTAAACCTTTTCAACTAACCGAGTCTGGAATAAAAAGAACGATTAATGACTTTGTGAATTGTGCAAAGTTATCTAAAATGGCGGGGTATGATGGCATTGAAATTATGGGTTCTGAAGGCTATTTGATCAATCAGTTTATTGCTGAAAGAACAAATAAAAGAATGGATAAATGGGGGGGAGTTTATGAAAATAGAATGCGATTTCCAATAGCGTTGGTAAAACAAACAAGAGAAGCCGTTGGAAAAGAATACATCATTATTTATAGATTGTCCATGTTAGATTTGGTAGAAAACGGTAGTGATTGGAAAGAAGTTGTGCAATTGGCAAAAGAAATTGAAAAAGCAGGAGCAACAATCATAAATACAGGGATTGGATGGCATGAAGCTAGAATTCCAACAATTGCAACATCAGTTCCGAGAGCAGCATTTACATGGGTTACTAAAAAAATGAAAGAAGAAGTATCTATTCCGTTAGTTACCACTAACAGAATAAATATGCCTGAAACAGCAGAACAAGTTTTGGCAAATGGAGATGCAGATATTATATCTATGGCACGTCCATTTTTAGCAGATCCAGAATGGGTTAATAAAGCTGCTGCAGAAAAAGCAGATGAAATTAATACCTGTATAGGATGTAATCAGGCCTGTTTAGATCATGTCTTTGAACAAAAAGTAGCCAGTTGTTTGGTCAATCCAAGAGCTTGTCATGAAACAGAACTGAATTATACGAATACCAACAATCCTAAGAAAATAGCAGTTGTAGGAGCTGGGCCAGCTGGATTGGCTGCGGCTACCATAGCTGCCCAAAGAGGGCATATCGTTACATTGTTTGATAGTGAACCTGAAATTGGGGGACAGTTTAATATTGCCAAGCAGATTCCTGGGAAAGAAGAATTTTATGAAACAATACGCTATTTTAATAAGCAGATAGATTTGCACAATGTAACACTGAAATTAAATACAAGAGTCTCAAAAGATGACGTGTTAAAAGCAGATTTCGATGAAGTGATTATCGCAACAGGTATAAAACCAAGAATGCCAATTATAGAAGGCATTGAACACGAAAAAGTGTTGACTTATTTAGATGTGTTAAAACATAAAAAACAAGTAGGAAAACGAGTTGCAGTAATTGGCGCAGGTGGAATTGGTTTTGACGTTTCTGAGTACTTAGCACATGAAGGAGAAAGTACGTCTACAAATATTGATGCCTGGTTAAAAGAATGGGGAATTGACAAATCTTTACATGCCAGAAGTGGCATTGAAGGCGTACAACCAGAAATAGCACCATCTCCTAGAGAAATCTTTATGTTTAAAAGAAGTAAAGGTAAATTTGGAGGGAAACTAGGGAAAACCACAGGTTGGATTCATAGATCTACATTAAAAAAGAAAAATGTGCAATTCATAAATAGAGTGCAATACACTAAAATTGATGATAAAGGCCTGCATTATGTTCAAAATGAAGAGACCAAAATCATAGCGGTTGATACCATTGTTATTTGTGCTGGGCAAAACCCATTAAAAGAATTGGTTGTGCCATTAGAAGAAAATGGATTGAAAGTTCATGTGATAGGAGGAGCCGATTTTGCATCTGAATTGGATGCAAAAAGAGCCATTGATCAAGGGGCGAGATTGGCGGCAAAATTGTAATGTGCTTATTATTGAAATTTAAATAAAAAAGTGTAGTTTTAAAAAATAATATACATCCTGTAATGAAGGATGTGGTAAAAATTAATTGAAAAAGATAATTTTTGCATGTTTAATCGCTTTGCCGGTTTTTTTTTAGACCTAAAATACTTGTAAGAACTGTACATTTTTTTTGTAAAGAAACTTGCATAAAAAAAATGATCTATCATGAAGAAACAATTTAAATACTGTTCTTCTGTTGTAGATGATTTAGGTATAAAGACATCTGAGAATTCTTTTTTTTGTATCAACCCCCAACAAATAGCTATGTTTTTTAAATTTAATTAAAATGAAAAAAAAAGAGAAGAATAACTGTATAATGGTTTTTATGTGCTGTTTGATGTTTTTTGGTTGTATCACTCCCTATGAAATAAATGAAGGAGACAATTTTGAAGATCGACTGGTAATAGAAGGTAAACTAACGGATGCGTTTGGTTATCAGGAAATAAGGCTTTCAAGAACCTTCTCTTTGGATAAATGGCATCAAGGTCTGATGGAAAAAAATGCACATGTTAAAATCATTGAAGATGGCACAACATCGTATGAATATGAAGAGAAGGAACCTGGTGTATATGTTTCAAAAATTAAATTTAATGCCGTACCAAATAGCAGCTATAAATTAGAAGTTACCTTAAGTTCAGGGAAAAGATATGCAACTAAAAATATCGGATTACCGGCAGAATCAAATTCAGATTTTGACTTGGTGGTAAATAGCGGAACAAATAAAGGAGGTAAGCCCGGTGTATTAATTGACTATATTAATATTAGTAATGGCGGAGAGTCTAATACGCCCAGTTATTTCCGATTTGACCATACAAGTACCTATAAGATTATTGCACCGAATTGGACTGCTGAGAAGCTGGTGGTAAATGCAACAATAAAACCAGATATTGTACCTAAAGGAAACGAACTTGGAAAGATTTGTTATGGGAAAGAACGTTCTACGCAACTGATATTAAGAAATGCAAGTGAATTTCAAGGTAATGCTGTTGAGTCGTTTAATATAAGGTATATTGCGAAAGTCGAACAAAAAATTTACCACCGATATAGTATTAAGGTAAATCAATATGTAATTTCTAGAGAGGCGTTTGTGTATTATCAAACACTAAAAGATTTCTCTGAATCTGACAATGTGTTTTCCGAAAATCAACCAGGTAATATCATTGGAAATATGGTTTCTTTAGATGATGAGAACGAAGTTGTGATTGGTTATTTTGAGGTATCAAAAATACGCTCGAAAAGACTGTTTTTTAATTATATAGATTTTTATCGAAAAGAGGAAGTTGCAGATGAAGTTTATTTTGGAGCATGTATTAAATCATTTCCTACATTAAGAAGCAGAGGTATTATTCAGCGTTTAAGTTTAAATGATATGTTGCTGCAAAATTTGGTAGTGTATCTTAATGAAAATGACCCAGTACTTCCATGGCCTGGAGGGCCTTTTCAAGTAGTAACCAAAGCTTGTGGAGATTGCAGGGTTTTAGGAGATGTTGAAAAACCTGATTTCTGGATAGATTAAGTACACTTAACTTATAAACTATATAGTGTTAAGCTGCTTGTTTTTGTGTTTTTCGAATACCAATATCTTCTCCATAAATTTATTTGAGTTTTAGTTTATACTTGATACAGATTGTAGAGATTTACCTTAGTTAATCTTATTGAAACATTCATATTGAGTTGTTAAAATTCTTTTGGAGATTGGACACGTTTTTTGGCTGTGCTCAAACACTATTTTATGTGTTAACATGTGCTGAGTTCTTGTAATTGGTAGGTTTTAAGTAGTGTAATGTGGTACGACTTGTAGAAAAAAGAACATAATATGCAAGTGTGTTTGAATCAAATTAATATTTTAAAAAATAAAAAAGGGCTGTAATTCTAGAAAAAAATGTAGTTTTAGAAAAAAAAGAGCACGCTGTCCTAAGGGTATATTTATAGTGAAAATTAAATGAAAAAGATAATTTTTGCATGTTTAATCACTTTACAGGTTTTTAGTTTAGACCTAAAATAATTGTAAGATCTGTACATTTTTTTTGTCAAGAAACTTGCATAAAAAAAATGATCTATCATGAAGAAACAATTTAGACTGTTTTTCTATTGTAGTGTTTTAGGCATACAGACATATGAGAATTCTTCTTTTTGTATCAATACCAATAAATAGCTATGGTTTTTAAATTTAATTAAAATGGAAAAAAAAGAGAAGAATAACTGTATAATGGTTTTTGTATGCTGTTTAATGTTTTTTGGTTGCACAACACCCTATGAGTTAAAACAAGAAGAAAATTTTGATGATCGACTTGTTGTAGAAGGAAAACTAACGGATGAATTAAATTTTCAGAGAATAAAATTAACAAGAACGTATTTGTTAAATAAATGGACGTCAATTCCAGTAGAGAAAAATGCAAGTGTTAAGATCATTGAAGATGGTACAACATCTTTTGAATATGAAGAAAAGGAACCGGGTATTTATGTCTCAAAAATTAAATTTAAGGCAATTCCAAATAAAACCTATTCATTAGAAATCAAATTAAGTTCTGGGAAAAAATATGCATCTGTACAGCAAGAGTTACCCGCTCAATTAAATTCGAACTTTGATTTGGTAGTGGCTAAAGGAACAAATAAAGAGGGGGTTTCTGGTGTTTTTATAGATTATGTTAATAAAGGAGGAGGAGATTCTGTAGAATCTAGTTACTATCGTTTTGATCATACAAGTACCTATAAAATTGTTGTTCCTGCTTGGTTTACTGATAGTTTGGTCGTAAACTCAACTATAAGACCTCATATGGTTGTGAAAGGGAATGAGATTGGTAGGGTTTGTTATCAAGATGACCTTTCAAGTCAAATTATTATGAGAAATGCAAGTAAATTTAAAGGTAATGCTGTGGATCCTTTCAATATAAAGTTCTTGCCGAAGAGCGACCATAAAATATATTATAGATATAGTATAATTGTAAATCAGTATGTAATTTCTAAAGAATCATATGCCTATTTTAATACCTTAAAAGACTTCTCTGAATCTACGAATGTGTTTTCCGAAAATCAACCTGGTAATATCATTGGAAATATGATTTCTTTAGATGACGACACTGAAAATGTGATTGGTTTTTTTGAGATAGTAAAAAAACTCTCAAAAAGAGTGTTTTTTAATTATACAGATTTTTATGTGAAATCTAGCCTATTGTCTCCAACAGAATTTTATTTTGTAGATTGTGATATTTCAACTCCAACATTAAGGAGTAGAGGAATCTATCAACCATTGAGTTTAAATGAAATGTTACTAAAAGAGCTGGTAGTTCTTTTAAATGAAAACAAAGACAATCCGGGAGGCCCATACCAGGTTGTCACCAAAGCTTGTGGAGATTGCAGGGTTTTAGGAGATGTTAAAAAACCTGATTTCTGGATAGATTAAGTACTCGTACCTTCTAATCTATATAGTATTAAGCTGTTTGTTTTTGTGTTTTTTAATACCAATATCTTCTCTATAAATTTGTTTTATATTTGATACAGATTGTGGAATTTCACCTCGGTTCATCTTGTTGAAGTGTTCATGTCGAATTGTTAAAGTCCTTATGGAGATAGGTCCGTTTTTGAGATGTGTTCAAATTCTATTTTACTTATTAATATTTGCTAACTTCTTGTAATTGGCAGGTTTTAAGTAGTATAGTGTGGTATGACTTGTAGTAAAAAGAACATAATACGCAAGTGTGTTTTAATCAAATTAATATTTTTTTTTAAAAAAAAGGACTGTAATTCTAGAAAAAAATGTAGTTTTAGAAAAAAAATAAGCACCCTGTCCTAAGGATATATTTATAGTGAAAATTAAATGAAAAAGATAATTTGTATTATAGTAATGGTAACCCCATTTTTTAGTTTCGGACAAAACCATGTAGAAGAGCTATACAATTGGTTTGATGAGAAAATTGGATTTGAAAATGTTAATATTCATCAAGGAAGTGAATTTAAAAAAAAGCAGCGATCGGTAAATGGAGAGCACTCTTTTTTTAAGAGTTCTGAATTTGTAAAAGGAGCTATATTCTATCAAGGTGAAAAATATTCAAACGTTTACTTTAAATATGATTTATATGAGCAAAAACTTATTGTTCGTTTTCATGAACTGAGTTCTACAGGAGTCACCATACAACTTTTCAATAATAATGTAAAAAGATTTAACCTGCATAACACACCGTTTGTTTGGGTTGAGAGTACAGATGTTAAAGGGAAGTCAATTTCAGGATTTTTCGAAGAGGCATATTCAGCACCTTCGTTAAAACTGTTGATAAAAATTTCCAAACATAAAAAAGAAGTTGCATATAATGGAAGAATGTTGGCTGAGTATAAAAAAAACAGAAACGAGTACTTCTTGTGGTATAAGAATCAATACACTAAAATAAAATCTAAAAAAAATATTATAAATATTCTCCCATCATTAAAAAAGCAGGTGAATTCTTTTTATAGAAAACATGCGTCGCTTAGGAAAAAAAATTACACACTTTTTTTAGCTGAATTATCGAGAGAATTAGTAAAGAATAATAATTTATAAATGAAAAATATTTTAGTAATACTACTGGTTTTTTTTAGCTTTCAAAATTGCTTTTCGCAAAAAACTTCAAAAAAAATATCACTATCTTTTAACAATAGTCCCATTGAAGTGGTCTTAAAGGATATTGAAAACTTAACAGATTATACTTTTTTTTATATCCGAGATTGGTTTGAAGACAAAGTAGTAAGTGGGGATTATAAAAATGTATCGGTAGAAGAAATACTGACCAACATCTTTAGTCAAACTTCTATTAATTTTTATATCCATACTAAGAATAGCATAATCTTAACAAATAATAGTGTCATTTATGACACCCTACCTAATGGGTTTTTAGTACGCAAAGAAAAAGAAGAAACTAAAACGGAAGAAAACACCTTGATTCCCGTTTTTTATGATGAAGGAATACCGCAAGAAGAAAAGATTATAAAAATTGGGAAAGCAAGTAAATCTATAAAAAGGAGAAGGTTTATTTTGAAAGGTCGAGTACTTAATGAATTGACTAAAGATCCCATTAGAAATGTAGCCATTGTTGTGAAAGGGAAGGGCATTGCAACTACCACAAATAAAGACGGAGATTACTCCTTAAGCCTTCCACTGGGAATAAACCAATTAGAATTCAGCGCAATTGGAAATAAAAAAACAAACAAGCGTGTACTGATTTATAATAATGGGAAACTAAACATTGAACTTCAAGAAATATTTGAAACACTTGATGAGGTTGTTGTACGTGCAAATAGTGATGTAAATGTTGTAAAAACCATTACAGGTTTGTCACAGATAAATCCTGGGAAAATTAAAACAATCCCTTTGGTGTTAGGAGAATTAGATATTTTAAAAGTTGCAACAACGCTACCAGGTATTAGTACAGCCGGAGAAGGGTCTTCTGGGTATCATGTAAGAGGAGGGAAAGCAGATCAAAATTTAATTTTATTAGATAATTCTGTAATCTATAATCCTACCCATTTTTTCGGAATATTTACGAGCTTAAATCCTTTTACCTCTAGTTCTGTAGATATTTATAAAGGGAGCATTCCTGTAGAATTTGGAGGGAGGTTGTCTTCTGTATTTGATATTAGTACAAAAGATGGTAATACTCAGAAATTTTCTGGAGAGGCATCGGTGGGGCCAGTGATGAGTAATTTAGCTGTAGAGATCCCCGTTGTTAAAGGGAAATCATCGTTGTTAGTTGGAGCAAGAAGTACATATTCTGACTGGGTATTAAAGCTATTGGATTCAGAATCATTAAAAAAGAGTGAAGCTTCGTTTTATGACTTGGTGGCGAAATATTATCATAAAATAAATGAGAACAACGCTGTTAGAGTAACGGGGTATTTAAGTAAAGATAAATTTAGAGTGACTTCTGATTCTCTATATAGTTATACCAACAAATTGGCATCTATAAATTGGGAAAGTAAATTAACTAAAAAGAATAGGTTAAATGTGATTTTGGCAAATAGCTACTATGGGTTTAATATTAATTTTGAAAAAGAAACCTCAGGAGGGTTTGATTTGGGATACAATATTGATGAGACGGAGCTAAAACTTAAATTTAAGTACTTAATGAATGACTCCCATAAGTTTGATTACGGAGTTGCAACCAAGCTGTATAGAGTGAATCCAGGGAATATAAATCCAGTTGGCCAGAATTCCACATATTCGAAAATTGATATTCCTAAAGAGAAAGCATTAGAGTCGGCGTTTTTTGTGTCTGACAATATAAAAATAAATGAAAAATTACAGCTCGATTTAGGATTGCGGTATTCCAGCTTTTTATCATTAGGACCTTCAACGCAAAGAATATATACAGAAGGTGTTCCCAAAAATATTGGGACACTAGAGGAAGAACGGGAGTTTGGAGACAATGACTTGGTTAAAAGTTATGGAGGACTAGAGACCAGAATTTCTGCAAGGTATTTTCTAGCAGATGATTTTTCTTTAAAGGCAGGGTATAGTAAAAACTATCAATACATTCATACCCTATCAAATAATACAACTGCTTCTCCAACAGATACCTGGAAGCTTTCTGATTTAAATATTAAACCGCAGGTTTCAGAGCAGATTTCTGCAGGATTATATCGAAATTTGAATGATGATATGTATGAAATTAGTTTTGAGGGATATTACAAAAAATTACAGAATACCTTAGATTATAAGACTGGAGCAAAACTACTGCTAAATAAAACCATTGAAACGAAAGTCTTACAAGGTGAAGGGAGATCTTATGGAGTTGAGTTTTTGGTTAAAAAAACGACTGGTAGATTAAATGGATGGTTGGGGTATACCTACTCTCGATCATTAAATAAATTTGAAAGTGAATTTTCGAGTGAAACGATAAACAACGGAAACTATTTTTCATCAAACTATGACAAACCAAATGATTTTAGTTTGGTGTTAAATTATAAATTAACTAAAAGATATAGTGTGTCTTTAAATGGTATATATCAAACGGGAAGACCAGTTACATTTCCTACCGCGAAATACAGCTATAATAATGTTGAATTTGTGACCTATAGTGAACGAAATAAATTTAGAATTCCTGATTATTATCGTTTGGATTTAAGCTTTAATATTGAAGGGAATCATAAGATAAAAAAGTTTGCCCATAGTTTTTGGAATATTTCAATTTATAATGTCTTAGGTAGGAACAATCCATATTCTGTTTTCTTTGTTTCAGAAGAAGCAGGAGTAAGAGCGTACCAGAGTTCTATTTTTTCAATGCCAGTACCAACAATTACCTATAATTTTAAATTTTAAGTACGATGAGTCAAAAAGGGTATAACTTCGGTACAATCATTTTGGGAATCTGTTTAATTTTGATAGGTTGCATAACTCCATATGAAATAAATGAAGGAGACAATTTTGAAGATCGACTGGTAATAGAAGGGAAACTAACAGATGCCTTTGGTTATCAAGAAATAAGGCTTTCAAAAACCTTTTCTTTGGATAAATGGAGCACTGGTTTGATGGAAAAAAATGCAATTGTTAAAATTATTGAAGACGGTATAACAACGTATGAATATGAAGAAACTGAACCTGGTGTATATGTTTCAAAAGTTAAATTTAATGCCATACCAAATAGCAGTTATAAATTAGAAGTTACATTAAGTTCTGGGAAAAGATACGCTTCTAAAAACATCGAATTACCGGCAGAATCAAATACAGATTTTGACTTGGTGGTAAATAGTGGAACAAATAAAGGAGGTAAGCCCGGTGTATTAATTGACTATATTAACATAAGTAATGACGGAGGAGCTAATACCCCTAGTTTTTACCGATTTGACCATACAGGTACCTATAAGATTATTGCCCCAAATTGGACTGATGAGAAGCTGGTGGTAAATGCAACAATAAAACCAGATATTGTACCTAAAGGAAACGAACTTGGAAAGATTTGTTATGGGAAAGAACGTTCTACGAAATTAATATTAAGAAATGCAAGTGAGTTTCAAGGGAATGTTATTGAGTCTTTTAACCTGGAATTTATAGCGAAAGTGGAACAAAAGATTTACCACCGATATAGTATTAAGGTAAATCAATATGTAATTTCTAGAGAGGCGTTTACATATTATCAAACACTAAAAGATTTCTCTGAATCTGACAATGTTTTTTCTGAAAATCAACCGGGTAATATCATTGGAAATATGATTTCTTTAGATGATGAGAAAGAAATTGTGATAGGTTATTTTGAGGTATCAAAAATACGCTCAAAAAGACTGTTTTTTAATTATGTAGATTTTTATTGGAAAGAGGAAGTTGCAGATGAAGTTTATTTTGGGGCTTGTATTAAAACATTTCCAACATTAAAAAGCAGAGGTGTTGTTCAACGTTTGAGTTTAAATGAGATGTTGCTGCAAAACTTAGTGGTGTATCTTAATGAGAACGGAGGAGAGCCTGGAGGGCCTTATCAAGTAGTAACAAAAGCATGTGGAGATTGCAGGGTTTTGGGAGAGGTAGAAAAACCTGATTTTTGGATAGATTAATAGCGCAAAATGATGAAAACGAAAATTACAATATTGCTTATAAGTTTGATGCTTTGTCAAACTTCAATTTTTGCTCAGCAGAATACAACTAAAGAAATTGCCATAAATTTTCCACAAGAGAATGTTTATTTGCATTTTAATAGTGCAACATTATTAGTGGGAGAGCAATTGTATTACAGATTATATTGTTTAAACAGCACAACAGAGCATTTAAGTTCACTGAGTAAAATTGCCTATGTGGAGTTGATAGGTGAAAACAAAAAAGTTGTTTTTAAGCAAAAAATTAAATTGATAAATGGCCTTGGTCAAGGAGATTTTAAAATCCCAGCCGATGTGGCTTCTGGAAATTATAAAATTATTGGGTATACCCAATGGATGAGAAATAGTGGTGAAAAGAATTTATTTCACGACAACATAACAATTCTGAATCCATATAGTGCAGATCAGCAAATTTTTTTACAAAAAAAAGATAGTAAATGGATAAATACTTCGGTCGAGCAATTAAAACAGAAGACGATTACTTCTCCATTTTTGAAAATGGAGTTAATTAAAAGTACGTATGGAAAGAGAGCAAAAGTTTCTTTAAATTTAACAGCTAATAGTGCTAAAAATAAAAATGGAAGTTATTCTGTTTCTGTAAGAAAAGTTGATGCGATTGATGCTTTGCAACACCAAAAAATTACTTCAGTATTCTTTAAAAAAGGTAAAAAAGTAAATACCTTTAAGGATGTTCTTTTTTTACCCGAATTAAGGGGGGAGATTATAAGTGGTGTTTTAGTAAATAAAAAAAATAACCAACCGGCTCCAAATGAAAAGATGTCGCTGTCAATTCAACAAAAAGATTTTATATTAAAAATTTCCACCACCAATGCTAATGGACGTTTTTATTTTAATTTAAACGATGATTACTCTAGTAAAACAGCCGTTGTTCAGGTGTTAAATAAAATGAATGATGCCTTTAAAATTGTTTTTGATCGGCATGCTTCTGTTTCAGTTGATGATTTAAGTTTTGGAGAATTTAGAATTTCTAAAAAATATAGTGATGAAATTTTATCAAGGAGTATTTACAATCAAATTGAAAACAGTTATTCGTCTGTAAAAAAGGATGGTATTATTGATGTTGAGCAGGTTGCGCCATTTTTCGGAAAATATCATGATGTTTATGAACTTGATGATTTTACAAGGTTTCCAACAGTGAAAGAAACTTTTATAGAGATTATTGAAAGTGCTAGTATTGTAAAGACAGATAAAGACGAGTTTGAGTTTTATGTAGAATCCTTAGACCCCTATTTGAAAAATAAAGAAATGACAGCAGTAATAGTTGATGGTGTTTTACAACAAAACAAATCGAAAATCATAGAATATGATTCAAGAAAAATTAAGAAAATTAGTGTTGCTAGAACCGAAACAAAGTTTGTGATTGGAACAAAATTGTATGAGGGCTTTATTGTTATGGAAACTTTTAAAGGAGATTTTAATAAAAAGTTGGCGTCAGATTCTTTTATGGTGTTGCCATTGTTTAAACCACAACCTAAAAAGAAATATTTTAAAAAGGAATATGCTGGTAAAGAAGTTGATGTAAGGAATAATATTCCTGATTTTAGAAATCAATTACTTTGGGAGCCTATGGTAAATATGAGAACTCAAAAGGTAGCATTAGATTTTTTTACGTCTGATAACATTGGGGTCTATGAAATTAGCCTAGAGGGGTTTACCGCCAATGGAGAACCTGTGACGTTAAAAGAATACATTACGGTTGAATGATCTTTGAAGTTTAATTGTATGTTGTGTTATAACAGGAAATAGGAATCGTTTTTGGTGCTTAGTGAAAAATATAGTTTTGTAGGTACCTCACTTTAAAAATAATAATGAAAAAACTAATTTTAGTCGTTACGTTGCTTATCAGTAGCATTCTAATTGCTCAGCGCCAAAATGGTCAAAAGGCTCAAACTTTTGACGCATCAAAAGTAGTCGGTATATTTTACTATGAAGAAGATAAGGCAATTAAAAAAATAAAGATCAAACAAAAAGCATTAAAATATAGCGTTAAAAAAGCGATTATTTCTTATAATTCTAAAATCAAAGAAATTTCTTTTTTGAAAAATGCGGAATTAAAAGGTGTAACTGAATTGGTGAATGCGACAAAAAAGGGAACTAATCGCGAAGCATTGCTTGGTTTTAGAGCGCGAGTAAATAAAGTATTATCGCCTATTAGAGCCAGTATTCAAGAAGTTGAAAAGCAATTAAATAAAAACCTAAAAGAGCAATTATCAAAAAAACAATTTAAAAATTGGTTGAAATTTCAGAAAAAGAAGAAAAGAGAATTGGCTCCGAAAGCCCGAGAAGTTGAAAGAAGAAATAAGCCTCAAAGCAGAACGAATACAGTGCAGAGAAGAAGATATTAGAAAAAACCTACAGGAATGTAGGTTTTTTTGTTTCTGAGCGAGCGTTGTTAAATAATTGTCGATATTTGTAGTTCCGCAAATTTTAAAATATATTAGAATGACGATGAATAAAAATACCGTACTGGCTTGGGCAACATTTATTATGATACTTGTTGGATTGGGGTTAATAGCGCTTGGCGCTTTTAGATATGATGAGATTGCTGGATGGGGTTTTGCCGCTGTTGGTGTCGGTTTTTTCGCAGTTGCTTGGGTATTTAATGCCTTAAAAGGAAGAGTATAGTTTTCAAAATTTATTTACTTAATTAATTTACGAATATGTCAGACGATAAGAAAGTCATCTTTTCGATGAATAAGGTTTCAAAAACCTATCAAAGTACAAACAAACAAGT
>Ga0209395_1005397_pt1 | contig 14433 bp, 7 predicted proteins | sample GOMGulsemesocosm_3_FD_184635 | JGI IMG/M metagenome (GOLD analysis project Ga0209395, IMG submission 184635) | Methane-oxidizing microbial communities from mesocosms in the Gulf of Mexico - GOM9D Gulf of Mexico (SPAdes) (version 2) | ecosystem: Environmental > Aquatic > Marine > Cold seeps... | reverse complement strand
ACTTAAACAATTCAATCTAGTATCTGTTACCGCAATTCTACGATTACCGTACCATACATCTGAAGTGTAGCTTTCGCCTTTAGCTAATGTGCCATAGCCATGGTCAAAACCTGTTGCTGCACTTTCATATTTTGGTTTACCTGTTAAGTTATCAACTCTAAATAACCTAACCAATTCATCTGATGTATTTGTGATAGTGAATGCATGAGATTTATCAAGAATCATATGAGGTTGAACTAATGCACAACTCCCTAATTCATCCTGTGCAGGAATAACTTCTTGCTTAACATCTTTTACTAAATCAGCTTCTATAGTGAATGAATTATTATTTTCAGCCATTACAGCAACACCCAAACAATTCATATTGTTATCGGTAAGCACCATGCGATCTGCTACTTTCCAAGTGCTAGATGTATAAGTATCACCTTGATTTAACGTTTTATAGTTTTTACCAAAGTTAGGAGTGCCCTTATTATTATCTAACCAAAATAGAGATACAGGTGTATTTGTGGTGTTTGTAAATGTAAAGTTTGTTGTATTTGCATCTATAGGACGCGCATATTGTTGTGCTAAATCACAGCTTCCGATTGTATCAGCAGCAGGTGTTTGTGCGTTTATAGGTGCAATAGCTTCTGAATTTGCAATAACAAATGCTTCAAAGCCACTTTGTGTACGTTCAGCAACACCTTTAATAACTTCAATATAGGCCGCATTATCACCGGCTTGTAACGCAGAAGTTAAGTTTTCAACTTCAGTTGGATGCTCTTCTGCTAAGTATCGCATTGCAAAATAGCTCCAAGGATATAATTCATCATAGCCATAAGCCATAAATAATAAATTATATAAAGGAGGAATTGTTTCCCCTTTTAAGGTGTTTAAAGTTCTTGGGTGATCATTACCATTAGCCATGTATTCAGCCATGCCTTCTGACCAAGAAACATTGTAATCAAATGAACCATATGTGCCTGCTTTTACATATCTGCCATCTAAGTAGTGAACAAATTCATGACGTAAGTTGTAAATTTGATCTATATATTGACAAGAACCGCCAACCCAATCATCTGGACATTGCATTGCAATAAAGCGAGCTTGGTTTGTATCTGAAGTTGGTGTACCTTCTAAATACATACCCCCATTATCTGTGCTAATACCAAAGAACTCAGGTGCATATTTTTCATAATCAGCTGGGCTTGCGAATGCGATTACTTCGATAGTATCGTTTTTATCACCTGCTACTGGCATACCATTGGTATTAAAAAATGCATGAAATTCGGTTTCTTGTAATGCCATGTCTGCACACGATTGATCTAGCGTTGCTTGACTGATACTACTTTGCGCTCGGATTGTTATCTTATCAGTACATGCATGCGATACTGTTAAAATATCTGATTCTTTTGGTGGTACAACACAGTTACCAAATAAAGAGTCTGACTCTTCACATAAACGCCCTGCTGACTCTAAGTAATTTTTTGTAATGATTTTCTGTGTTGTTTCTACAGAAATGTCTTTAATAACTTTGTCATGTACTTCAAGTACAGTACTATCAAAACGTGCTTTTGCTTCATCTGTTGCAATACTTGAAACTTTACCTAAAGCAATCATAGTATGTGGTAAAATCCACTTTCTATCAGCTTCGGTTGACCAACGCATATCTAACGAAGTTTCACCCAAGAATGCAAAAGAACGTAATACAGATAATACGTCTAGTATATTTGTATTTATTGCTGACTTAACACTTGAATCACCATAATATGCAGCTGAGCCAATTGCACCTAATAATGCCATTGTTGCATCACCAGAGTTACTGATAGAAAATGGGTTTGTAGTCAATGAGTGTGTTTGAATTATCGCTAGTAGATGTGGTAAATGATCTTTATAGTAAACAGCACCTGCATTGTTTTCAAAGTTATTTAACGCTTTAGCATACCCTTCTTGAATTACAGCACCTGTGCTACTTAGTAAACCACTCATCTTAGCCACTGCTTGTAAAGCGATGCTTAAATTTGAAGCTTCAGCATCAGTCATTGGCGCTGCATAGTATTTATATGAACCTAAAAAGTATAAAATTTGGTTTAAATCAGGATCTGCAAGGTCATTGGTACTTGCTAAGTAATGAAGCGCTTCAGTGACATCTACAATAGGGTCTACACTTGCACTGGCTATTGCTTCAAAGTCACTATATGAGGCTGCTAAAATAGTGGGAATGCTACTTCCGTAACCTGTTTTTGATGAAATAGCAGGAACAGGTAATGACACTTGGATATTAGTATCAAAAACGATGTAATCACCCATCGGTGGTGGTACGTCACCGCCTGTCACAGATACCATTAAACTAGTTTGTTCTATATTACCTGAAATTCTAAAATAACGATTACCCGCTCTTGATGTGAATGTTAAGCTTTCATCGTTTGTTCCAGCTGTTTTACTTGAAGCTTCTTCATTACCGCTCCAATCATCACCATCAAATAAAATGATGTCTGCATCACTTCCTATAAATGTACCTCCAGATGTTGAGATTGTAACTTGGCTATTTTCATAAGGGACATTGATAAAAAGATAGTGACCGTAGTCTGTTATACATTGCATTTGGTTTACAGGAACTTCGCCCTGCCGATCTAATGTTTTAGTGCCACATAATTGGGCTGCTTGTGCTGAACCCATATTTAACGAAAATAGAACGGCACTTGCTAGTAATGTTTTTTTTGTAGTTATCTTCATATTAATTCACTTTATTGCTCAAATAACAGGGCACTTTACTCTGAAAACAGAGGGCTCCTTCACTGAAATCATCAAAGAAGCTGACAATGACAGGTGTCCAAATTCATCCATCTTAAAAGAAACATATGTTAACGTAATGTTTCTAAATTGAATATATAACATTAGATATATTGTATGCAATATATAAATTCGAGTCTAAAGTGAACTTAATGACTATAAATTTAAATAAACACATAAAATCAATGGATTGCTGAGCATTGACATAAAAGTAAACGAATGTAAACGAACTGTTGAGATTATTGAAATAGTAGGAGTTTGATAAATGAGTTGGTGATTTGAATGTGGAAATATCAATTAAAAGGAAGAATAGTAATAGGTAATAAAAACCGTTTTAGTTAAAATATAAAACGGCTTTATTTTTTATTTTAGTATCATTTAAAATTCAGCATTATGATAAACATTTTGAACATCGTCACAATCTTCTAACATATCAAGGAAACGTTCAAAAACTTCAACATCATCACCTGATATAGCTGTCATATTTTGTGGAACAAAAGAAATTTCTTCAACATCTAATGTAACGCCCATTGCATCTAATACGGTTTTAGTATTGTTAAATTCAGTATGCGGTGCAAAAACAGTAATTTTACCATCTTCACATTCAACATCAGTAACATCCACATCAGCCATCATTAGTTCTTCTAATACAGCTTCATCGTCATCACCATCAAAAACAAAAATAGCAAGGTGATCAAACATATGTGAAACTGAGTTTTGAGCACCAATCTTTGACTTGGCTTTAGTGAAACAAACACGTACATCAGCAAAAGTTCTACTGTTATTATCTGTTAAACAGTCAACTATAATCATAGTGCTACCTGGTGCATAGCCTTCATAACGTGTGGAGCTATAATCCTCGCCGCCGCCGCCTTTCGCTTTATCAATAGCACGGTCAATTACATGGCCAGGTACTTGATCTTTTTTAGCGCGCTCAATTAAACGACGCAAAGATAGGTTACCGTCAGGGTCTACACCACCATTTTTTGCACACACATAAATCTCTTTACCATATTTAGAGTAGATTTTTGTTTTTTGACCAGCTGTTTTTGCTATATCATTTTTTTTATTCTGGAAAGCTCTGCCCATCTGAATTCTAGCCTTAATATATTTCATTTAAATAATAGTGTGATTTTAACGGGAAATGGGTCTGTAACGCTAGTAAAACTATAATATTTACACTAGAAAAGGCATTTAGTTGCTTAAAGTATAACTCTCAATTTTAAGAATTGTAGCGTGTTATTTAACAGTATTATAAATTTGTTATATACAATGAAATATCGCTTAAATGCGATGCTGTTTTTATGAACATCGGTAACAATTTACGTTTTTACTGCTACCCTAAATTGATACATAAATATAATTGTGTCAAATATGCGTTATTTACCAATATTATTTTTTGTAGCGAGTTAGTCTTTATATTGTAAAGTAGATACTGATTTCGCTTTTAGTGATTTTGGTACTGTGGGTATAACAACTTCTGATTCGGCCTAAGTTAGCTCTCACTTTTAATAAGCATTCGCCATGCAACTGAAAGAATCTTGGAGCAAATGATTAACGATCACATTAATTTTTTTGTTGATCTTATATCCAACTGATTTTAAACCAATAAACGATACTTATGGCCACGAAGCGGGTGATTTAATTTTAAAACATATTAGTATTCAATTTAAAAGTTCATTAAGAAAAGGAGATATTGAAGCCCGTTAGGGAGGAGATGAGTTTGTTATTTGTTTAAAGCGTGTAAATAAAGATAATACAGCCAAATATGTCATAAACTTTTAGATAAAATACAGACACCCATCATAGAACCTGAATGTAATGTAACATTGGAAGAAGGTGCCAGTATTGGTATTTCATTCTTCCCTGAAAATGAAAATACACTTACAGACTTAATTAACTGTGCAGACCAAGCTATGTATAGAGTAAAAGAATCAGATCAAAAACATAGCTTTTGCTTTTATAAATAACCTTCAAAGTTAATTAAACTTATTATTACTCATCTGTAATAACTGTGAGCATTTAAAACCGATAAACATTGCTAATATAAAAATAAATATTTCAAATTGTCCATAAGCTAAGTTAGTGATTGCAGGACCAGGACAATAGCCCGATAATCCCCACCCTACTCCAAATATAATCGCACCTGAGATAAGTTTCGCGTCAATGTTTTGTTTTTTTGGGAGGTGAAAACTTTTGTCAAAAAGTGGTGCTTGTTGTTTTAATATGACCTTAAAGCCAATAGCTACTGTTATTAAAGCCGCAAACATAACAAAAATTAACGAAGGATCCCAAGTACCAAATACATCTAAAAAATTTAATACAACAACAGGGTTCACCATTGTTGATATAACTAAACCAAAGCTGAATATCATACCTGACAGTAAAACTAATAAATATTTAAGCATTTTATACACCTAAAATATGTCTTGAAATGAACACGGTAAAAGCAGCACTAAACATAAATAAACAAGTTGCAAATATAGACCTATGTGACAAACGCCCTATTCCACAGACGCCATGCCCACTAGTACAACCGCTTCCTAGGTGCGAACCAAAACCAACCAATAATCCTGAGATGATCAATAAAGGTAAAGGAATTGTTTCTGGCATTGGCTTATCAAATACCGTGCTAAACTGCAGTATAAAAGCACCTAAAATTAAGCCAGATAAAAATATGACTCTCCACAGTTTTCCATCTTGAGGTTTTGATTCTATTAAACTACTGGATATTCCACTGATCCCAGCAATACGACCTATGGTCATCATTAAAATTAGCGCTGACAAGCCAATTAAAATACCACCAAATACGGGCATTAAATAAGGGTGAACACTAAACATTATTTACCTTGAGATTTTGATTTGCTAATTATAATACTATAAATTACTATATTAGCAATTGATAAATTAGTGGCTTCTAATGTAGGGAGTGGTTTATATTGTAATTATAAAATGCTACTGCATTCATTCGGTGTCATATATACTTATATTTTGTAGGATATTATTTTTGTAAGATATTAATGAAAGAAATGAGCAATACACAAATGCATGAAAGTGCGGTCAAAGCTGCGGCTATATTAAAATCAATGGGAAATGAAAATCGGCTAATTATTTTATGCCATTTAGGCATGTCCGAAATGTCAGTAACGCAATTAAATGAAGTTATTCCTTTAAGTCAATCTAGCTTATCTCAACATTTAGCAAAATTACGCAAAGAGAACCTAGTTAAAACAAGACGAGAATCTCAAACGATTTATTATAGTATTGCTGATGATATTGTTAGTAAAATGATATCTTTATTACACGATGAATATTGCTAATATCGCTTTTATTAACAATCACGTATTTATGTTACCAAATTATAATCCATAGATAAGCTTACCAATATTGCTCAACTGTGATTTGGCCTGGAGATCTCCGTCGGTTCCGCTCATAACCCATCAGAGCTAAAGTTGAACTTGTATCTTTTACCATTTCAGGGTTACCGCAGATCATAAATTGACTGGAATTTGGTGATGGTTCAATACCACAAAATTCAAATAACTCTCCCGATTTAATAAGCATTGGAACTCTACCAAGTAATCCTGATGGATTATCTTCTCGGCTCACAACAGACACATATTTTAATTGAGGATGTTGCTTACATAACTTTGATATTAACGTTTGATATGACAAATCCTGCTTTTGTCTTACTGCGTGAACTAAAAATATCTTATTAAATTTAAGCCATACTTCATCTTGTTGTAAAATAGACAAAAAAGGTCCAATTGCAGTTCCTGTTGATAGTAGCCATAAATGTTCAGTTTGTGGTACTTCATCTAAGGTAAAAAATCCTGAGGCAATTGCCGAAACTTCAATTTCATCGCCTGGTTTTAACTCTGCTAATGGACATGATAAATTCCCTTCATCTACCTTTATAAGATAAAACTCTAAATCTTTATCTTTAGGTGAATTTACGAATGAATATGCTCTTGCGACTCGTTTACCATCAACAAGCATCGCTAATTTAGTAAATTGACCCGCCTTGAAACCTTCGATAGGTGCATTGATAACTAATGAGAATAATTTATCACTCCACCAATTTATACTTTTAACTTTTCCAGTTAACCAGTTTGCCATAGTAAGCCCTCTAGGTTTAAAGTTACTTTAAAAATGACAGTAAATCTGAAATTAATCAAGATTTTAACAATAAAAAAAGGACAACACATGTTGTCCTTTATAAACTCAATTTGGGAAATTTAGTTTATTTTATTCTGGTGTAGCTTGAAGTGTTAATGTCATACCTGATGCAGCTGAGTATCCGTAAATGTCGATGTACCAAGTACCTGCAGCTGGTGTTGCAAAAGTACAAGTCTCAGCATTACCATTTTCATAAGGACGACAGTCATAAGCAGTTTTAGTTGATTGCTTACCCTGTGTAACATATAAATCTGCATCGCCTGAACCACCAGCAATAGCAACTGTTAAATCAGCATAACCCGCAGTTAAATCATATGTATAACGAGTCCAACTTTTTCTTGCTACAGAAACATTTGACACAGTTTCATCTACAGGTTGAACAGCACCGCCATTACCACCACCAGTACTTGATTCAGTATAAGTACCAGTTAAAGAAACGTCAGCAAAGCTGCTGTATGCTTTTACTCGTACATAATACGTACCTGCAGTGTCTGTCACTGTACAAGACTCAGTATTACCACCTACATAAGGGCGACAGTCATAGCTATTATCTGTTGGAGTTGAACCAAATTTAACATACATATCTGCATCACCAGAACCACCTGCCATTGCAAATGAGATATCGGTTGCGCCTGCTGGTACTTCCATTGTGTAAACTACATCATTACCTGCAGTTGCAGTTAGACCTGTTTTAGCTACACCATTTTCAAGAACTGTGTTGCCAACTGGCGGTTCAACTGGACCAGGACCAGTGCCATTTCCATCACAACCATTTGCAGTGATGTAATCAATAGCATCTTTAGTTTGTGCTAGACCATAACCAAATTTAACATCACGACCAGAATCGCCAAGATCTTGCGCTGTTGCATTTAGAACATTACGGATTTCAACATTTGTACAAGAAGGATGATGACTCCACACTAAAGCAGCAACACCAGCAACATGAGGAGATGCCATTGAAGTACCACTCATTTTACCGTAGTTACCAGCTCCAATATTAATACTAGCGCTCATACCAATGTTAGCTAACATTGTAGCACCATCGGTATCAGATACAGTTACACCAGGAATTGAAGTTGCGTTTGTATCGCCTAAAGTGCCACCAAAGCTACCTGCTGCATTATTATAAATAATCGCACCAACACCGCCGCTATCTTGACATGCTTTTACTTTATCGTGGAAAGATATATTACCACGTTGAATTAAACAAATACGTCCAGAAGCACCGTTATCAATTGCTTCACCAGTTCCTAAGTTATATATAGAACCACTTGCAGTACCTTGATTTTCCATTGCATTTGCAGCGTATCCAGAACCCGCTACTGAAACTTCAACAACAGAACCACCGCCTTCAGGGTAAGTAGAATATACATCAACACCTGGGCCTGAAATTTCTACTTGGCTGTTTTTCTGTGAGAAATCAGCAAGTACTTTTGCGCTATCAATTGCAGCAACTGACATTACTGAATCATAAGATGCAGGGAAACTTTCAACGTCTGTTGTTTTTGTTACTACGCCATCGTTACCAGCAGCTGCTATTAGTAATACACCAGCATCATAAGCTGCTTGAATGCCATTCTTTTCTGAAATACTAGAACCTGTTCCACCTAGGCTCATATTAATAACATCAGAACCATTATTTTTACATGTATCAATAGCATTAACTAAATCTGAAGAGTAACCCCAACCTGCTTCATTAAATACTTTAATGATATGCATATTTGGGTTTGTACCAATTACACCACGAACACCAATGCCATTATTTAATGCAGCAATTGTACCCGCTACGTGAGTGCCATGTGGACCACCGTGTGCGTACCAATTACCTGTACCGCTATCGTTAGTACCTGAGATAGTATCACCACGAGTACCCATATCTTCATGAGGTAAGTCTAAGCCTGAATCGATAACACAGATTTTTTTACCTCCAGAACTTGCAGAAGCCACACTATCGTCAACTTGATCAGCCTGAACCATACCAATACCGTATGGTACACTTTGTGCCATTAAGCGGCGTGGTAAATCTTCTTCAACATATTCAACATTGCTATCAAAGCTTAAAGCGATGGCATCAGATGCACTTAATTCTGCGGCAATGATATTGATATTTTTATGCTCAGCTTTTATTTTACCGCCAAGGCTTTGTAATTTGTTTTTTACTGTAGATGCTACTGATATATCATCAGAAGCAAAAGCTGCAAAGTTGTCATCCATTCCAACTGTGCTGTTTTGTTTGTATTTAATAATAAAGCGTTTAGGTAAAGGTGATGATGCAACTGAATTAATCGCATTATCTGTAAGCTGAACACCTTTTGGCGCAGCATATAAAGCAGTAGATACAGCTAACGATAAAGCACTTGCTGTCATCAGAATGGTTTTTGTTGATGTATTTTTCATATTTATTACCCTGGATGTGTCTATTTATAATTGTTGTCTGCCCTTATTGGGAACACCAAGGTAACACTAAAAATACAAATGAAACATTAAATTAACATGTGTTATGTTAATGATTGTAAATACATAAAATATGCAAATTTCACTACCTTGATTTTAAAGGGTTTAATGTATTTTAAAACTACATTGTTTTTATTTTAAAAATAATAAATGTAAATTTTTAGTCGGTAATTTGATATTTAACCGTCATTATTGGAAATTAATGTCTTTATTTGGGGTGGCTGAAACTTATTTTATTGAGGGATAAATGTTTATTGTTAAAAAGTGAACAATAAATGTAAATAATAATTTTGAATAAAAGTATTTGATAGACTAATTTATAAGTAGGGAAACAAGGAATTAGCAATTGATATATATAAATTGCAAATTAATAAGTCAGGGCTATTCAAAACTTATAGTAGCCAATCTGACAGGAGGGTATATGGAAGTTGGACTTTATGCTTACCGTTTATTGGTACTTTTAGCTTTAATGCTTTGTCATTACGTGATTTTAAATCGTTGAAATTAACCATGTTTAATTCAATCAGAATTCAAGCCATTTTACCTTTTGTAATATTTGTTTTAGTTATTATTTTACAACTTAATATATCGAACACCTCACTTTTAAAGCTTACAAACAGCCCTATAGTCTCAAAAGATAAAATACCATCATTGCAAATTTTTGAAGATAATATATTAAATATACAGCAATTTCATGCTAATAATAAATTGAAAGCTAACACTGACGAGTTAAAGATAATACATAATATAATTATTCAGATGTTTAAAAATATAGATTCTTTAGAACACAGTAATTTCTTTAATGAAGATAAATATTTACCCCAATTTAAAGATCAACTTTTAATCTACCAATCGCATTTAACAAGCTTTATAAGTGTAGAAATTGATCAAGAGTTAAATTATCAATTATTAGAATTAGCTTTATATAAATCGCTAAATAAACTTTTGATACTATCAAACCACTTTATTAATAATACAAAAATAAATTTAACTTCGTCTTCAATGGTAACTGGTAAAGCCTTAAGTTCTGAAATAAATAAAGTGATTTTCATTCAAAATATTCTAGCTGTCGTTTCAATAATGTCTGCTTTAATAATTTGTTTGTTTTTGATACTAAGACTAATAGAACCGATTAAATACATCACTGTCATTTTCTCTCAATTGATTCAAAATAAGGAGGTTACAGATATACCCGGTGAATTCAGAAAGGATGAAATTGGTTTGTTAGCAAAAACAGCTTTGGCTTTTAATCAAAATAATATTGAAACAAAAAAACTATTAGCACAAACCTCACAGCATAATTCATCACAGGCAACATTAAACCGTGAACTAGTTAAAGAAAAAATAAAAGCAGAACGCTCTTCCAAGTCTAAAAGTGCATTTCTAGCAAATATGAGTCACGAAATTAGAACTCCGATGAACGGAATTATTGGTTTGTTAGATATCGTGTTATCTAGTGAGCTTACATCAGAGCAAAGAGATGATTTATCTAAAATTTCCTACTCAACACAAATTTTAATGGGTGTGATAAATGATATATTAGACTTTTCAAAAATAGAAGCAGGTAAATTAACAATTGAGAAAACACAATTTAAATCAACTGATTTTTTCGATAACTTATTATATAACATCGCGATTATTGCACAAAAAAAACAGCTTCCTTTAAAGTATTATTGCTCCCCAGAGTTACCAGAAAAACTCATTGGAGACCCATTAAGGATCAGCCAAGTATTAGTAAATTTAAGTAGCAATGCAATTAAATTTACTAATTCGGGATCTGTTAAAATCATTATCGATTGTGAAGTGAATCAAGATACCAATGAAATATATCTGATAACTCAAATTATCGATACCGGAATTGGAATGACAATAGAGCAACAAAACAATATCTTTGAATCCTTTACCCAAGCAGATGAATCTACAAGTCGAAAATTTGGTGGAACTGGACTTGGGTTATCGATAGTTAGACAGCTTGTTAAATTAATGAATGGCGAAATATCACTTGAATCTACCTTAGGTAAAGGAAGTACCTTTACATGTAGATTTAAACTTGGATTTGTACAAAATAAAGTTAATACAAACTGTTTTGAACAAAATGGAGAAGAATTACAATATTACGTAACTCAGCAAGAGCCCTTAATAGCAAATGAATACATAAAAAAACAAGGGCTTTTAGTCAAGTATCAATCAATCGAGTTACTAAAACTGATTAAGTCTGAACATTTTAAGAATACAATAATATTCGTAGATATACATACTTTAAAAGATTACTTAAAGGTTTATGAACATGTGAATGTTAAATTCAAAGAACTAAATATAGTTCTTATAATAGATAAAAGCATTGAACATAAATTAATAGCAAATAATCTTAGCTTGCCAGATAGAAAACTGTTCTCTCCATTTACATATACACATTTTACCGAATTATTAAAAGGCATCACAAAACAACATAATGTGAGCCCTATTTTAGTGAATAAAAATGTTAAACAACAAAATACAAAGACATTTGATGCGCATATATTAGTAGTTGAAGACAATTTGATTAATCAAATTGTAATCACGAAGGTATTAAAGTCTTTTGGATTAACTTATGACGTAGTGAATGATGGGCAACAAGCTGTTGATAAAATATTAAATAACAATACCTATGACTTAGTGCTAATGGATATTCAAATGCCAGTTATGGACGGTTATACAGCAACTAAAGAGTTAAGAGCATTAGGTTTTTCTGAACTAATAATTTGTGGCCTGTCTGCTAACGCAATGAAACAAGATTTTGATAAGGCTTTTGCTGTAGGAATGAATGATTATTTAACTAAACCAATTGATAAAAGTGCTTTATGTAAAATGTTTGAAAAATACCTTAATAATAATATTTTAATGAAGGCCAAATAGCGCTGACAAACAAAAAAACTACAACTATCCTTTAAAAGAGCATACCGATTAAAAGCTCATGTGTGCTTAAAAATACCCTGTATAAATAAATAAATAAATAAATAAAAATTTAGTTTAATACAGCTTTAATTTTAAAAAGGAGAATTAAAATGAATCGCATTTTATTGGTTGGTATATTAATACTTTTAATGAGTGCTTGTGGCGGTTCATCAGGAGATAAAAAAGAGCCAATAATAGATCCTGTCCTTACAGTTGGGAATATAAACCTAAGTGTCACCGGACTACCTGATGGTGAAAAAGCTAATGTTATAATTTCAGGACCAAGCGGTTTTTCCCAAACTATTGAAGAGTCTATCAATTTATCAGGAATAGAAGTTGGTAATTACACCATGATAGTGAGTGACGTAACAATTTCAGGAATTAAGTATCAAGGGTTTGATTCCAAAATTGATTTATCATTATCTGCAAGTCTTGATTTAAATGCCACTATTACTTATGGCGCACTAACACAAAGCCAAGGTGTAATATCCGGATTTGGCAGTGTCTTTGTTAATGGCACCCGATTTAATACTAATAACTCAATTATTACGACTGATAATACATCTAATGGTTCTGACTCCGACTTGGATATCGGTATGAATGTTTCTGTTTTAGGCCTTATATCTGCTGATGGGAGTATGGCTAAAGCAGAAAAAATAGAATATTCAGCGATAGTAAGAGGGCCACTCGAAGCTGTAAACTTATTAACTCAAGAAGTCACTGTGCTAGGTCAAGTTATATTGACTGACGCGTTCACTGAATTCAAAGATACTGATTTAGATTCATTGAGTCCAGGAGATATTATTGAAGTCAGTGCAATCTTAAATTCTGAAAATGTGCTACTGGCAACATTAATCAAAAAACTCGATGAGGCTGATACAGTATTGATACTCAGAGGTGAAATCAGTCAATTTGATACAGATTTAATGATATTTCAGATAGATAACTTAATGATAGATTATTCAGGTGCACAAATTGAAGGCGTGTTAAATAATGGTGTGCATGTAAAAGTAACAGCAGACACAGCTCCAGTAAATAATGTATTAACCGCGATTGAAGTAGAAGTCAAAGAGCCTAAAATAGAACTAGACGCTATGATCACCCTAGATGGTATTATCTCTGAAATTATTAGCTTAGAAGAACTTAAATTTAAAGTTAATAGTCAAGTTACTCAGATTACAGAAAGTACTAGGCTAGAAAATGGCACTGTGACTGACCTTAAGTTGAATAAACGCGTTAAAGTATTTGGTCAATTCGATGAAGAAAACATATTAATTCTAAATAAGATTAGATTTGATAAACCCGGAATTATTAAAGTCGATGGGTTTGTAGATTCTATCAATGGCGATATATCCATTAGTGTTCTAGGAATCAATTTTATAGTAGATAAACATACCCACTTTATTGACAAATCAGCTCTGAAAGTTAAGCACTTTAGTTTAACTGATATTGAAATCAATGATAGAGTTCAAATTAAAGCATTTGAGCAAGATTCACAATTTATAATTCGCCAATTAAAAAGAACAGATCCTGAATCGGATATCCTAAAACTAGCAGGTTTGATCAGTAATATAAATCAGGATGAAAATACCTTTAAGCTTAATGAAATCTCTATAATTACGAATGAACTAACAAAATTTGAATATGATGACGATGTTTCTCAATCCCAATTCTTTGCTTTAATACAAGATAATGATGAAGTTGAAGTGAAGGGGATTATTCAAGAAGATGGTAGTTTGTTAGCGGTTAAGGTCGAGTTTGAAGAAGACAATGAAAGTAGCAATAGAGTTGAACTAACGGGGACTATTGATGTTGGATTTGTGAGTAATATTGAATTCACTGTCAATGGCCAGATAATAATTACAAATGAAGTCACTGAATATGAAGGTGGCCAAGCGTCTGATTTAGATGCGGGTATTGAAATTAAAATTAAGGGGCAACAAAGCGAATCTGGGGTGATTTTAGCTTTAAAAATTGAATTTGATACAGATGAAAATGAAGTTGAGTTAGAAGGTAGTATAGACACTTTTGTTTCTTCACAAAATTTTACAATTGGTGAATATACAATTAGCACAAACGAACACACTCAGT
>Ga0209395_1005393_pt1 | contig 14440 bp, 13 predicted proteins | sample GOMGulsemesocosm_3_FD_184635 | JGI IMG/M metagenome (GOLD analysis project Ga0209395, IMG submission 184635) | Methane-oxidizing microbial communities from mesocosms in the Gulf of Mexico - GOM9D Gulf of Mexico (SPAdes) (version 2) | ecosystem: Environmental > Aquatic > Marine > Cold seeps... | reverse complement strand
CCTTTCATCTTGTAGCCTATTCGATATTCAGCAGCTCGACGATAAAACCAAAGTCGTGAAAATTTATGATGCATTCGAACATATCGAGCAGTGCCAATTCATCAATGAACTCGTTGGCTCTGAAGGGACTTGGTACAGCTATTTATTTGTTTCCAACAAAGATCTCACGCTTGGTAGTATTAATGACTTAAAAAACCAAGCAAACGCAATGGGCGCTAATGCGGTCCACATTCAATACAGCTTGGATTTTAATACATCGGTAACTTTTTTCGCTCAAGCATATGACTGTGTGCAATAACCCACTTTTTGATTAACGACCGTAATAACTGATTAGGCTAAGAACAATACCGACTTCTGTTCTGAAGTCATTGTCTTGATTAAATTCAACAAATGGCTCGACTTCAAAGTACATCCAAGACTTATACATTAGATTCCTATAACGAATTGAAATGAAATAACTTTCATTAGGAACATCTTCTGCATCATTGCTTTTATTGTATTGAACACCACTAACGAGCAGCTGGTTTTTTCCAGTAGCTTTGATGTGATAAAAACCAATCTTTCGTCGAGTATTTGATTCTGTCTGAATTTTTTGCCAGCTTGCAGATAAAGACAAATAACTTTTTTCAAGCTGGTAAGCAGCAACTGTTTTTATACTAGGCTCCCAACCGTCTTGTAAAAAATAATCTAAGCGAGGTTGAAAACTTAAGTCCACCTGTTGAACTCGCCAGTTAAACTTTATTTCACTTCGAAGATACGCCTGACTTCGACTAAAGCCGACTCTATTTTTAACCTGCCACTTTTGATTAAACTGCTTGATGTATTGTAGAGCAACATTGACACCGTCTTGATTGTCTTGGATATGATTAGATTCATAGTCTAATAAGAGTTCGTCTTCATCATCGTCATTATCAATTACCAAAGCAAATCTTTCATTCCATTGTGGTAAATTCAAAGAAACTTTAAAGTTGACATCAACATCATCTAAATCTGCAGTACGAGGTAACCAAGATAATTGTAAATAGCCATTCGCAGAGGCGCTATCACTGTCATTATTACCAATCGCATCTAACCAAGAAGCCGTACCTTGCATCATGGTATTGAGCTGATGTTGTAGAACATCAGCCCTCGGTAATTCTGTTTCCGCTGAAGATATCTCTTCTGACCACGCCATAAAAGAGCTAAATAAACAAACACAGGCGATAATTAACTTCATGTGTAACGACACTCTACAGGCTCGATAATATGATGGAACTGTAAGTAGAGTGTATTAATATTTATGTGATTAAGCCATTCAATCAATTATTTATTACTATATGCGCACATGTTTGAATTAACAGTAATAACAGCGTAAATAAAGACAGTGCAAACGCACGTAATCTATGCGGTACATAGTTAGTCCCGACATGCACATAAGCGTGGATATATCTAAACACCACATAAGCCACTGACAGTCCAATAGCAAAACTATTAACCGCCCCAACCAATACTGTGATAATACACAAACCATAGAACACCAAAGGTGATTCAAACTGGTTGTCTAAGTTATTAGACACTTGCACTACATCTTCGGGCCAAGCTTTATTATTCAACGCCGTTTTCTTAAAATCGACTGTCTTGGCTTTTATTGCTTTTGATTTACGTATTATCAACAAAAAATACAGTGATACCACTAACAATATATGTGCAAGTAATGGGTATAAAATTGCGATTCCATCCATCTTATTTTCCTTTTATTATAAAATAATCAAACTATCAACTAGATATAAAGTAAATAAGTCTAAATAGGAAATAATAAATACAAAAAAGCCTCAGATAATTCCGAGGCTTTAGCTAAGATGCTTACCAACTTAACGGAATAATTTACATTGTTTTAGAAAATGTACGGCTGATAACGTCTTGTTGCTGCTCGGGTGTTAATGAGTTAAAACGCACAGCGTAACCCGATACACGGATTGTTAACTGTGGGTAAGCACTCGGATTTTTAATCGCATCTTCTAGCGTTTCGCGTGTTAATACATTCACGTTTAGATGTTGACCACCTTCAACTTTAGCTGGCTCTTCAATGGCAATGTCACGCGACTCATAATTACCTAACTCAGCTAAGTTAACAACTGCGTCTTGTGCTATCACATCATCAACAGTACCAATACATCTTGCTTGTTCTGCACTTTCATCAATGAGCCAAATTGAATTATTAAGACGCTGATCGTCAGCTTTAGTGATTTGAATACCTTTTAATTTACTCATTGTATTACCTTTTATGTTGTAGATTTGAGTCAACCATACAACAATAAACCTTAATAACACAAGGGTTATAGCGCAAATAATTAATACTTTATGGGTATTTTATATTTATGTAGAATCCATGTTAGAACAAGGTTAAAGCAGTGAGTAAAATACATTTCAAATCAATATTTAACTAGAGTTTATTCGAATTGGTCAACTTCCTTTAGCATCATTATAACGCTGCCGTACTTGCTTAAAGTCTTCAAATAACAGTTGAGATGATAATCTTGCTTCACCAAAATGGTTAGTTTCAGGTTCGAGTATGGCTTGTAACTGCCCTTCAGGGTTAATCACCATAAAAGCGAAGCTGTGGCTAACGCTATAATTATCACTAGTATCTTCATATTCGTAAATCGCAATAATATTTAAGCTATTAACAAATCCCAAATATGTAAGTCCATCAATTTGCCTTAACCCAATTATCTCGGGAGCAAAAAATGCCAAATATTCAGCCAATACTTGAGCCGTATCCCGCAGAGGATCTACAGTATAAAAAATAATATCGACATCATCATGCAATTCACTTTGCGCTAAATAACGCTGAAATTGACTCAACGCTAATAACGTCATAGGACAAATGTCGGCGCAGTGCGTATAACCTGCAGCGACTATATGCCACTTGCCTACCAAGTCATTTTGAGTAAAATCATGGCCATACTGATCTTGTAATACAAAATCCGCAATCGGCATAGCTTCACTCAAGGCTACACCATTAATTCTCGCCACGGGTTGCAACTGATATAACCCAAACAAAAGTCTCAGCACAATAAAAAATACGAATATGATGCTTAAGCCCAAGCCGAAATATAAAAATTTATTAGCGGTTTTATTTAAGGCCAATTAAGGGGACTCCATTAACAACAATTGATTGATAAATTTTGATTAATAAACAGCTATTTATAAATTCCTGTTTATGAATACATAGCTGGCTTCTGTATTCATCAACATAATAAAAATCAATATCGCAATGGGAGGAATAAATAACAGCAACTTAACGGCAAATCGCTCCCACTTTAGATGCATGAACACAGCTAAAATAAGTCCAGCCTTCATGACCATAAAAAACAGAATCAGTGCCCAGCGTAAATAACCTTGAATTTGCATGTAATCAACCATGTAAGAACAAGCGCTTAAGAGAAACAACAATAACCATGCCTTAAGATAAAGACTAATGGGATGAACTTGACCCACTTTATGTGTTTGTGTGGACTTCATGATCACACCTCACCAAAGATAGAAAAAAGCAAAAATGAATACCCAAACCAAATCAACAAAATGCCAATATAGCCCAGCTATTTCGACCATGTGACAACCTTTTTTGTCATAATCACCTGCATGCACACGCTTGGCTATCACTAACAGATAGATAACACCGGCACTCACATGCAAACCGTGAAATCCGGTGATCATAAAAAAGGTTGCGCCAAATTGCGCAGCGCCTAATGGATTACTCCACGGCCGAACGCCCTCTTCAAAAATCAACTTACTCCACTCAAAGGCTTGCATGCCAACAAAGGAGATACCGAATAACGCGGTGATAAAGATCAACAAACTGGCTTTGCGTTTGTCACCTTGATAAGAAAAATTAACCGCCAACGCCATCGTGCCGCTACTGGTAATAAGAATGAAGGTCATAATAGCAATCAACACTAAAGGAATATGTTCCCCTGCTATCGTTAATGCAAACACCTCGCTCGAATTCGGCCAGGTATCCACAGTACTCATTCGCACGCTCATATAAGCGGTTAAAAAAATACCAAAAATGAAGGTATCACTGAGTAAAAATACCCACATCATAAACTTAGACCAAGGCATATCAAACACAGTGCGATCATTCGACCAATCAGATACTGCACTTTGCCAGCCTTTTTTGTCATCATCATTGTGGCTGTTATTATTCATGACCGTCTCCTAAAAACCACAAAGCAATGCAATCGTTTTGTAGGTAGCTGGTGTTGCCGTTAACAATGCAAATAGCAACATCCACACAATAAACAAATAATGCCAATACCAAACACATAAGCCTAAGTTAGCACTCAATCGTTCACTATCAGCATGTTTGACAAAGCTAATCACAACCCGTATTAATGCAATAAAACCACCAGCCAAATGTAATCCATGAATACCAGTAAACAAATAGAAATAACTATTGGCAGGATTACCATTTACCGCAAAACCTGACGCTGTAAGCTGTTTCCACACCAATAACTGCCCGATTAAAAACAAGCAACTGAATAATCCAGTCAGGCATAACGCCAACACCATACGTCTCTGGCCTACGCTCTTATTATTCGGCTTAGATGTCGCTGCAAAGCGGATAGAAATAGACGCAAGTAATAAAAACGCACTATTTACCCAAAGGGTAACGGGATTGCTAAAGGGTAACCAAGGTGGGCCCGCTAACGCCGTAAAATCGGGATATTGAGAACGTGATAAGAAGGTAATGGAAATCAAAAAGAAAACAACAGTCACCACCATCAAAAAAAATACCAGCGCCGTTTTAGTTGATTGAGTCTGAACCACTCTTAAGCACTGTGTCTGATTATACGATTCGGTAATATCGGCATCGCCTGACAACCAAGGTTTACTGAGTAATTGGCGCATAATGTTCATTATCACTGCCCACCCTTATCTGTTAATAAACTCTCTGAATCTGTTTTATTTTGTGGGGTGAAATCTGTTTTGTGCCCGGGCACACTGTAATCATAAGCCCAACGATAGACGACAGGCACCTTATCTCCCCAATTGCCATGAACAGGTGGGGATTGCGGCGTCTGCCATTCCAACGATGTCGCTTGCCAAGGGTTGGCTACAGCCACTTTACCACTACGCAAGCTCCAAATCAGATTGAAAATAAAGATCAGCTGACCCAAGCCAACAATCAAAGCGGCAACCGTAATACCGGCATTAAGTGTTTGTGTTGAATCGGGAATAAAGTCGGTATCACCCAGCGCAAAATAACGGCGTGGGACACCAAGAAAACCAAGATAATGCATAGGTAAATAAATCGCGTAAGTGCCGAGAAAGGTAACCCAGAAATGTAATTTACCCAGCCCAGTATGTAACATGCGCCCAGTAACTAACGGGAACCAATGATAGATAGCTGCAAACAGCACCATGATTGGCGACACTCCCATCACCATATGAAAATGAGCAACCACAAAAAAGGTATCCGACAAAGGTAAATCAACCACCACATTACCTAAGAACAAGCCCGTTAGCCCACCGTGCGTGAAAGTAAAGATAAAGCCAATTGCGAAGAACATCGGCACGGTAAAATGGATATTGCCACGCCATAAAGTTAGCAACCAATTATAAACTTTCAGTGCAGTCGGCACAGCAATGATCAAGGTAGTGGTCGCAAAGAAGAAACCAAAATAAGGATTCATACCACTGACATACATATGATGCGCCCATACCACAAAACTAAGCCCACCAATCGCCACGATCGCCCAAACCATCATCCGATAACCAAAGATATTTTTACGAGCATGAGTGGCGATCACATCTGATACCATGCCAAATGCGGGTAAAGCGACAATGTATACCTCGGGATGACCAAAAAACCAAAACAGATGCTGAAATAAAATGGGACTGCCGCCAGTGTAATCTAAGTTTTCACCTAAGGATAAGATCGCAGGCATGAAGAAACTGGTACCCAGTAATTTATCAAACAACATCATGATCGCACTGACCAGTAACGCAGGAAATGCCAATAACCCTAAAATAGTTGCAATGAAGATCCCCCACAGTGTCAGCGGCATTCTCATCAGAGTCATACCACGAGTACGCGCTTGCAATATCGTGGTAACGTAATTAAGCCCACCCATAGTAAAAGCAATAATAAAAATCGCCAGCGACAATAACATCAACAATATACCGTTATCAGCTCCCGGGGTACCTTGCAAAATAGCCTGCGGAGGATACAAGGTCCAGCCCGCACCAGTTGGCCCTCCGGTAACAAAAAAACTGGCTATCAACACGATAACCGATACCAAATAAGTCCAAAAACTCAGCATATTAAGATAAGGGAATACCATATCCCTGGCGCCAATCATCAATGGAATAAGGTAATTACCAAAACCTCCAAGTAATAAAGCGGTGAGTAAATAGATCACCATAATAATACCGTGCATTGTCACATATTGCAGATAAGAGCTTGGGTCAATAAAAGAGAAATGATCAGGAAAGCCGAGTTGCAAGCGCATTAGCGCAGATAATACTAAGGCGATCAAACCAACAAAAATAGCCGTGATCGAATATTGAATAGCGATGACTTTATGATCCAGACTCCACACATACTTAGCAAAGAAGCCTGATGGTTGATGATCGTCTGCTATAGGCTGTATTTCTTTCACTCAAACCTCCTACCAAGCCCTATTAATAAGCCCTATTTAACTGGCTGTAATGTAGCGATATACGCGAGAACATCATCGATAGCCTGCTCGTCTTGCAGTAATTTAGACATAAGGACCATCTGAGAACCATAAAGATCTTGTGGGTGTTTACCGCGAATACCCTGCTGGTAGTTCTCTAGTTGACGTTTGAGATAGCCAGTATATTGTCCTGCTAACTTAGGCGCTTTTTGAGCGTAATGTCCTTCGGCAAACTCACCATGACAAACGGCACAATTTTTATAAATCTCTCGCCCAACCGACACGTTACCGTGATGTTCACTTGACTGGGTAACCGTAACAGATGGCAAGGAATGCAGATATCGACTGATATTAGCCACCGCAGCATCGTCAGCTAACATCGCTGCAAACGGCAACATTTGACGACCATAAATATCGTCATCGCTACCACCGCGAATGTTATTACGGAAATAATGTAACTGCCGATTAAGGTAATCGCTTTCCTGCCCTGCTAATACTGGCGCACCGACCGCGCTATTCCCTTCACCATCAGCACCGTGACAGGCAATGCACGCAGCATACAGCTGCTGACCAGCAGATATATCACGATTAATACGAGCAAGGCTTTGCTTAAATGTTGGTTGTTGGTTAAGCCATACTTGATAGTCACTTTCAGATTCAACAACAACGTGTCCACGCATTGTATAGTGGGCAATGCCACATAATTCCAGGCATAAGATCTCATAACGACCCAGTAACGTAGGTGTAAACCAGAGGTAAGATTGCGTGCCAGGCACCAAGTCCATTTTCACTCTGAATTGAGGGACAGTGAAATTATGTAACACATCCTTAGAGCGTAACAACACTTTAACAGGACGTTCAATAGGCAGATGTAATTCATTACTATTGATCAATATATCATCTTGGCCATGCGGATCGTCGGGATCGATACCAAACGGATTATTCAAATTAATTAACGGAATAGCCGTACGACCAAGTTGGCCATCGTCACCGGGTAAGCGAAAGCTCCAATGCCATTGCTGGCCAACCACTTCAACCTCACTGGCATCTTCAGGGACATCAACAAAGTCAGCCCAAACAAACAGCCCGGGGGTTAACATAGCGATAATACCAATCGAGGTTAATACCGTTAACCAACCTTCTAGTTTGTGGTTTTCAGGTTCGTAATCTGCTTTCCTGTTTTTGTTATAACGAAACCGATAAACCACGTAAACAAGAAACAGGTTAACCGCAACAAATACCGTCCCAGTCACCCAAAAAGTAATATTGATAGTTTGATCGATCGCAGTCCAATTTGAGGCGATAGGCGTAAACCACCATGGACTTAGAAAATGAAACAACAAGGAACTAATAACCAGTAAGAGAATTACTATCGCAATGACCATAATTTAACCATCGATTATCGTCAGTTTTACAAAATATAAAACCAAGCAAGGATTTGAACCCAATACAATTAACTAAGCTTAGTTCAAAAACGTTGAATTGCTTCGAGCAACAATAAAAGCACTCTCTTAAGGTGCCCCCTTAATTACGCGATTGTAGGCATCCTGACAACTAACGACCCAATGCGGAGATCCAGCACCACAACAAATAGGTTCAACAGCAGGATGGGACTTCATTATCACGCCAAAATTATGCTCTTGCACCGGATCGACATCGACAAATAAAATATGTTTGCCTTTTATCAGTAACTCTTGAAAGCGAACAAAGTGTACATTCGGTTTCTGAAAGCCAATAAAGCCCCCTTCCCAGATACAAAAACCAAAGCTTAATACCGACAAAAAAATGAAGGGAAGCCAACCTGCCGCGCCATCAGTCCAGCCCATCATATAGGGAACCCCTAACGCCAACATAGCCACAATGACACCAACGCCGGCGCCTATTTCGCTACCCCGAATCAAATTTTGCCGAAATAAAGACTCAACTTCGTGCAAGTGATGTTGCTCAACATGACAATCATCAAGACTTAGCACATGAATTTGAGGTTCAGTAAATCCTTCAGCTTCTAGCTCCTTTTCAACAATCTCCAATTCATCAAGATCATCAGATACATAATAGTGTCTTAGCATAGTGACTACCGCCTTGAAACGACAATAAATATTAACTGTTATCGTATTGAGTCAGTTCCATTTTCGACATCATCACAAAAAGATTGATGAAGCCAAGCATAAAATACTCTGCCATGGACAAACCATAGTTCGCTTATCCGCATAAGTGAAGATATCGAAACTAATTTAGGCGACAAGACTGTGACTATTACCTCATAACCAAGCCCCACTTTAGAGGTAGATCACAATAATCCATAGCTAACAGGTAAATCAAAAATTAACGTCTAATTTCACTGAAAGCGTCAAAAAGAATCAGCGCGAATATAAAAACAATAATAACCAACGTACGATAATCATGTCTATGGAGAGCAAAATGATATCACTCGATTTTCTAAAGCACCCTGTTCAACCTTCATTACCACAAAATGATACACCCGATGAACAAAATGCACGGCGGAAAGCCTTAGGTATAACCCAAGAAAAATACCTACTCAGCAATGATAACTCACTGGGATTACCATTATTAAAAACACCACTTCCAAAAGAAGAGTCATTTAGTCCTAAATACCTCGTAGAGCGTGGTATCGCGACAGCACCTATGGTCGCAAACTCGGAACTTGTTAAAACCCAACTAACCGACCCGTTTGGTCCGTTTTCAGGTTTATCCGATTACAACAGCATTTATCCATTAATCGAGAAACCTGAAGTAGCCGCGACTTGGTTAACGGACGAGAGCTTTGGTGAACAGCGCCTTTCCGGTGTTAATCCGGTCATGATTGAACGTATTGAAAACAACCAAAGCTTTCCAACTAAGCTAGACGTCAATCAATTGCGCAACGTATTAGATACGAGTATCGACTTAGACAATCTAATCGCTAAAAAGCAATTGTACGTTGTTGATCTAACCCCTTATGTCGATGGTATTCCCGAAGGCAGCATCACAACCCCTGACAAAAAAATAGCTAAATACTTACCTAAGCCTATTGGTTTATTCTACTGGCAAGCAGATGGTGCTAGCCTAAAAGATCCAACATTGAAATCAGGCCGACTATTGCCGCTTGCAATACAAGTAGATATTAACGATAACAAAGTAAAAATATTCACCCCACAAAGCCCTGATTTACTTTGGTCTATTGCCAAAACATGCTTTTCTATTGCCGATGTAAATGTGCATGAAATGTCGACACATTTAGGTCGCGCGCACTTCGCACAGGAATCATTCGGCGCAATAACACCTGCACAATTAGCCCCACAACATCCACTATTTGTGTTGCTTAAACCACACCTACGATTTTTAGTTTTTAACAACCAAGCAGGTGTTGATCATTTAGTACAAAAAGGCGGACCTGTTGATTCACTATTAGCAGCAACATTGGAGGGCTCGTTAGCGATCAGTAGTAAAGCAGCACAGTCTTGGTCCGTCACTGAAACATTCCCAGAGTCAATTGCTTCAAGGCATGTCGATTCAAAATCATCACTACCTCACTACCCTTATCGTGATGATGGTATTTTGGTTTGGGATTCAGTGGTTAATTATGTTAATGAATATGTGGGGATCTATTATCAGAATGATAACGATGTCGCTGCAGATTATGAACTACAGGCATGGGCGAAAACATTAGCAGATACGGGTACAGAAGGTGGTCATATAAAAGATATGCCAGCTCAAATAACCAGTGTTGAAGAACTTGCTAAATTACTATCTGTTATTATTTTTCAAAATAGTGCTGGTCATAGTTCGATCAACTACCCGCAATATCCTTATATTGGTTTTAACCCGAACATGCCTTTGGCTGGTTACAGCAACTACCGAGAATTTTTAGCTGACGAGAATACAACGAAAGAACAACAGCTAGATTTTATGCAAAATTTCTTACCGCCGCAATCTCTCGCGTTAGGTCAAGTGGAGATCACTTATGCCCTTTCAGATTATCATTTTGATTCATTAGGAGATTACGCAAAAGAGTTAAAGGATCCTCTTGCTAAACATGCTCTGGCTAATTTTACCCAAGCATTAACAGTGATAACCCGCAAGATCGAGATAAGAAACCGCCAACGCGCTGTACCTTATACTTATTTAATCCCAGAAAATGTATTAAACAGTGCCAGTATTTAATAAAACCACATAACGGGTATTAAATAATAAAGCCAGACACCTGTCTGGCTTTATTATTTATATTCCAATTTATAACCCACGCTATAGACCGACTGCACCAACTCCATATCGGGTTTAATATCATTTAGCTTCTTACGTAATTTCTTGATATGGCTGTCTATGGTGCGCTCACTAACAACACGATGGTCTTGATATACATGGTTAATTAATTGTAAGCGTGAATAAATTCGACCTGGTTCTTTGGCTAAAATTTGTAGTAAATTAAATTCTATAGCCGTCAGTTCAACAGGAGTATCAAAAACGCGCGCTTGGTATTTATCAGGATCTAATTCGATCACTTTAGGCTTTAAACTAGTCGTGTCAGTTGCACTACTTGTGTGTCCTAGTGATTGGGTTCGTCTCAATACCGCCTTCACCCGTGCGACGACTTCGCGAGGAGAGAAAGGTTTACAAATATAATCATCGGCTCCCAACTCTAAACCAATAAGACGATCTATCTCGTCAACTTTTGCTGTCACCATAATAATCGGCACAGCAGAAAACTGTCGAATCTCCCTGCACAAGCTAACGCCATCCTTACCAGGTAACATCAGGTCCAACAAAATGATATCGAAAGCTTGCTCATGTACCAGGTCAAGTACTGCATTGCCATCATGTACCATCACGGTTTCTAAATTCGATTGCAGCAAATAATCCGTTAGAAGCTGAGCTATTTTCACTTCGTCTTCAACGATCAATACCTTGGACATGTTCCCTCACTTATCGGCATTAATGATGTTTTATCTACGATTATACTTTTGTCTACGTTTATAAGTAGTCTAATTTAAGGGTAATGTAATTTTGATCGCTAAACCACCCTGCTTAGATGAAAATGCCTCAATACTTCCTTGATGGGCATGAACAATATTTTTACAAAGCGCTAATCCTAAACCTGATCCACCAGTTTTACGATTACGTGAACTTTCTACTCGATACAAATGTTCAAACAATTTCGCCAGTGCACTCTCCGGTACTGCAGGCGCACTGTCTTCAATAATGATCTCGGCTTTTTGCTTATTTTTGGTTAAATTTACAAATACCTTACCCGGTGCATCGGTGTATTTTAGGCAGTTGGTAAATATGTTATCGAAAAGCTGATTTAACCGCGTTTCATCTGCCCATACCATAAGCGGTTTATTGCTACATTGTATATTTACGAGCAAACCTTCTTTATCAAGTATGATCTGATGACGTTCAACACTCTGCGATAATAATAACGTCAGATCTAATGCTGATTTCTGATAGCGTAGCGCTCCAATTTCAGCATTTGTTAATTCATTCAAATCATTAATGAGCTTTTGTAAATGCGCGACTTCTTCAGATAGAGATTGCAAACCCGCTTTATCCAATGGGCGAATACCATCTTCCATTGCTTCGATCTCACCTTTTACAATGGCCAGTGGCGTGCGCAGTTCATGAGATATATCAGCAAGCCAACGCTTTCTGGAATCTTCATTTTGCTCTAATGTTGCAGCAAGATCATTAAAGTTACGCGCCAACGTAGCTAATTCATCGCGACCAACAACCTCTAAACGCGTTTGTAACGCGCCTTTATTCAACTTAACTACAGCTTTTTTTAGTTTGGTGATCGGTAATACAAAATGACGTGATAACGGCAATGTGACCATGAAAATAAGCACAAAAACACCAACAATAATGAAAGCAAGATTCTGGTTATTTTCAGCCACAAAAGCGATATCAAATTCATCAGTTAGTGCTTTACTCGGGGGTAAGGCGATATAGCCAATAATGTCGCCGTTAAGCATAATAGCTTTGGTATTATAATTATTGTTAAACCGACCAATTAAAGTTAATTTATCTTCGCTTAACAAACTAATTCGTTGATCATTAGTCTGCCTTGGAAGGCGATTAGTCATTTGCTTATCAGCATCCTCAGGATAGCGTAAACCTTGTGAAGATAAGGATAATATCATTGGCCAATAATCCATATTTGATCGATTCCACCTCGGCCTAGGTGGCGGAGGTCTGCGTTCAAACTCTCGTTTTCCAAACTCTTGCGATCCAGAATCCGTTATACCAGGTACGTTTTGTCCGTTACTTCTGCTGTAATTATCTCTTTGTTGACTAGGTCTATGTTGATTAGGTCTATGCTCATTCGGCCGATTACCTCTCCTTGGTGGCGGCGGTTTTTGCCGAGATGATGCTACAAGTTCATTCCAGTTACCCTTTTCTTGATAAAGGTTAGCGAGGTTATCAGATAACAACTGCATACTTTGGATCTGTCGCTGATTCACATAATTCAGCATGCCACGGTCAAAGCTCCACTGCATTAAACCATATAAAACAGATAGTACTATCGCACTGGTGAATAATAAAACGAGTAATAATTTAGGAAATATACGCATTGAGTCTCCCTACCGGTATAACTCTAAGTTATACCCTTAAATAGCGAAAATGTCTCAAGTTAGATTAACGTTGCACATTTATTCCTTATTTGTTGCATCGGTTTTCCATATTCATTAATTAGACTGAATGTAATTAATCAAATTACAAACGGATGGAGTCTAATATGATATTAAAAATAAAGCCGTCAATAGTACTAGCAATGATGTTGTCCCTACCACTGACGTTATCTGGCTGTGGCAGTAGTGAAGATAACGCTACGAACGAACCAACTGAATTCGACATATCACTACAAGCAGTCATCAATGAAAAAAACCTTGATCGCTCGCCGATTGCAAATCGTGATATCCCCTCGATTGACTCCCCGCTTGCTAATCTAGGTAAAAAACTATTTTTTAGCCAAAGCCTCGGCGGTAATTTTGATAGTGCTTGCGCCAGTTGCCATCATCCAACACTCGGTGGTGCCGATGAATTAAGCCTCCCTATCGGTGTTGAATCCATTAATGCACAAGTGCTTGGTCAAGGACGAGAGAATAGTACCGGAGTCCCCATTGTACCGCGTAATAGTCCAAGCATATTTAATGTCGCGTTATGGGATAGTGGTTTATTCTGGGATTCACGCGTTGAAAGCCTGGGGAAAGAAAATAATCAAAACGGCGCAGCATCAGGCATCAGTACACCCGACAGTGGCTTTGGAATAGCAGATAGTAATGCAGGATCTAACTTGGTTACCGCACAAGCAAGATTTCCCGTTACCTCAGACGAAGAAATGAAAACAGCTGATTTTGAAAGTGGCAGTAGCAATGATGTTATTCGCGGTCACCTTGCTGCGCGTTTAGGCGATTATAACGAAGGTGCTGGCGAGTTAAGCCGTAACGAATGGTTAAGCGAATTCCAAACTGCATTTGATAGTAATGCCGACACTGAAGATTTGGTGACTTTCGAAAATACCGCAGAGGCCATAGGTGAATACGAGCGTTCTATGGTGTTTATCAACTCGCCTTGGCGTAATTACCTCGACGGCGATATTAGCGCATTATCAGAACAGCAAAAACAAGGCGCGTTATTGTTCTTTAATCCCCCAGCAGATGCTGGCGCTGGTTGCTCAGCTTGTCACAGCGGTCCACTGTTAAGTGACGAACGCCATAACATTGTTGCCTTTCCACAGATTGGCATTGGTAAAGGTGATGGTAATAATGGTGATGATG
>Ga0209395_1005392_pt1 | contig 14441 bp, 20 predicted proteins | sample GOMGulsemesocosm_3_FD_184635 | JGI IMG/M metagenome (GOLD analysis project Ga0209395, IMG submission 184635) | Methane-oxidizing microbial communities from mesocosms in the Gulf of Mexico - GOM9D Gulf of Mexico (SPAdes) (version 2) | ecosystem: Environmental > Aquatic > Marine > Cold seeps... | reverse complement strand
AGCTGCAACACTGCTGAGACTTTGTTATGGGTCAAAGCTGCTAATGATGTGGATAAGCCATGGCAGAAGTGGATGTTACTACTAGGTCTTTACACCGGTGCTAGAAGGGGAGAGTTGGTCCAGCTTAGAGGTGAAGACATTAAGTTAGATTCTGATAGTGGTAGACATTACATATTGATTACAGATGATGCTGGCAGTGTGAAGACTTCTGCAGCAATTCGACAGGTGCCCATACATCAAGAATTAATTAATGCTGGTTTATTAGACTTGGCTGCAGGTGTTTCTGGAAGATTATTCCCAGATCTTGATGCTCATCAAGTAACAGGTTGGTTTACTCGGTATAGGGAAAATATCGGTATTCCATCACGAGATGATTTTGGTAATCGTAAAGTGTTTCACAGTTTTCGGCATACTGTAATTACAAAGCTTAGATCTGTAGGAGTCCCAGTAGAAAAAGTTCAACAGGTAATTGGTCACGAGAAAACCAGTGCAGGTGTCACCGATAGATACACTCATACATTCCCGCTAAAGGATGTATTGGGGGTGATTGATAGCTTGGTGTATGAATGAGCTAGTGATCGCGCAATGAAATAAAGCATCCAATCCTAGGTGCCTGCAAGCGCCTTGAGGGGAGCTTCTACTATTCGCGGTGTAATGACGTAGGTATGAGCTTACGAGGCCATGACGCCCTGTAGGACTCTGGTATTCCAGCTTAACTATCATCACATTCACATGCCCGCAGCTAATTTGCAGCCCACATTAGGATTATGCTAATTTAACAAAAGCAGTGCTGCCTCAGGTGCTGCCTTTAAGAAACCATCTAATGGATTAGTTGTTAATGTTTAATATGTTCAGGAAGAAGTCTAAGCCAAAAACTCCACACATTTTATTTACCTTGAAATTCAACCTAACAGCTATAGCTAAATGGCTGAAAGACCCTCAGATAATTCCCCCTGATGATAAGTGGGATTCGTATGCTGGTTATGAAGAGCTGTCTTTCAACATCACGCTATTGCCAAATAGTGAGCCGTTCCTGTTCTACCATAATGATGCAAATGAGTTCTCACCGCATATGAGTGGCACAACTTTTAATAGTGACTTAATTCCTGAACGTCATGGAATGTGGGGGGTCAGTTGGAGTTGGGAGAACGACGGGATATTTTTATACGTTGAAAGCTTGGAGTCCAAAAAACAACATTTGATAATGTTCGTTCCTGAATCAAAATTTTGGAGGTTGATAGCCGGTGAAAGTCATCCAGACCCATTTGGTGCTAAGCCTGCAGTTATAGGCATAGAGGTCGCTGCTGATACTGAATGCCCTACGGTTTGGAGTTACGACAACTCATATTCAATAGAATTTTGTAATGCGTTAGGGCGGTTTGCCGTATTGGCTCCTTTGCCAAGTGAGACTGTTTTGTATAAAGGCAGTATGGGCAAGCTCAGTCAGCGGTAAATGATGTATAGCTAGACATGGCAGTTACGGGAACATACTGAGAGACACGCTGGTGTGCGAGTATCCATGCGTTTTATGGGTGTTTATAGGTGGTTTTGAGCTACCCTACTAGTGGGGAGTTGGTTTCCCTATAAGGAGAGCGCGATGAGAATGGGAAAAAAAATCATAATGGTTGCTTCAATCCTACTTGTTTTATCATCTTGGTCGCGAGCAGCCGGCATCCAGCTAGACGGCAACCATCTTCTCAAGAGCTGCCTTGCAGCAGAAAGATTTTTTGATAAAGAAGTACTTGAAGATAAAGTAATGGTTGGATATTGCATGGGGTTGCTAAAAGGGGTTCGTTCCACGATGGGAGTTATGGCCTTGGATAGAAAAGGCACAATGGAAATATGCCTTCCTAATAAAGGAATAACTAACTATCAGGCTGTACGGGTTATCGTTTCGTACCTAAAGAGTAAATCTGCATTATTACACGAGGACGATGCTGGTTTAACAATGATGGGGTTCATGGACGCATTTCCATGTGAATAGCACACAACACATTAATCATCAGAGCCTGTACATCTGCCCAGCCGACATTAACTCTCTGCCAATACAATGAGTCAGAGTATGTGGATGCCGCCTGTATTAACCATATGTTACTCCCGCCGATAAATGGTATTGGATCCACGCATTTGATATCTTTGGCATAGCAAATGGACATGAGCACTTTAGCTCAATCAATAGGGATATGCATTTAATGCTAGATGACGCCAGCAGAATATTATATGAGGCAACCGCACCCTGTGGGGCCGGTAAAACTCAAGGCCTAATAGCCGCACTTCCGAATCTACTTAAAGATTATAATGTGGTCATTGCATCACCTAATAATAATCTTGCGCTACAAACAGTTGATGACATTCAAAATGCGGGATTAGAAATCGTAAACACTGTCAAGTCTGACACTCCAGGTAGGAACTTAATAAGCGCTCTATCAATACCTGACAATGAAGTAGGCAACCTCGTTTCTTGCTCTCACCAAGTTTTCGATAATTTTCGGGGTCACTCCAAGTTTAATAACTGGATACTCGTTATTGATGAGATACCTTTAGTTGTAAAACTCGAGGGAAATACGTTTCCTGCAGAGTCTGCAGTGGAGCTAGATGCAGAATTTGAGAGTAATAATGATGGGTATCTAAAAGTTACAAGAGACGCATCCTCTAAGGTTGAAGCAGAGGTGCAGAAGTATCATGAGCGCTCGGGCATGTCACCAACAAAGGCAGATGAAGTGCTGAGTGTATATCTGGCCATATCTAGTGCTGGCAAGTATGTAACTCGGAAGCCTACTGAGCGAGGGACACAATATAGCCGCTGTGAATTTAATCATAATCTAATGATGTGTATGTCTCGTGCCAAAGAGGTGCATATACTTTCAGCAGGATTCACTGGTTCATTATTTGACATCGTAACCAAACACTATGGCTTCACCTGTAGGAAGTCACAATTTACTCCAGTCCATAGAACCCACAAAGGCTCTGTCTCAATTGTCTCATTGCTGCCAGAAACTGATTCATATACCAAATCATTTGCACTAAGACTAAGAGAAGAGAAAGTTGGCACTAGCAATGCTTACCTCCCTGACAAAGCCATCTACAACAGTGATTTCTATTGTGATAAAGAACAGAATATTGATACTTTACTCAAAGCTGCTGTAATGGAAGTCAGAGTAGATTTACTCAATAGGAAGCCTGCATTATTCTTCTTTAATAATTGGTTTATTGGTCACAAAGATTCAGTGTTTTTAGGTGTAAATCCAACTGTATTAACTATTGAATCACTAGGACTAAACCAGTACAGATCCCACGATAGGGTAGTTTGTCTGTTCTCTGCCAATATTAACCCAAAGATAACAGCAGCCATGAAGATGATGGCTGATATCACATCAACTAGTGAGGTTGATATTGCAGAGGCTTATAACATCACATATCAATATGAGAAGGCTTACCAATGTGTAAGTAGGTGTGCTGTTAGAGATTTTGATAGTGAATTAGATATTACAGTTGTTGTACCTGATTATAGTTTTGCTAGGTATATTAAGGATAAGTTACCTTGCCAGTCTACGATTAGACAAACTCAATATATTGATAAGTTAAGTCGTGGTGTAAACAACAGTAAGAAAGAATTAGTTATACAGGCAGCAAATAATCAACTAGAAACTAAATCAAAAATTAATGTAGCTAAAATTTATAGAGATACCAATATTCACAGAAATACAGTTAATAAATATCTAAAAGAAGAAGGTTTAATATAACTACCTCTAGATGACATTATGGCTGTATAAAAAACATACAACATGTACATTCTCCTATAGAGTCTTTAGCTTTTTGTACATTTATTTATTTGGTTCATATTGTTGATATCTATACAGATCGTAACAAGCCGATATAACGATCTAATGGTATAAATTATACATACCATCATACACTGCAGTCATACACCTAATAAATCTAGTTTACTGCAAACAATACTATCCAGGTGAATAATGGTAGTGGTAATAATTTAACCTGATCATATGACGACTATAAATTATACGGTAATAATTGTCGTAACAGCGCATGACGACATACTGTAGGTAATACATATCACATACTCTGTGGTTATTATCCCAACCAAATAATCTTATGAAACCACAAACAATACAAATCAAGAATAATGCTGGTACAACCTATTGGTACAACCTAATAAAATCAGATGGTGAATATAAATTATGGGTAATACTCCACAGTAATGTTTGTCGTGTGATGCATAGATAACGACATATATAAGTCATAGATAATTTATACCCTGTTGTTATCCAAACCAAATAATCTTAAATACAACAAATATGAATAGTTAATGTAATGATGGTAATAAATTACCAATGAATACTAACTGTGTGGGGAAGATGGTAGATACAACTCAAAGGCAAGGTGAGCCAAACAAAGCATATGATGGCTAGGTATTACATAGAGTATATGGTGACAAGCACCATGGATGTAATGAGTAATGGATACTCATGGGATAGGCTATGCGTGGATGCTATTGTAGGTGTCTATGAGGTCGATATGAGCAGGTTATGGTGACAGTAATACCATAGGGTAGTTTGTATAAGTGAGCTGTGTGGGAGTAGAGACACCTCGTAAGTTAGACCCTTATGATACTGATATGTAATAATCTGGGCAGGATAATTAACAATAAAACCAATAACTAAAGGACTAAGTAGATATGAAGGTAAGGGAGATAGGAGAGAAGATTGGTGATATTGAGCTTAGTGCTCCAAGTATGCCTAGTAAGGCAGCTCAGAACAAAGTAGCTGTCTTTATTGGGATGATATACAGCTTAGTGTTTTGGGGGGTTATTTTATTGGGGCTTTATTGGGCAGCAAGTAACTGGATTGAGTTACAGGAGTTCCTACAACGATTTGCAGAAAGTGATGACATGGATTCAAAACACATGGAGATGTACGTGAGTTTCTATGAAACGGACATTCAAATCGGTATCGCGCTAGTTGCAGGGGCGATCATAGGAAACATTTTTATAAAGTGGTTCGTCAAGTCATACAGAGAGAAGACTGCCCACCTTTAACATCAGATCATACGATCACAAGGACAGGTCACATGAAATCTTTATCCATTGTTATATTATTAATGTTGTCTAGTTCATTGACCTCTGGTGAGGAGATGGAGGGTATGTATTACTGTACTTCGAAAGCTAGCGTGGGTATTGAGGACGGAGTAGGTAAGGTTTTCAAGACAGGGAAATTCACCGCTAAGATTAAGGTGGGGGCCGCTATCGTATTAACAGGTGATACAGAAATTAGTTATAAGCTGTCTTCAATCAATGACGATAGGAATTGGGTGTACGGTACGGCTGGGGCAGCTCAATATTTTATGTTGCGCGTTAACGATTTTGCTTTGGCTTATAATACTTTTAGTGCAGAGGGTGAACTTCTGCCAAAATCCTACATGGAAACTGGAACCTGCCAGCGCTGGTAGAGCGATGGTGAGTTGATGTATTCAATACCGGTAAATTTAGCCTGTTACCAGCGCTTACAATCATACCTTTTACCAGCACAATGTAAGCGCCTATCAAACCACCAAATATCATGCGGCAACCTTCTAGCCCAGCAAGCCCATACCTTACAGAGCTATAGCTTAGTTAGTGGGGTGGACGGTTTGCTTAACTCAAGCCCCTGCTGATACTGCAGAATTTGCGCATATAATTTTACAGGGGTAATGTGCCTACACATACCATGCATAGGCATGCCATAACCTTTATAATTAACTGCTAGGCGTTAAAAATGCGAGTCTATTACTACACGGCACAAGAATTCGCACTTTCAAATATTATTAATGAAAGAATCAAGATTTCCTTACTCGATGACTTGAACGACCCTTTCGAATTTCTAGGTGTAGATCTATCGGATAAGGGTTTCCGTGCGGCGTTCAAGGCGGGTCGAGATGCCGCCGCAAAAGAGGCTGGGATTATTAGTTTCTCTAGAGGTTGGCAGAACCCACTAATGTGGGCTCACTATGGGGATAAACATAAGGGGGTGTGCCTTGGTTTTGATATTGATGCATCTCACATCAAGGAGGTGACTTACTTCCCCGAAATAATGCCCGCAGAAATCGATATGGAGAAGAAATATGGTGGGCTAACGGTAGATGTCATCGAAAATCTAATGTGTACAAAATACATTGATTGGAAATACGAAGATGAAGTTAGGGTCATTATTCCTCTGGAAACTAAAGACCAGTCAGGTTTTTATTTCACTAGCTTCAAAGGTAATATGGAGCTGAAAGAGGTGATTCTTGGCCCGAGATGCAATTTGACGATTGACAGTGTAGTTAAGCACCTGTGCACCTACAAAACAAAAGTCAGCGTAGTACAATCAAGAATAGCATTTACCAAATATGAGGTGGTGCGAAATAACTCGGTACCTGTGTATGTCCATAACGCCTAACAAGGCAGCCATAGGTACAAATTTTTACTTTGCTCCGTTTTTGTGTGGTTTCTCCAACTTACCCCAAAGCTCAACCAAACAACAAGTGCCGTATACAGGCGCATTATGCATTCAGGAGATGATTCAATGATCAATAGATTTTTTATCGTGGTTCTTTTGGTTTTTTCCTCTGGCCAGTCTATTGCTAAAGATGATGACTCCGTATTGATTCAAAACGGTTTTATTAAGGGCCGTGACTTTCGGGCCTTCGATAGTGGCAACAAATATATGTACTCTATGGGGCTGGTTGATGGGATTCTTTTGTCACCCCTCTATGGAGCTCCTAAGTCAAAACTGGAGAAATTCGAATCCTGCACAACCGGTATGAATGGTTCACAGCTATCGGCAATCTTTGATAAATATTTGGCAGAAAATCCTGAGCGCTGGCATCTAAGCATGCATGCAAATGGGTATGCTGCACTACAAGATACGTGCAATCTCTAAATGGATAACGGGGGTATCAAAAACCGATCCCCCTCGCTCCATTGGCCGCAGCTATCACAGCGTGCGTCTCTTAATGGTAAAAAGCAACTATATATAAAATTTCAATCCAGTCGTGATTAATAGCCCCCTTTCTGTTGGAGTGCGGCTATTCGATGTAATTTTAATATCAAATAGGCTCACAACTCCTGCCTTTTGACCCTACTGAATTGACCCATTCTATGTTGGCTCATAAATCGTATTGACAAGATGTGAGCTATGGGTCAGCATATGAGCCTACTTATGAGCCACCCTGAGAGGCTGTTATGGCAACTATTGCGTATTACCGTGTAAGCACCAAAGAACAGACCATCGAGAACCAGCGTCTTGAGTTGAAAGCCACCTACAACATTGACCATGAATACTTTGATGAGGCTATTAGCGGTACTGTTAAAGGTGAGAACCGTGCTGGTTTCTCTGAGATGCTTAAGTTCATCAGAAAGGGTGACACATTAGTAACAGTTGATCTGGACCGCCTTGGTCGAGATAGCATTGATGTGCAGCAAAACATAGCCGACCTCAAATCGAAGGGCATCAATATCATCATCACTCGGATGGGTGTAGACCTCTCCACAGACGCTGGAGAGTTATTGGTTACCATTATGTCCAAGGTGGCAGAGATGGAACGCAGGAAGACAATGGAACGTGCTACGGCTGGTAGAGTGAGGGCCATAGCAGAAGGTGTACATATGGGACGTAAGCCAAGCGTTGATCATAATAAAGTAAAAGAGTTGCGGGCCTCAGGATTATCTATATCCAAAACTGCTGAGAAATTAGGTACAAGTGTGGCAACGGTGAAACGGATGCAGGCAAAGTAGCTGTTAACAAAACATGTGGGGGCTACTGTAGTTCCACTTAGTATTTCAAGAATGCTGACATCCCACCGCTACCAATCTAAGTACCGTTAAGCACCTTGTCATATACGCACAAGTATTTTGAGTTAACAGAGTGTGGGTATAGGCGAAGAAGGTGAATGCTGCTGGGGAAAATTTTAGAATTCGGGGCTCTGGCGAACCCCAGTTATATATGCATTATTTAGTTTTCTTGCGGCGAGTGTAGCCTAGACCGGCAAGGCCTATTGTCAAGAGTGATAGTGAGGATGGCGCAGGGACGACAGCAACATGAGTTTGAAAAACAAAGTCATGTTCGGCACCACCCCAGCCCCACTGAGCACCTATCGGATCAAACCCCGGGACATCACCCTCCCACCAATCAGCACCAAAACCAAATGAACTACCGTTTGAATACGTACCTGGATACCCAGCGAACCAATCTATTCGCTTATAATCTGAATCGACGACACCGTCACCATCAAGGTCTCCATTCCAAGAAGCTTCGGAGTGAAACAAAAACGCATATGTTTCACCCGCCTCTACTTGAATACCTAAACTACTTACATCTATCTCAGTCAAACTCGGAAAATAGGTTGATGCCTGTGTATCAGCATAGCAACAACCGTTTGCTCCAAATACAGGCAGGTCAATATAATCAACATATACTGAGCCAAATATTTGTGCAATTAAATTATTGTTGTCCAGTTTAGCGAGCACCAATTCTAAATCTACGTCGATGTTTTCTGATCGAGTTATTAATCCATCAATCTGGGAAAGTGTGCCACTGACGCCGACAGTAAATGACTGTCCGCTATAATCAATATCGCGAGCTTGGGCAACTACACTAGTTGGTGGCAAATATGATTGATCCAAAACCGACGCTGCATGAGCGGTGCCTACCAAAAACGGCAGGTAAAGTACGAAAAGAGAGTCAGGCCTGCATGAACGAAGGAGTTTTTGTAAAAAGGAAATTGACATACTTAGCACCCTATCTATGTTGCTATATTTAAAACGCTGGGCTCTGTAGAGCTCCTATAATATAAATACTAATTAGCTTTCTTGCGGCGAGTGCAACCAAATCCGGCAAGACCTAGGGCCAATAGTGATAGTGAGGATGGCGCAGGGACGACTGCAATATCAACATTTGGGTTTGTGGCATAGACAGATACTCTCGCCGAGTCTGGGTTGTTAGCGTCTTTGAATTCAAAAGCCACCCTCCAGTTCAAGAAGTTACTTAGGTCACCAAGAGATGCCATCATATCATCTGAACTTAAAGCGGCAGCGCCCCAATCCCTGTATTCAAGCTGCACTATATCTAAGTAATAATCTCCGAATGTAGGGAAATCGAATACCGTTCCGTATTCATTCTTACCTTCTGCGGCCCAGACATCTCCGCAGGTGTAGGGGCAGTCAGGTCCATTTGTTATTCCTGCAATGTAAGATGATACCGTGCCAGCAGTGCCGCCAATGCTAAAGGTCATTGCGCTAGGTTGAGCGTACCAAGAAAACCAGTCTTCGCTACTCGCATCCACCACATCCAAATCCATAGCGAACGCTAAGCTTAAGTGATCGCCAGTACTGAAGTAATAGGACAATGCTGGATCTACAGAGGTTGCCGGTCCTTCTACATTGAAGTTTATTATACTGGCGCTACTAGGTGCGCTGATAAAGAGTAGCGTTATAATTGTAGCTATATATGTTTTGAGTGATTTCATTGTTTACTGGATTCCACTTGATACTAATTGAACGTGCGTTCTTAACTAACATCCTTGCAGTTTGCGCATATGCAGCGGCAATATTTATGAAGGTTTGGTTTCTAACTCGCGAGTTACTTTCGATGCACTTATGTCGGCTTCAAGGGCAGTCTTGTCATGAGTATGACTCACCACATTATGATCGGTATCGTGCAGCTTGCCCCCATGATAGTGGTACCCGCTACATAAACCCTTATCAATAGATTTCTGGCTACAGTTATGCCCACCTGAAGAGTCGGTTCTGCCGCTATGCGAATATGCTTGGGTGGTGAATATTAGAAAGGATATGAATAATAGTGATAGTAGTTTCATGCGAGATTCCGTTTGAGTGGCGCTTCCATTTTGATACTAAAGTATGTATCAGGTTGTTTTAGATGACAACCGTTTAGGCTGAACTCTTGGTCGCTATTCATACAACTTTCGAAATTAATAATAGTTTCAAGCTGGTCCTTAGCAAATAATTAAAAAACCACCCTTATGGGTGATGATCCTTGGCCTTCTATCGTGTTATTAGGTTTCATTTGATTGCGTGAATTCGGATGCCTTTTACATAATCTGATTGAATATCAATCAACACTTGCCCGCCTCTTGAAGCAACAGGTATGTATCCATATTGTTATAGCTTGTCGTGTATCTATATGCCGACTAATGGATTCTCACCAAACGATTAAGGAAAATTGGCCTGATGCAGGCTGCCACAATTAAATTATTCCTCGTGCATGGCAACCCAAATAGTCTTCGTACCGCCGAGCTATCAAACTGGTCAGGTAAAGCTATTGCTGCACCCCGTACCGAATTAGTGGAATTACTTAGGCGTGAAGAGTTGTCGAGTCCCGGATTTTATCTGCTGACAGGAGATGATCCCAGATCTGGTGACAGAGCAATCTATATAGGTGAGGCAGAAAACGTTGCAAGTCGATTAAGGGACACTCGGGAAGGATACTCCACGCCGTGATGCACTAGCAAAATGAAGATTGTGATCACGTGATGTGCTTCATCTTTACCGTGTCTATCCCGGAACTTAAAGGAACTAAGTTCGATGACTGTACAAAATAAAACCACGCTGGCGTGCTAATAAAAAATTTATTTACAACTGTCTTCATTGCCGATAGGCTTCGACTCGGTTGAGCGTTTACGGGAATGTAAACAAAAGCTCACATGGATCGTGACTTTATCAGATGCTGAAATGATTGTTTTAGTGATTTTGGATAGGTTCATGTGTTAATTGGTCTTTTGAGACCACAACATTTATTCAATTCCACTGTGGACATAAAATCATGAAGAAAATTTCAGCTTTAGGAATCCCCTTTTTAATAATTCTCGCTGGTTGCGCCAGTCAATACTCAGAAAAACCCCTCGCTATAAAACATCAATATCTTGAGCAAAAGAAGATTCAAGCTGCCGCGCACTGGCAAGCTATCGCGCAAAATGAGGCTGGTCTTATTGCAAAAAAATTGGAGCACAGCGGAACAAAGGTGTACGTCAAGCGGGGTGGAGTGGGTGAAACGGCTTTTTCTGAGGCATATGAAGACTTTTTAACTTCCGCATTACTTGCGAGCGGCCAAACTGTAAGCCTTGAAAAAAATCGTAGCCAATATGAGGTTAGCTATGATGTTCAGGTTGTAAATCACAAAGATCAAGATTCACTCCCGCTGATAAAGCCCGGATTCTTTAGTGCGCTTACAGCAACTGCTTACATACTGGATTCGGCTCTTGATCGCTGGAGCAACCCAGAGGTAATTGCGGTCCCAATTGCTGCACTCGCAGACTGGAAATTGCACAGGTCAAAATTTACTTCAACACCAACAACCGAAGTTATCATTACAACAAAACTGAAATCTGGGCCCATCCTAACCTCATCGAGCAGCAGCATTTATTATCTGAATACTGGAGATCGCAGGCTCTATGATAGCCGCCAAAAAGGATTCAACGTCGTCGAATCGCTTTAATACCTCTCTTTGAATTCAATTATTAGTTAAAGGTTAATAAAATGAAGAATGTACTATATTTTACAGTTATTTTCTCGAGCTTGGTGATGATGAGCGGGTGCAGTACAACGCCAAAAGCTGGGACAGTCTACAGTAAAGAGAGCGCAGACTTACTGAAGTCAAGTCATGAAGCCGCATACGAGCTGATTAAAAAATCACGCGGAAAGATAAATTCTTCACAACCTATAATTGCCGCGAGTTTTTCAAGTATAAATAACTTGGACAAGTCCTCATCATTCGGACGAATTGCATCTCAACAATTTGCATCCGCCTTCACATCTTCGGGCTATACTGTTACAGAGTTACTTTTAAGGGATAATATTTATATCAAGCAGAGGCAGGGAGAATTTTTATTATCGCGGTCTTTGAAGAACATCAGTGATGAACATAACGCTCAAGCGGTTATAGTTGGTACTTATGCGGAGGGAAGGAACAAGCTATTCGTTACGGCGAAAGTGGTGGACACTGGGAACAATACAGTAATCTCCTCATATGACTATGTGCTACCCATAGATCCAGACCTGAAAGCGTTACTTAGATAATCTGACTCTTGGGTGATCGGTGAATATAACTTCAGCGCTAGAAATTTAGGTAAGCTGGCCTTTCTCGTTCAGAGGGGAAGGTCTGCTTCAAACTTGTGAATCTATGCTCAACTTACTCCAACTGGTGCTTACTTGTCGTGAGACTACATGAAACCAAAGCGCATGAGTATTTAGCCACACCACCCTTCCCGCTTGCCTCCACCATATGCCCTAGCATGCCCAGCCCTGACCAGCATTTCACCCAAGCTATCCCCATCAACATAAACCTCAGCTAGTATTCTAAAGTACTTACCGCGTTGAATATCTCTCAGCTCTACAATCTCAGCAGATCGTAACTTCTCAACGGTAAACTGTTTGGCAGCTCTAGCAGCATCCTTCTCAGCCTGACACCTACCACGCATCTCGGGGGCATCAATGCCAAGTATTCTGATGGATATACTTTTACCAATAACATCAGGCCATTCTGGTATGGACACTTTGAAGGTATCAGCATCATAAATTGAGCGTATTTCGGTGACAGTGATATTGCCGTATGTGGTGACAGCAGATGAGATGGTTGGTATGAGTAGTAGCGTGAGTAATAAGTGGCGTAGCATCAATACAAGCCTATGTGGGAATTGGTACTTTAGACTGTATGGGACGCTGCCGAGTGATGCAACGTATAGGGTGGTCTGTGGCTTGCTGTGAGGCTGCTGAAGGCATGATGTCAGGGGAGGTAAGTAGTTTGTCGTATAAGCATATAAAGCTTACGTTGGCTCTCAGAATGCCAAGTGGATTGACTGCTACAAAAATTGCTACAAAACAGCATATACTATCGGTATAGGTGGGGCGGGAGCCCTGAATTATAATCAGACTATAAGAGAGTGAGAGTCATATATTTAGGGCGCTGTAGAGCATCCCAGATGAATGATTGCCCACGACAGAACCCGGCTTATCGGCCGGCTCTGACACCTAATTTCACTAGTAGTATCAATAGTTGTGCAGGTCTCGTAATAGAACCCGTCGTCATGGGACGGGGGCTGGTGCAGACGTACGGCCGACCTTATTCGTCGAATGTTAGCAGGCCGCTTTTCACCAGACTTCTCCATAAGTAGATATAAGTCTGCTGAGCGTCTGTGTTGGACGCACAGACCTTTAGGGTTGCGGCTAATCTCAACAGATATTCCTCCAATCCCTTGTCGCCTAGTTTCTCGGCGTCAGCCAATATCGAAGTCTTGCGAGTTGCAGAAATCGAGTCGCCGAGTGTTCTCGAATATACCCATGTCGCGTCGAAAGCTTCTACTGATGTATCTTTTTCAATGCTGTCGGACACATGGGTCATAATCACTGACAGTTTCGCACCGTTAGCCAAATCCTGAAATTTCTTTACTTCCTTGGCATCACCCTCATAAAGCGTCACGGCAATCTCATAGGCTGCGACACAAGTTCCCCAGGATTCAGCTTGCTGATTGACGTTCTTAATATTTCGAAAACTTGTATCGCCATTTAGATAAGTGTCTTGGGCGTAGGCGTGACTGGCAATAGCCAGCAACAGTAAAATAGCAGTTCTCATTGTCATTCTCTTTGTTTTGGTTTTAGCTATTTTCCGAGTTTCCAGATATAAACGGCCTAGTAAGCGTAATATTTGTGTCGATTTTGGGGCAGATGATACATGTGTGAGCTCTCGCTTTAAACTCATGCATGAAACTGTGATTTAGCTTGCATCATGTCACATAGTTGCGCAGTGTATAGCGAAAGCTGGGAGCTTACATCCAGCATGGCTTTCAGATCTATAGGGTAAAGTCTCTCATTCGCCAGATGTCATGCTCCCGTGTGCGACAACAAAGTATGAAGCAGAGTATTTTCCGAGGCGAAAAAGCGTCTAACAAAACCTGAGAAGTTCACAATTATAACAGAGAGCTATTCCGTGATAAAAATAACTAAATGGTTTTCGGTGCTATTACTTCTTATAGCATCAATATATATCTACACGACTCAACCTTCAGCGGTAGACCATAATCCAATCATTAGTGCAGCTAAGCACTATGAAGCACGAATTATAAGAGATGATTTTGGCGTGCCTCACATTTATGGTGCAATGGATAAGGACGTTGCCTATGGACTAGCCTATGCCCATGCCACAGATGATTTCAGTACCCTTCAAGATATATTGTTAGCCGTACGAGGTAACTTATCGGCTAAAAATGGCATGGAGGCAACAGTTACCGATTATCTCGTTCAATGGATGGGAATATGGCAGCAGGTTAATCAACGATATGCTGAAGATATACCTTTAAAAACTAGAGAGGTTGTTGAGGCTTATGCGGCTGGAATCAATAGCTATGCCATAGAACATCCCGATGAAGTTAATCCTTGGTTGTTACCCGTTAGA
>Ga0209395_1005387_pt1 | contig 14445 bp, 14 predicted proteins | sample GOMGulsemesocosm_3_FD_184635 | JGI IMG/M metagenome (GOLD analysis project Ga0209395, IMG submission 184635) | Methane-oxidizing microbial communities from mesocosms in the Gulf of Mexico - GOM9D Gulf of Mexico (SPAdes) (version 2) | ecosystem: Environmental > Aquatic > Marine > Cold seeps... | reverse complement strand
GCACTACCAAATCCCGGCAGGCGTCAAGTCCCATCAATAAGCCGGAAATAGGACAGTTTTATACCTTGCCGGCAAGGTTCTCTTGTATTGGCCAATTCCCAGGCGCAGTTGGCCACAAGCGCGTTAATGATTGAGCGTCTGTCTCTTTATTGTCCTTTGGTTGCCTTCATTTAAGCGATAGCGATTAACGTTAATTGGGGGAGTGTCTCACCAAATAACGAACACAAAAAAAGGGCGAACTATATCGCCCTTTTTTGTACTCAGTAAAGATAAGATTTTTACTACATATTGGGGTAGTTCGGGCCACCCAAGCCTTCAGGTGTTACCCATACGATATTCTGGGAAGGGTCTTTGATATCACAGGTTTTGCAGTGTACGCAGTTCTGGCCATTGATCTGAAACTGCTTGTCACCCGCTTCATTCTCCACAATTTCATAAACACCGGCAGGGCAGTAGCGTTGCGCAGGCTCATCGTAAAGGGGGAGGTTATGATTGAGCGGAATGCTCGCGTCTTTTAGCGTCAAATGACAGGGTTGATCCTCCTCGTGATTGGTATTCGACAGGAACACCGAAGAGAGCTTGTCAAAGCTGAATACGCCGTCGGGTTTTGGATACTCTATCTTTGCCATTTGAGCGGCTGGCTTTAACATTTCGTGATCCGGTTTTGGGTCACGAAGTGTGAAAGGTAACTTACCCTGGAATATCCCTTGGTCGATGAATGCTAAGGCCGCACCCACTAAGCCGCCAAATTTATGTAGTAGCGGTCCGAAATTACGCCATTTATTGAGCTCAGTGCTCAACCAGGACCCATCAAATCGCTGTGCATAAGCACTCAAATCATTACGTCCTTCGTCTCCGGCTGCTAGCGCTTCAACGAGTGTTTCAGCCGCGATCATACCCGATTTCATTGCCGTATGACTGCCCTTGATACGAGCAAAGTTTAGGGTGCCTGCATCGTCTCCAACTAACATGCCTCCCGGGAAGCTCATCTTGGGCCGTGATTGTGGTCCGCCCTTGATAAGTGCCCTCGCACCGTAGGATACCCGCTTGCCGCCTTCCAGGTAGTGTTTGATATTATCGTGCTGCTTCCACTGCTGGAACTCGTCAAAGGGAGACAGGTGCGGGTTGCTATAACTTAGGGGCACAACGTAGCCTACCGCTACTTGATTGCCCTCAGCATGGTATAGATAGCTGCCAGAGGCCGTTCCCTTGGCGGAGGGCCATCCGGTTGTATGGATGACCAAACCTGCTTTGTGTTTACTTTCTTCAATTTCCCAGATTTCCTTGAAACCAATGCCATAGTGTTGAGCGTCGCAGCCCTGGTCAAGCTTGTACTTTTCAATTAACTGCTTGCCTAAGTGCCCTCGGCAGCCCTCTGAGAAAACAGTGTATTTACCGTGCAATTCCATGCCCTGGGTATAGGAGTCTTTGTGACTTCCATCTTCGGCGATGCCCATGTCTCCAGTGGCGATACCCTTTACGCTGCCATCATCATGGTACAGCAGCTCTGAGGCGGCAAACCCTGGGTACACTTCTACCCCCATTCCCTCGGCCTGTTCAGCCAGCCAGCGGCAGACGTTACCTAAGCTGATAACGTAATTGCCATCGTTGTGGAAACTGGGAGCAAACATCAGTGGCACGTTGATAGCCCCCGATTGCCCGGTCATATACATGACTTTGTCTTCAGCTACCGGTACATTCAGAGGAGCACCCATTTCCTTCCATTCGGGAAATAGCTCGTCGATTGCTTTTGGGTCCATCACTGCGCCGGACAAGATATGTGCGCCAACCTCGGAACCTTTCTCCACGACGCAAACGGTGATGTCTTCGTTTAATTGTCTTATGCGGCAAGCGGTTGCAAGGCCAGCAGGGCCTGCGCCGACGATTACGACGTCAAATTCCATTGATTCACGTTCCACAATCATTGTCCTCATTCAAGTAATTTAGGCTGCACCGAGAGTTCGCTTGAGCCTTCTGTCGGGGCGCTGGAAGCGGGCGTAAGTATATAAGTTCATTGATAAATGTGCCAATTACACCAACGCTTTATACGCGCTGGGTAAAATAGAGGGTGTTAATCCACCCTATGCGCTTCATTCATTTATATTCAAAACCAGTACACCCTCTTTTATAACTTGGCACATAAATACGTCGCGAGGCGTTCCAGTTTCTGTATTTTGTGCCCAATTATGGGTATATTTATTCCATTATCATCAATCTATTTGTACTATTTAGCTATGACAAGTCAATCGAAGCATTTTGAACTTATCCAGCACCTCTGTTCTACCCGAGGGATAAGCACAGCCGAGGCGTCTTTGCTTATCGATGAGGTGATCTACTATTTCCAGGAGACCTTTGAGCAATTTGTGCAGCGTCGTCACTCAGAATTGCAAAGTGCCGGAATATCCAACGCCAGAATATACAAAATAATACTGTCTGACATCGACTTGCGGTTGTTTCCAGCGACTTCGACCAACGAGAGAAAAATACGCCGGATTATTTACGGTTAACAAACGCTACAAGCGGGAACTTATTATGTGCGGGATTATCGCGTATACGGGCTATAGAGACGCCACTTCAATTCTTATTTCTGGGCTGCGCCGACTTGAATATCGCGGATATGACTCAGCGGGCATTGCATTATTAACCCGAGGAAAAATTCGCCAGATTAAGGCGGAGGGGAAATTGCCCAACCTTGTGAACAAACTACCAGAGAAATTGCCGGGTAAAACGGGAATTGGGCATACTCGGTGGGCCACCCACGGTATTGCCAACGATGAAAATGCTCATCCACACAGCGATGCCGATGGGCACATTGCTCTAGTTCACAATGGCATTATTGAGAACGCAACTGAACTTCGCAAAGACCTCATTGAAAAGGGCTGCCAATTTTCCTCCGATACCGACAGCGAAGTTTTGGTACATCTAATATGTCAGTATCTCAGCGATTCGTCCTCATTAATTTCCCTCGTAGACGCCGTAAGACAAGCTCTATTGAAAGTGAGAGGCACCTATGGATTAGCAGTTATCAACAAAGCCACGCCAGGAGAAATTGTCGCAGCCAGAAACGGCAGCCCCGTTATTATTGGCATTGGTGATAAAGAAATGTTTGTCAGCTCGGACAGCAGCGCCATTGTCAGTTACACCAAGGAGATTGTGCATCTCGAAGACGGTGAGCTGGCTCATATTTCCGCCGGTGGGTTTTCTCTCAGTACATTGAACTCTCAGCCGCTAACGAGAACGTCAACTACCCTTGATATCGATGTCGAAAGTCTTGAGCACGATGGTTTTCCCAATTTCATGCTGAAAGAGATTTTTGAACAGGGTGACTCGATTGAGCGAACGTTAAGGGGCAGGCTCGATCGTCAATTCAATACTAGTAAGTTAGGTGGCCTTAACCTATCGGCAAGGGAGTTACTCGACGTAAAACGAATTAAAATCCTTGCTTGCGGCTCGGCCTATTATGCAGGGATATGCGGTGCGAATATCATTGAGCAGTATGCTCGAATACCATCGAGTGCGGAGCCCGCTGCCGAATTTCGCTATCGCAATCCGATCATTGAGTTTGACACGCTCTATATTGTCGTTAGTCAGTCTGGCGAAACCTACGATACTTTGGCGGCATTGAGGGAGGTTCAGCGCAAAGGCGGCAGAGTACTGGGCATTAATAATGTAGTCGGTAGTTCAATTGCCAGAGAAGTCGATGGTGGTATTTATATGCACTCTGGCCCAGAAGTCTCTGTAGCGTCAACTAAAGCCGTAAATAGTATGTTGGTGGCATTTATGTTGTTAGCCGTTAACTTCGGTAGGGTTAGGGATATAAGCCCGCAGGGTGGTGCTAAATTGTTAGATGCGCTGGAATCTCTTCCGCAGTTATGTCGACAAACATTGTCCTTAGCACCGGTTATCGAAAAGCTCGCCAAGAAATACAGCAAGGTTAATAACGCCTTTTTTATCGGGCGGACTGATGCCTACCCAGTCGCTTTAGAAGGTGCGCAGAAACTGAAAGAAATTTCCTATATACACGCAGAAGCATACCCCTCGTCAGAACTCAAGCATGGCCCGCTAGCACTGGTGGATGAAAATACGCCTACAATCTTAGTACTACCCGATAACAATCTACTGGAGAAATCGCTTTCTGCGCTTCACGAGATCAGTGCTCGAAATGGAAAAACCATCACTGTCACAGATTCTAGCCATCCCAGTATATTGGAATTGTCCACCGACGTTATTACGATTCCATCGAGTCACGCTTTGATTTATCCCGTCATAATGAATATTGCTTTACAGTTATTTGCCTATTACAGCGCGATTGATTTAGGCAGAAATGTTGATCAACCGAGAAATCTTGCAAAAAGTGTAACGGTAGAATAATGATAATCCACAGCGGTTGATAACCGTGGGAATATTTAGCTGTTCAGAAGAGAGTTGTAGGTCGTAGCGAGTATAAGGATTTCCCCGTAATTATATCGCGGGAGCTGACAAGAAGTGGAGAATATTACGGTTTAATTCCTCTTGGTATTCCTGGTGTGCAAAGTGATCGCCATCTCCAATATCATCACTTAAAGTAACGGCCAATCCAATCGTACACTGCATCTGCTGTTAAATCAGCAGAGGGGATTTGGTTGAATTTAATGTCAGGATCTTTGTCCTTAAACGAAAACTGGTAACTAATAGTATCTGGCTGCTCATCATGTAATACGATAATGATGCGCTTACCACTTCGCAAGCAATCGATTGTCATTACGTCGGCAGGAATGCCATTGTTGCGCATGTGTTGGCTTACCCCAACAATAGGGTCAATATTCTTAAAATCCTGTTGTATACGCGTATGCGCATCGGTTGTGAGATCACACAATAGTTGTAAGCGTTGTTCTATCAATTTTGTGCCTTATTTTAATTGCTGAAAATGTAATAAGCCGTACTGTAGGCCATGAGTTAGCACGAATCAACTACCTCCCATTAACATTGTTTTAACAAAATCAACAATCGGCAACGCCAGCTCTTGAGCACCTTCGCCTAACAGTCCTGTGCTAGCTAACCATAAGCTTTGCGCAATCAGTGCACCGGCAACAAGCAATAACAGAGCCACGCCTTGCCATAGCTTTCGCCGTGTTTTTTTGGTTTTAATCTTGGGTTTAATATCAGTGGGCTCAGTAACACGAGGCCTTATGATCAGTGTTTCATGATCGTCACTAAAGGCCGTTAAATCAGCTTTAACATCTAGCATAGATTGATAACGAAGACTCGCATCAAATTGCAGCATTTTTTCCAGTACCGGCTGTAAAGCTTTAGGCAAGATAGCCAGCTCATTAATATTAAGGATCTCACCTTGCTCAACAGCAACAGGTTGGCCTGTTAGTAAATGAAATAATACGGCTCCTGCTGAATATATATCGCTCAGTGCAGACTTTTTTTCGTCTATAGGCTGATACCAATCAACCTGCTCTGTGTTATGCGCATCAAATCCAAAATCGGTTATTTTAATTTGGGCGGGTTTATACATTAGCAAATTACTGGGGCGTAAATTACCATGCACAATATCTCGCGCATGTGCAAAAGCTAAACCGTCACAAAGTTGCCGGGCTAATAACAACCAATGCGCCAAGGGAAACGCCTGGCTTAAACGCTCTTCTAAACTACCACCACTAACAAATTCAACAACGGTGATGAAGACTCTGTCGTTTTTTGCGGTTCCAAATATTCCCGCAATATGTGGGTGATCTACACCGGTTAGCGCTTTGTTTACCTCAAAAGCACGGCCCTGATATGCTAGTTTTTGCTTTTTCACCACCAACAAACGTTTACGCTGAGGGTCGCTGACCTGGTAGGTGGCGCCGTAGTCATTTTCCTTTAATACATCGAGCAGTTTATAACCCGCCGGGATATCACTCTCCGCACTCTCACTATCCCAGCCAGGGTCTTTTAGGTGCTTACCTTGTAGAATCAACAACAAGCTCTGACAGATTTCGTCGGCCGTATTTGGCCTTAAAATAGGGTCTCGGCTTAAACAGCGATCAACCACTTCGGCAAGCGCCTTTGGAATAGCTTCATGCGCCGGCACCTCGCTGGGATGGCCACCATAAAATAACTCATGCATTAATACGCCGAGAGAGTATAAATCACTTTGAGTGGTGACGTTCCCCCCCTCAACGGATTGCTCCGGCGCCATATACGCTGGAGTGCCCATCACAACATCATGATTGCTAAGCTGTTCAAAATAGCCCGAAATACCAAAATCAACGACCCGAACATGGCCTTCGTAGTCCACCAATATATTGGCCGGCTTAATGTCACGGTGAACCACGCCATTGCGATGGGCGTAGGACAGCGCCTTGCAAATTTGGATTACGATATCGAGCTTACGGACTAACTTTACATCGTTACGCGATAGTACCGAACAAAGATTAACGCTCTTGACATATTGCATAACAAAGCAGGGTAAACCTGTATCACTGTGACCTTGGTCAATCACCTGAATGATATTCGGGTGATTTAAACTGGCGACTAACAGTGACTCTTGTTTGAATTGAGCCTGCACGATAGGGTCTTGAATCAGTGCTGCATCGAGTACTTTTATGGCGACTTGCCGGTTTAAGGACAGCTGATCAGCCAAATAGACCGTAGCCATGGCCCCTTTCCCTAGCGGTTCACCTATTTTGTATCCGACTAACTGCATAAAATCTCTAAATGAAATGACAAGCGCTGTGAGTTAAGGCCAAATAATTGCCGACTGACTGAGTATAGACGGTCTAACGGTACAGAGGGAGTTAAGAGCTAGTATCACATGATATAGCAATACGTTAGCACGAACGGCAGCCGCAGGCGGCGAACAATGCTTAGCTTTAACTACCGAAACATGAGTGCGCATTCTCAGCCATAACTGATAAAAACTCCTCTAGAGTACCTACCTCGGGGACTGGGTCGTAGCTATGCCATTTCATATCTTGCCGCATCCAATATATTTTCCATGCCTTAGTTTTTTTAACGTAAGTTGTCTTTGCCATTGATATTTCTAGCTTTTCAGCTGGGTTATCCCAGCGAGGCCGGATTTCAAAGAATTCGAGGCTTTGATCCGATATACGAAAGCCAATATCGAGTTGTGCGCGAATATGAGAGGGAGGCCGGTGCTCCTCTACATATTTCGACGCGAGTTTCTCTACGCGCTTTAGTTCAAATTCACTTAGTGCCATGCTAGATCTCCGGTGATACTCTATAACACCCGCAATTGAGGACGTTATAGAGCAGCACAATTATAGTTTTGTTAGGCTATCTTTCGTTGTTGGATATACGGTGAAATTACCGACATGCTATGAGCCACAGTAGATTCCTTTTCAGCCACTGGCGCTATATAGTGAATCGCCGCCTCAGCCGGTTCACTGCCAGCTAATGTGGCAATTATCCACATGGCTAGATATTGAGAGGACATACATCCTCCTGCGGTCGCTATATTGCCCATTGCGTAAAAAGGCTAATTCAATACTTCGACACCAGCGTCAACAACCCAAGGTTTTGTTGTTAGGTCGGTACAAGCTGGCAGGACATTCGGAACGCCTAATACAGGCAAAAGCAATGTTCCTGGGCGCTGTGCGCAAATAAGCTGTCTTGTCGGGTCTAAGTTTAACCTACTTAAAATTGTTTTATCTTTTGCAATGTCTCTTGTGTAGATACCACTTCCTACTAAGACAACGTCAGCATTGTTTGCAAATTCTAAAGGCTGCTGTGCTTCGATCTTAACACCACTCATTGAAGTTACTGAATCTGAAGGGCATGTAATTTGAATAACCCACCTATAATTCTTCATTCTATTCAAAATGCCTGTGGCAATAAATGAATCAAGTTCGTTGAAGTCTTCAAATGTTAGAATTGCGATATTCGGGGTTCTTACCTGTTATGATTTCGTGCGCATAAGCAGTGAATTCGAAAGTGCACGCCCATTATATCTTTCTCCATAGACTACCGGCAATCGTAGCGCAGGATCATAGTATTTTGCTCGTTAAATCAATGAGATATTCTTTTTTCCGTGATGCCTCGTTGCCCTTCTGATGCCGTCCTCCTCCAGTACATCGGCTATTGATCATAGTAGCTTTTGTGAAAAATCAATAACTTAGCACGGAATTAACGCAGTTATAATGCGTAAATCACAGGCTTTGGTGCATGACAGCCAATAGTGGGGCAAACTGGCTGTAGCGAAGGACGATTAAGAGAGCATGAACTTGCAAGTTCGCCTGTTTCCACCGATTTCGACATAGCTCCGAGATGTATTCACTCGAGCCCGGGACGATACTCGAATTATTAGGCGCTATCGGGGCATTCGGATGCTTCGGCCACCGAAATTTGTGCTCATGTTCCTAAATGTTGATTGAGTGCCCGTGCCTCGATCACCACATGAACTTTAAGGCGACTGGTATGGGTCGACTACATAGGGTTAAAATCCTGATGATGACAACATTACGAATTGGCGCTTGCCAACCCACGGATATTCAAAATGACATAAACCGGTCATTAGAAACTATCGAAGAATATGCCGAAGAAGCTCACACGCTCGATGTTAAGCTACTTTGCTTTCCCGAATGTTTTTTGCAAGGGTATATTGTCCACCAGCAACAAACGTCTGATATTGCCATTGATTTATTATCAAGTCAGTTTGCGCATATTTTGAATCGGCTTAGTCCTATTCATCCAATGTTGGTTTTTGGCCTGATTGAAAGGTCGAATGACAAACTCTTTAATACCGCTGTAGTTATTCAACAAGGGGTATTGCTGGGAAAATATCGCAAACATCATTTGATCGGAACCGAGAAGGGTGTTTTTTCTCCAGGCAGCGAATGTCCGATTTTCAACCTTGGCGGTTTAAGTTTTGGTATCAATATTTGCAATGATCTGAATTTTTCAGATTGCGCAATTCAGGTTTCCAGGCAACATGCAGAGTTATTGGTTTGCCCTTGTAACAATATGATGAGTGTCCAAAATGCCAAAATATGGAAACATAAACATAATGAAGTACGAGCCCAACGCTGCATCGAAACGGGCCTATCGCTGATGTCGTCTGATGTCACAGGACAAAGATCGGGAACTATTTCGTATGGCCCCACAGCAGTCCTTGACCCACAAGGGCGAATAGTCAAACAATGCCCTTTGAATAAGCCGGGGTTACTTGTTTTTGATTTTTTCTTAAAGAGCGCAAGAGAGAGTATCACCTGAACTTATTCCGACGGAATTGTTGACTACGTTGAGGTTTTTACTATGGATAGATTACTGGCAATAATCCACGAATTTCATCTTCAGATCTCTAGTGTAGTTACCCTGCGCTATTGCCGTATTGTTCTTTCACGATTGTGATAAAGCGCTCCGCTGCCGGACTTCTATAGCGGTCCTTGGCGGTCGCCAGTACAACCTCGCGCTGGGGTATTTCTCCCTCCAGTTTGATATAACGTATAGCGGATTCAGGACCCTCCTCGATGCACAGACTTGGTATTATGGATATTCCGTATTGCAGTTCGATAAGTTTTTTGACCGTGGCGAGCTGTGATGCCTGGAACTGTACCTTAGGGGTGAAGCGTTCCTTAAAGCAGTAGTGTTCGATTTGTTGGGCAAGACAGTGTATGTCGTCCAATAGAATAAAGGGGATGTCCGCGAGGGCTGCTGGCGCAATGGTGTGCTGCTTGGCCAGTGGATGGTTTTGATGCACGGCCACATAAAACTCGTCGATAAATAACGGGCTGACTTCGAAGGTTGTGTCATCAAAGGGCAGCACTTCTATAAGAATGTCCAGTTCTCCGCGTTCTGCTGCCGCTACGATGGATTCAGAAACCTCCTCGCGAATGGTTACCATGGCCTCGGGGTACTCCGCTGATAGTGCCTGCAAGGCACTGGGTAACATATACGGGGCCAGTGTCGGTAGAATACCTATGGCAACGCCGCCGCCACTGTGACTGCCAATATCGCCAACGAGCTGTTTGGTTTCCTCCACTTTACTCAAAATGGTTCTTGCCTGTTGGTACAAAACCTTGCCAGGTTCTGTGAGGACCAGCTTACCCTTCACCCGGGAAAACAACTTCTTGCCAATGCTGTCTTCGAGTTTCTGTAGCTGTTGGCTGATCGATGGCTGTGAAATGTAGCAGCGTTTGGCAGCATTGGTAACACTGCCGGTTTCGACAATGGACACAAAGTACTTAAGTTGATGCAAGTGCATAGGATTTTCCTTTCCCCCCATAGGATATAGGTATTGGTGGTACGGCGCGAACAAGTTTACGCTTAGTTGGTGTTGCCGGTATACCCCGGCTGTATTGAAACTACACAGGTGCCAAAGACACTTGTTGTACAACAAATGAAGGAATCCAACATGAAAATGACCCTCAAACTTGTGCGCGGCATCTCGGTGTTAATGATATTGGGTTTAACCAGTATTACCTTTAATGTTGCCGCCGATGACCATAAGTACACAGCGCAGTTCACCAAGGACGGCAAGCTGGTTCGTCCGGCAGGCTGGCGCGAGTGGGTGTTTGTGGGAAGCCCTGTTACCCCCAATTCATTGAATGGAGGGGCGGCGCCGTTCCCCGAGTTTCACACGGTATACCTAGACCCTGAAAGTTGGGCGCACTACAAGAAAACCGGTACATTTCGTGAGGGTACCATGTTCGCGAAGGAATTAACGCTAGTTGGTGCTACTGCGGCGACCAGTGGCATCGGTTTCTTCAACGGCAAGATGCAGGGTTTTGAAATAGCTCACAAGGATTCTAGCAAGTATTCTGCTGATTCGGGTGGCTGGGCCTACTACTCTTTTGGTCACCACAATGAGCCCTATGCCGATACTGCGGTGGCAATGCCCGATGCCGCCTGCGCTGCCTGTCACACTGCTTCGGCGGCTGAAGACATGGTGTTTACCCAGTACTACCCCGTTTTAGGCGCAGCCAAGGGTGCCGGCAAAGCCGCTGCAGGCCTGGGCGGTAAGCACTGATGTTAGTGCGAGTGCTGGCCTGCCTAGTACTGTTGGCAAGCGTAACGGCAACGGCCGCGTCTACGGTGTCTACAACTTACCAGACACTGGTAAGTACTGATGGCACTATCTCGTTGCCGCAGGATTTTCAGCGTACGTGGACGTTCCTCGGTACCTGGTCTGTGGCCAATAGCGCCGAGGGCTCGATCCCCGGCGTGGGAGCAAAGGCGCTACACAATGTCTATGTGCAGCCCGATGCGATAAGTGCCTATCGCGACAGTGGAAAATTTCCCGACGGGACTGTTTTTATTAAGGAGCTGCTGCGGACCACTACCGGCCCGATGACTACCGGCACGGTCAGCTGGGGGAGCAAGATAGACGGCTGGTTTGTGATGGTGAAGGACGACCGTCAGCGTTTTCCTGAAAACCCGCTGTGGGGTGATGGTTGGGGCTGGGTGTTGTTTAACGCCAATACTCGGGCCGAGACTAAAGACTATACGAGTGAGTGTCGGGGTTGTCACATACCGGCGCAAAAAAATGACTGGATTTACGTGGAGGGTTATCCTCTGTTTCAAGGTAACTAATCCTAGCTGATTCACACCCTGGAGATCGGATTCAAGATGCGTACTTTTTTGCTACAGACTGTGGGCCTATGCTTTGTTCTTGGCTGCACGGGGGCTATCAGTGACGATAGTAAGGTGGGCTACCCCAGCAACTATCGAGCCTGGCAGCATGTGAAGTCGATGGTGATTCTTCCCGGTCACCCGCTGGAGAAGTCGTTCGGAGGCATTCATCATATTTATGCCAATACCAGGGCCATGGCTGGTCTGACAGGGGGGCAATACCAAGACGGTGCCGTTTTTGTATTCGACTTACTTGCCTATGACGACGCCAATATGACATTGGTAGAAACGCAGCGCACTCGGTTGGACGTTATGCAGTTCGATCGCCTGCGCTATGCCAGTACAGGTGGCTGGGGTTATGAATCATTTGTCGGCGACAGTCAGACGCAAACAGTGGCTCAGGATGTAGAAAGCGCCTGTGCCGAGTGTCACAAGGGCGCCGCTTCCTCTGGTCATGTATTCAGTAAATACCGGCCTTAGCAGATGCGGGGATTAGTCTATCTAGCTGGCTTTGTCCTGTTGTGCTTGGCTTTGTATGTAGGGCAGGCTGTGGTTCCGCGATTGCTGCCAGAATCCTCGCCCGTCGCTCGCGGTGGCGCCTACGCTGCTAGTCACCCCTGTGCCGATACCGCCTGTAGCGCTGAGCGCCGTGGCGATGGCGCTGTATGTGAAGCGCTTGATGGCGAGGCCCGCTGCGAAGATGTAATGGCGTATTGGTATGCGGTAGAGCTGCGGCATAGACTGCCGCAACGGGTAGCCGCTGTGGCTGATAATGCATTGCTGCAGGGAGAAATACTTGCCCGGCGAAATAATTGCTTTCGCTGTCATGGTGAACTCGGGCAAGGCGGTTTGCACAATGCAGGCGCGCTGAAAGGCTATATCCCGGGATATTTTGGCAGGGATTTTACTTTGCTAACCGATGGTGGCCGTAAAGAGGTAGTACAGGAGTGGATTGCAACCGGTAGCAGTCAACAACTTGTGCAACATCCCGCTACTGGGTTTCTGGCGAGATTTTTCCTTGAGCGGCAGGCCATTGCCATGCCGCGTTTCTCCAGCTTATCGGCAGCTGAACGCGATCTGCTGGCGAGTTACATAATTGCCTTACACCGTTACGGTCCGCTGGATATGGCAGGGCTGGCGCGTTATGCCCAGGCAACGGCGGCCGGCTCAGCAAAGGCGATGGCGTTGCCCCTCGCTACTGTTGCCCAAAAGGACGTGGGTGGTGGGTAGATGCTCTATACTTTTCCAATCCATGTGGTGAATAAGGTGAAAAGCAAATGTCGAGAGTAAAGTTTGAATTCAAAAATGCACAGGGGGAAACGCTGGCCGGTTTACTTGAAATGCCTCCGGAGACGATTGCCACCAGCAGCTATGCGTTGTTTGCCCACTGTTTTACCTGCGGCAAGGACATTTCAGCTGCTTCGCGCATTACGAAGGCACTGGCCGAGCGCGGCATTGCGGTACTGCGGTTTGACTTCACCGGCCTAGGTAACAGTGACGGTGATTTTGGCAATACCAGTTTCTCCTCCAATGTTGAGGACTTAGTATGCGCGGCGCGGGCTTTAGAGGAGCAGTACCAGGCACCGCAGATGCTCATCGGGCACAGCCTCGGTGGTGCCGCGGTTTTGGCGGCGGCAGCGAAAATGCCCCCAATTAAGGCGGTTGTGACCATTGCTGCCCCGGCCACAGCAGACCACGTAGAACATTTGTTCCACGCCGCTATTGATGAACTGGAAACCGAGGGAGAAGCAAATGTTAAGCTCGGTTCGCGGGAATTTAGCATCAAGCGACAGATGTTAGATGATATTCGGCGCTACTGTGACGACGCGCATATTGGCAAGCTGAGAAAGGCCTTGTTGGTTCTTCACTCACCATTGGATACGATGGTTTCGGTGGATGAGGCGGCGCGAATATACGGGGCTGCTAAACACCCCAAGAGCTTTATTTCCCTGGACGACGCGGATCACCTGTTGAGTAAGCGCGACGATGCTCAGTACGTTGCCGCCACTGTTGCGGCCTGGGCTAGTCGCTATGTCGGTGTGACACAGACGGCAGACGATCACAGAGCTGTTGCGGCACCTGTACTGCAACCCGGGCATGTGCTCATTTCAGAGCTGGATAAAAAGTTCCTGCGGGGCTTGTTTAGTAAAGACCATCAGTGGCTGGCTGATGAGCCGCTAAGCTATGGCGGTAGCAACCTCGGCCCAACACCCTATGACCTGCTGTTGATGTCGCTGGGGGCCTGTACGTCGATGACCCTACGGATATATGCCAACCACAAGAAAATTCCGCTGGACGATGTCAATGTGCGCCTGGTACATGAGCGCGTACACGCTGAGGATTGTGACAGCTGTGAGGGCAAGGGCGCCAAGTTGGAAGTGATTACGCGCTTTATTGAGCTAAAAGGTGAGCTATCTAGCGAACAACGCCAGCGACTGCTAGCAATCGCCGATCGCTGCCCTGTGCACATGACACTGGAGAACAACCCCGAAATTGTTACTCGCTTTGAGACCGCTTGAGCGCAAAACTTGGCTTTGTTGTGATGGCGATTGCCGTGGTGCTCGAGCTAAGGCTCTAAATTCGTCGCTGTAGTTTTCCGTACCCTCGCGCTTAATATCTGTTATCCAGTCGCGTTCAAATGCCACTAATAACCAAATTCAGCCGTGGGGATGGTGCAGTTGCTCTATAATATCTTCAATCAAGGAGAAATACCTCGTATCCTGCCTGCCGTATTAAATAGGCTGCCAATTCACTACGGCGACCATATTTCGCTGCAATGACGTAGTGCGACGACCGGTCGAAGGTGTCCAAGTGTTTGCGAATATAGGAAATAGGGTAATTATTGGCGCCTTCCTCGTGGCCATGCCTGAATTCAGCTTGCGAACG
>Ga0209395_1005382_pt1 | contig 14454 bp, 12 predicted proteins | sample GOMGulsemesocosm_3_FD_184635 | JGI IMG/M metagenome (GOLD analysis project Ga0209395, IMG submission 184635) | Methane-oxidizing microbial communities from mesocosms in the Gulf of Mexico - GOM9D Gulf of Mexico (SPAdes) (version 2) | ecosystem: Environmental > Aquatic > Marine > Cold seeps... | reverse complement strand
GGGGGGCAGGCCCAAATCCTGTAAGACTACTGCGGGTTCGTGCTGGCGCACGGCGGCGATGGCTTCTTCCCGGTCCCCGGCGATAATCACTTCGTATTGGTCAAAGTGCCAACGTAATTGGCTCTGCAGGCCAACATCGTCTTCAACAATTAGTAGTGTGGGCTTTTGGTCCGATTTACTCATAAATCTCATTTCTGCTGATGGTGGGGCTAATACTGTTATTCTTTTTTACTTACTGCGCTTGATTGCCCGCTTTCAGTAGCGCTACCGCTCGCGCCTGTCATTGTGTCACCGCGGGCCAGATGCGGCAATCTTTTTTGCCTGTAGCTGGCTGCCACCCAATCGGTGCAAAAGCATCTTCTCGAACTCTGGAGCGCGGGCAGTAGGCTTTATTCCACCGCGGCTTGTCTTGCTGTAGTTGTTATCCGCAGGTCTCACAGTCGATCTTTGCGTGAGGTCACTGCGGGGGGTAAATATTCTGTTACAGCGCCGGCATCGACAAGGTAAAACAGCTGCCCTTGCCCGGTGTACTCTCCACCGTCATGCTACCGCCCATAGCCTTGAGAAACTCGTTGGTTTGGTACACGCCAATACCCATGCCCTTGCCCGATTTGGTGGTAACAAAGGGCTTGAACAGGCGGTCGCGGATAAATTCGGCATCCATGCCCTCGCCGTTGTCCTCGACAATCAGCGTGGCGTAGTCGCCGTCTCGGCGCAGGGTGACATCGACAAAACCCTCATTATCGGTGGCCTCTTGAGCATTTTTGATGATATGGGTGACTATCATTTCTAGGGTGTCGGGGTCGGCGTTCACTCGTATGGCGTCGTCCTCCAGGCGCAGTGAGGGCGCCGGCTTAGTCTGGTTGCACTTGCGGGTAGCCTCCACCAATATTTTACTGATTTTTAGTTTAACAACGTTGTGAGTTTCGTCGCGTTGCAACTTGCGCAGTAAATTGCTCATGCGGCTCACAGAATTGTCGATGGTTTTGATCGCGTCTTCGACAAAAGCCGGGTTGTCTTTATGTTTGGCGGCATTTTCTACCACCAGTGCCTGTTGGGCGATTAGGTTTTTTAAGTCGTGCATAACAAAAGCGGTGAGTTTGTTAAAGGCGTCCAGCTGCTTCGATTCGGCGATATGCTCTGCAGATTGGTGTCGGTCAATATAGCTGGCAACCTGGCGTCCTACAGTTTTCAGCAAGTCCAGATCTTCCCAGGACAAAACACTGTCGTGTTGGGGTTTGGTCAAAATCATAATACCCGCCAGGTTTTTCTCAGTTAACAGCGGTAGTACCAGCCACAGGTCGGGTATCTGTGCTAGCCAGGGTGGCAGCAGCTTATCCAGTTCTTCCATCTTGTTATTGGCGGGCGCGTAGTTCGAATAAACCCATTCGTGTTCCCGCAGGGCCTGGTAAAAGGGCATTGTGGTAGAGTCTTGCTGGTAGTTTTCCGGTATTTCCATATTGCGGGTCGAGGCGGGCACCAGTCGCTCATTTTGCACCACCCACAATATGCCCCGCGGGCTCTTAAAAATGGAAGCCACTGCGCTAATGGCTCGCAGGTAAAAGTCCTGCGCGTCTGCTGCGCGGGATAAATAATTAATCAGCCGCAGCCACTCCATGCGGTAGTCGTATTTATGGCGGAAAAAGTATTTGTTAGTCCATACAGCTAAACGGGAGCGAATGGTGCTGGAGGTAAAAGCGGTGGAGATTAGCAGCAGCGCCACAAACAGTACCACTATTTGGATCACTGAGCCCCAGTTGCCGCCGTATAGTTGTACGTAATAGCCACTCACGGCCATTAGCGCAAGAAAGCCCCCGGCTACGGTAACACTGGTGGTGTAAAAGGCCACCGGTCGCGATAGCGCCAGTTTGGCGCGCTGTTTGCCGGTAATCAGAAACGGCGAGCCCAGCAGTAATAGTAGGGCCGCGGCGCCGTTAATTGCACCCCGGGCCTGCCACAGCTCAATATTAATCTGGTTAAAGATAAGGCTGTAGGAAAACAAATAGATGTCGTAGATAAAGGTGCCACCTACCACCACCGCCCACAATTTGACCAGGCGCAATCCCCCGGCATTTTTATATAACTGCTCCACAGCGACAAAACCGGCAATGGCCAGTATTAGGCCAGACCATATAATGCTTAAGGTATTTTCTGCCAGCGGGTGGCCGCTTAACCTTAGCAATAGGGTGCCGCCGAACACTACTGCGCAAAAGCTGAGGGTCAGTTTGTTGAGCTTATCTGGCAGCGCCTCAGCAATACTGAATTTAAGCGAGTACAGCATGGCAATGATCCATAGCACGTAGCGAGCGCTCTCAAAAACAAGCAGATTGCCCTTGCCTAGAGTATATCCTTGATAATTCATGGCGATGGACAGGTGCCACAGAGTAGACGCTAGCGCGGCCAATACCAGAGAAAAGTGAGCGTTTTTTGTGCGCCATAGATACAGTGTCAACAGAGTTAGCAGGCCAAACAGCGCGCCGCCACTAAAATAACTGACAAAGGTGATTTGATCCTGTTCCATGAATGGCCTAGTGGGTGTTCGGTAGAGTGTTTGCCAGCGAAGCGCCAAGTATAGCCGACAATGCTGTAGTTGCCGGGCTAAAATCACGGTAAATAAGCTGTTTGAGTTCCCGGCTCTGCCGGTGTTTGCCGCTGACAGCGGCAAACTGTGCCGTTATTATAGTAGTTGCTCGGTTATTATTATTGATCGATGCCGCTGAGCTGAATGTGCTGGCCGATAGGACTACTATCAATGACCCGCATGATTCGCGGGTTTAATTTGCCTGCTAAGAATGGGTTTGGCCACCGCTCAAATGGCGTATATTGCTGGCAATGCTAGACATGGCACGATCAAAAAGTAGGCCAGAATCCAGCAGTGTGATACGCTCTTGTTGTAAGTCGTAGGCAAATTCCCGCCGTGCCTTTTCTAGCACATTAAAACCAAAGCGGTCGACAAAAATAAAACTGTCCGAGGCTTCAATTTTGCCCACTAGCTTGCACTTAATACTGCGTTCCTGCTTGGGGTCGTGGTACAGCATCCAGCTATTAATGGCGATCGCTTCGGCCTGTTTGATAAATTCATAGGTAAGGCTTTGGTAGCGAGCTTGCTGGCGTTCCAGTGCGGTCATGTTTTTCCAAGATTTTTCTCCGCCCTCGGCACTGTGGCCCAGTAGTTTGGCCTGTTCAGCGTTCAGTGGCTGCAGTATGTCACTGATCGAGCTCGACTCCCGGTATTGCGTTTGTAGGTGGTTAATGGCGTTTTTGATTTGCTCGCTCAGTGCCTGTACTTCGTCGTCGGTATTGATGACCTGTGTTAGGCCCTGACGCACGCGAATAAACAGGCCGGCTTGTATCTTCTCGAAACGGGCCCGAGACTTTTCGTCCTGCTGGGGCCGGCACAGCCAAATAACATCCTGGGCTAGCTGCACTGCGTCCAGCCATTCGGCGCTCTCCTCACCGTGTTTTAGGTGGGTTAGGGTGATAAATTGCTGCCACTGGGTAATCAAAAAGTCGGTAATTACCGGCGGCAGTTGCGCCCGCTCCATCAGTGCAAACAACTCTTCCCGGGCCGCTTCCCGGGCCTGTTTGGTGCGCGCCTGGCCTTCAGCGGCTTGGTGGGTGCGCTTTTCAATCAGGGTATTGCGGTGATTATTGCGATCGACAAACTGCTGTAGCTCGGCCAGTTTTTGGGTGTAAATGTGATCGTTGTCGGCGCTGTGCTCGTTGATGTCGGCAATAGTAGCGGCGATAAACTGGTAGGCCTTGTCGCGCTGAATATTCTCTTCGCTATCTCGGGTTTCATCACTACCCCAGCCAATGCAGGCCGCCGCCAACTCGTTGACTAGCTTCCGGGCGGGGTGGTGGTGGTCGCTAAAAAATGTTGCATCGCGCAGAGCTGTTTTTAAAATCGGAATCTGCAGCCGGCCCAGCAGTGCCTGGAACGGCAGTGGCAAAGTTTGGTCATCTAAAATAAAGTCGAAAAACATCGCCACTAGGTTGATAGCGTCTTCAGCGGGTTGCTTGACTGCCTGTGGTACCGCCGGGTTGGACTGTTTCAGTATATCGCTGACGATGTCGCGCACACTATTTTCTTTGTGGGTGCTGGTATCGTTCGAGCGCTCCAGCAGTAGTTGGGCTTGTAGCAGGCCGAGCGTGGTCAGCAACTGCTCGTTGCTCATGGTTGGCCCGGGGTTGCTGCTAAAGGGCTGGTAGTGCGGGATGGTGTTGAGTCCCAGAGCTTGCATACTGTGTAGCAGCTGATTAAGGGCCTGCTGGTCAAATGCCGGGCGCTCGCCGTTGGTCAGAGGGGGGGTAGTCTGCTCTTGGGCGCCGTGGTGCTGTTGGCGGCGTTGGGTGGCATCAGAGTCCACGTTGTGCTGCTCCTTGCTAGCGCTGTGCTTAATGGATGGCATAATTCCGGCGTCGATTAATAGCTCATTGGCGCTGGCGTATAGTTTTGGCAGTGCATTGACGATTAAGCGGTCAAATTGTTTGTAGAGTATAATTTTGGTTTTGATATTAATGCGCAGTAACTCACAGGCTCTGGCAAAGTTTTGGCACAGCTGCCTAGGGTCCAGCGGGTTGTTTTTATCGCTAATGATGCTGCCGGCTACCAGCAAGTCCAAGCGCATGTTCAAATGGTATAGCGCTTCCTGATTGTTGCCTCGGGCCTTGCTGGTCATGCCCTCAATGGCAACGCGCTGCTCAATATCGTCCTCTTGCACCAGGCTTAGCGGCTCGCTGCTGTGGGCGGGTTCGGTGGCAACGTCGGCAAGCTTTGCACAGTCAACAAACTGCTGTTCTATTCGCTGCTTGAAGCTGGCGATAATCCCGCTTTTTTGTACCCGCAGTTCGCGCATAGATTCAAAGTAGCTGTTTTGGTCGCTGTTGCTGGTGGCATGGCTGGAAAGGTCAAAAAATAGGTCATCGCAACGACTGAACAGCTGATCGATTTGGCTCAGTAGCGTCGACAGCGCATTGTCGCGAACCTGTCGCACCAGCAGCGGCTGTTGCTGTGGTTTAGCCGATAAGGACACTGCCTTCGGTTTGTCGAAATCGTTGCTCATGAAACCATTACACCTCGGTGTGCAAAACTGCCCGTTATTCGTTGCGTTGCTAGCATTAGTGCCTATTACATTCCCTGTAGGCGTATGTAAGAGTTATACGCAATATTTGTACCGTTTTCTATTTTTAGGAGGGGTAGAGCTTTACATTTCCTTTAATTTATTGGTAAGTCTTTGTATAGTATAGGGAAAAAACTCAATTTTGTAGTCGAGCGTTTAGCGCTGGCATCGTGATTAGTGCAGGGTTTATATCGGGTACTTGGCAAGTGTAAAGAATTTCGACAGCGGACCTGCCTTTTTCCGGCTTCTTAAGCAGGTCCCGCCGGCGCGACGTTAAAAGTCGCGGGCCACAGAGAGTTCTGCCAGTGTCTTTAGTGCTTGCTTGTAGGGGGAGTCGGCCAAGCTGTCCAGGGTTGCTATTGCTTCCTGGCTGCTGGTTAGTGCTGCGGCCCGGGTGTAGTCAATGGCGCCGCTGGTCTTAACGGCGTCGACGATGGCAATTAATTGCTCGCTGCTCTTATTCGTGATGGCATCATAAACGAGTTGCTGTTGTTCGGTGCTGCCATGGGCCATCACATAAATTAGCGGCAAGGTCGGCTTGCCTTCGGCCAAATCGTCGCCGATATTTTTCCCTAGGGTGGCGGTGTCGCCCTCGTAGTCTAGTACGTCGTCAATTAATTGAAAGGCGGTGCCCAGTTTGAGGCCGTATTGATAGTAGTGTTGGGCGTTCTCGACACCGGCCAGCACCGCGCCTCCAGCGGTGGCGGCGGCGAACAATACCGCGGTCTTATTGTTGATAATCTGAAAATAGTCTGCTTCGCTGGTGTTCGGGTCGCCGGCCTTGCTCAGCTGCAATACTTCGCCCTCGGCAATAGTGTTGGTGGCGTCGGCAAGCATCGACATCACCTGCATATTGCCCAGTGATACCAATAGTTGAAAGGCTCTGCTGTAGAGAAAGTCGCCCACCAATACGCTGGGGGCGTTACCCCATTGGGCGTTGGCGGTGGCGCGACCCCGGCGCAGGGCCGAGATGTCGACCACGTCGTCGTGTAGCAAGGTGGCGGTGTGGATAAATTCAATGACTGTGGCTAGTACTATATGCGCGTGGCTCAGTTTGCCGCTGGCACCCCCGGCTAATAGTGCCAGCATCGGTCGCAGGCGTTTGCCGCCAGCGTCGACTATATAGTGGCCGATATTTTCTACCAGCGGTACGTCGGAGTGTAGTTGCTCGATAATAAGCTGATTAACAGCGTCAAATTCTTTGCTGATGACTGCGCGGATCTGCTGCATGGGCGGGCTTCTTTGCTCCGGTGGTGGTGGGTTTTGGCGTCAAGTATACTACTTGTCGGGCACGGCCTGCATCCTAGGGGCCCAGCTGTTCACTGTCAAGGCATCGCCGTATTGTCCGCTGCCGGGTTGTCTAGGCTCGCGCGGCCGGCTGCCCGTTCTCGCCGGTTGTCAGTGGCAATTAATAATACTTGTTCTATGGTCGTATGTGCCGTAGAATGCGCGTCCCAAAATCTGAACTGTCTCGAGACAATTTTAGCGATTGATAAGAGATGATTTGGTGCCTGGACTTGTCCCTGCCGAACTAATTAGTAGTTCTTTCTATAGCCCTTTTTTGTGGTTATTACAGGCTTTATTGTTTGGCGGGCTGATCGAGACCTTTTTGCAAGCAGGCTTTTTAAACGGAGTATTTATGTACGCAGTTATTGTGAGTGGTGGTAAGCAGCACCGCGTAATTGAGGGTGAAACCCTCAAAGTAGAAAAAATCGAATCGGCTACTGGCGAAACAATCACCTTTGATGATGTTTTGATGGTAGGTGAAGGTGAGGGCGTCAAAATTGGTGCTCCCTATGTTGCCGGTAGCAAGGTAACCGCCGAAATCATCGCCCAAGGTCGGCACAAGAAAGTCAAGATTGTTAAGTTTCGTCGTCGTAAGCACTCTATGAAGCAAGCTGGTCATCGCCAGTGGTTTACTGAGATTAAAATCACAGGTATTAGCGGTTAATTGACAGCTTGATGGCTATTATTTGATAGCGGTCGATGCATGAGAAAGTAGGAGAGAAAAAATGGCTCATAAGAAAGCAGGTGGTAGTACTCGTAACGGTCGCGATTCCCAGAGCAAACGCCTTGGCGTTAAGCGCTATGGCGGCCAGGAAGTGTTGGCGGGAAATATTCTGGTACGCCAGCGCGGCACTCGGTTTCACCCCGGGGTGAATGTTGGTTTGGGTGTGGATCACACCTTGTTTGCCAAGGCCGACGGTGTTGTTAAGTTTGAAGTGAAAGGCCCGAAGAGTCGCAAATACATTAGTATTGTTACTGCATAAGTACGGTGTTTTGCTAAAAAAAGCCTCGTCTTTTGACGGGGCTTTTTTATTGTCGCAAATGTTAAATATTACGCTTTAGTGCAAGGGTTTGGCTTCTGTGTCTGTCCCGGTCACTCCCTGCCTTCGTCACTCCCGAATTGCATACCCTTATTCGGTTGGAAGCCCACTCCCTTATAAAGGCATACAATGCCGGGAATGACTGGCATTGTCGATGCTGTGGGTATTGAGGCTCTGGCACCGCGGGTCTAATATCGGAGGTCGTCTGGCTGCAAAGTAGCTAGCGGGCGGGCCATAGCTACTAGAGGGTGTGGGCTTTCAGCCGAAAGTGGTTATGGGTTGTCCGGTAGCGGTTGTAGAATGACCGTGTGAGGCGACGAGAGGCTACCTACCTCCGTCACTCCCGAATTGCATGCCCTTATTCGGTCGGAAGCCTGCGCCCTTATAAGGGCATGCAATGCCGGCAATGACTGGCATTGTCGATGCTGTGGGTATTGAGGCTCTGGCACCGCGGGTCTAATATCGGAGGTCGTCTGGCTGCGAAGTAGCTAGCGGGCGGGCCATAGCTGCTAGAGGGCGTGGGTTTTCAACCGAGAGTGGTTATGGGCTGTCCGATAGCGGTTGTAGAATGACGGTTCGCGACGACGAAGGGCCATTGTCGGAAAATTTATGTAGTTAGGGTTAGGGCTTTAGTCCCCCTGCTACAATAAAAGGCAAATTGTGGGTTTTTAGTTCATAATCGTTGCATTATCTATCGTTATAATCCGTTGGTGTCGGGGCTATGCCTCGCCAACTATAGTCGCCACGTTGGCGAGTTAGCAGTATAGCCCTAGGGGCGATGCCCGGGTTCCGGGCACAGTGAGGTCGCAGATGAAGTTTGTCGATGAAGCCACCATCAAGGTCAACGCCGGTCGCGGTGGCAACGGCGCCATGAGTTTTCGCCGGGAAAAGTATATTGCTAAGGGCGGTCCCGACGGCGGCGACGGTGGTGACGGTGGCAGTGTTTATTTGGAGGCCGATCACAGCGTTAACACCATGGTCGACTACCGCTATCAGCGCTTCTACGACGCAGAGAATGGCCGTGGTGGCAGTGGTAGAAACTGCACCGGCCGCAGTGGTGTCGATCTTGTTTTGCGGGTGCCTGTGGGCACTACCGTGATCGACGAGGATACTCAGGAGGTGCTGGGGGATTTAAAGCGTACCGAGCAGCGCTTGATGGTTGCCCAAGGTGGCTTTCACGGTTTGGGTAATCTGCGCTACAAGTCCAGTACCAATCGCAGTCCTACCCAAACATCCAGTGGTAGTGATGGCGAAATTCGCAATCTGCGCTTAGAGATGAAGGTGTTGGCGGATGTCGGTCTACTGGGTTTGCCCAATGCCGGAAAATCCACCTTTATTCGTTCGGTGTCCTCGGCCAAGCCTAAAGTGGCGGGTTATCCCTTTACTACGCTGGTACCCAATTTGGGGGTGGTTAAGGTGCAGGCCCATCGCAGTTTTGTTATCGCCGATATTCCCGGTTTGATCGAGGGGGCTTCTGAGGGGGCGGGTTTGGGGGTGCGCTTTTTAAAGCATCTGACCCGAACTAGGCTACTGCTACATATTGTTGATGTGGCGCCCTTTGATCAGTCTGACCCGGTCGCCGGCGCCAGTGCTATTATTGGTGAGTTGGAGCGGTTTAGCCCCACCCTACACGGCCGCGACCGCTGGCTGGTACTCAATAAGATTGATCTTTTGCCGCCAGAAGAGCGCGAGGCGCGCTGTGCCCAGATTGTGGAAGGCCTCAATTGGCAGGGCCCGGTCTACAGTGTGGCGGCGATAGACAAAAGTGGGGTGCAGCCGATTTGCGGTGCTATTATGAGCTACCTGGAGCGCCAGGCTGAAGAAGAGGCAGAAAATCCTGAGCTGAAGAAAATCGAGAGCGCCACCCAGAGCGCCATGCAGGCAGAGTCTCGGGCGCGTATACAAGAGGTGGCGGAGCTACGCCGCATTGCCCGGGCCGGTGGCCAGGTGCTTGAAGACGGTATTGACGAGGATGATTGGGATGAGGATGACTACGATGTCGAAGTTGCCTACGAGCCCTAGGGTGTCTGTCACCGTGCGCTGTCTTGCTGTAAGTGGCCTATGAGTCAGCAGCTAAGCTCACAAACCCCTAGGCAGCAATTAACCCAGTCCCGGCGCTGGGTGGTGAAGATAGGTAGTGCTCTGTTGACCGCCGACGGGCGCGGTTTGGATGGCGCGGCAATATCGGCCTGGACGGCGCAAATGGCGAAGTTGCACGGCGACGGGTTGGAGTTGGTGCTGGTGTCTTCTGGGGCGGTCGCCGAGGGCATGACGCGGTTGGGTCTAAGCAGCCGCCCCAAAAATTTGCACCGACTGCAGGCCGCAGCAGCAGTGGGTCAAATGGGGTTGGTGCAGGCCTATGAATCCCGCTTTGCGCAATACGGTCTGCAGACTGCGCAAATACTGTTAAGTCACGACGATATCTCAGCCCGCGATCGCTATCTCAACGCCCGTAATACTCTCACTACCTTGTTGTCTATGCAGGTTATTCCGGTGGTCAACGAAAACGATACCGTAGTCACCGAAGAGATTCGCTTTGGTGACAATGATACCCTGGCGGCGTTGGTGGCTAACTTAATCGACGCCGATGCGCTGATTATACTGACAGACCAGCAGGGTTTGTTCGACAGCGATCCGCGCGGCAATCCAGCGGCAGCACTAATCGACGAGGCCTTGGTGAGCGATGCGTCGCTACAGGCTATGGCCAGTAGTCGTTCCGGCAGCTTGGGGCGTGGTGGTATGGTGACCAAGTTGCGGGCTGCCAAGCTGGCGGCGCGCTCCGGTGCTAACACGGTTATTGTCGGTGGTGCGATCGAGGATGTATTGTTGAAAGTGGCGGCGGGGGATACGGTTGGCACTTTGTTAATGGCTGGGCAGCAGCCATTGGCTGCGCGCAAACAGTGGCTGGCGGGTATGTTGCAGGTGTCGGGTGTGCTGCAGCTGGACGACGGTGCGGTGGCGGTATTGCGCGATTCTGGCAAGAGCTTGTTGCCGGTGGGGGTGCTAGCGGTAGAGGGTGCTTTTACCCGCGGTGATCTGGTGTCCTGTGTGGATCGCGCCGGTACCGAGGTTGCTAGGGGCTTGGTTGGCTATAACGCCGATGAAACGCATCGCATTATGGGGCGGGCCAGCGCAAAAATAGAGGGTTTGTTGGGCTATGCTGGTGACGAAGAGTTAATTCACCGGGACAACATGGTGGTGATGTAGTCGGCTGGGAGTAGTTTGTAGCTCTAAACTGCCGGCATAATCATTGCGGGGACAATCGCCAGACATAAAAAAACCGGCCGCAGCCGGTTTTTTTATGTCTGGCGATTGTAGTCGGCCAGTAGCGCTGGTTGGCCTAAGCCGCCAGCTCTTTTACTTGAGCGTTAAGCCTGCTCTTGTGACGAGAGGCTTTATTCTTGTGAATAAGGCCCTTGTCGGCAATACGGTCGATAACAGGAACTGCCTCGTTATAGGCCTTGGCAGCCTCTTCAGCATTGCCGCCGGCAATCGCAGCGATAACTTTTTTGATCGAGGTGCGTACGGTAGAGCGCAGGCTGGCGTTGTGTTTGCGACGCGTTTCGGCCTGGCGGGCACGTTTTTTGGCCTGTGGAGAATTCGCCATTGTTTATGTCCTGAAGCTGGTTGATGTCCCAGTGTGCGGTACACGGTGGAGACACGAAAAATTAAGAGGCGCGATTATTCCTTGTTAGCCGGCTGTTGTCAAGGCTAATAAGTGCGCGCAGGGTGATTTTAAGCCCGATTACTGCCCTTAGGTGGCGTTTATTGCCGGTGGGTTGCCGGTGGCGATAACTATCAATAAATACCTTGGCTGAAGCGATTAATCAGAGTGACTGCGTTAAAAGGTCCCACAGGCTGAGACCCCATAGCAGTAATACCTGCATCATACTGAGAAAAACGGCGGCGGAGGCTATGTCTTTGGCTTGACCCGACAGTGGGTGAAAGTCGGTGCCAATGCGGTCTACCACTGCTTCTACCGCCGAATTGATCAGTTCTATTATCAGTACTAGGATCAGGCTGGCGATAAGAATGAGCTGGTGGCTCAGTGACTGGGCTAGCCAGAAGCTGCAGGGGAATAACAGTAGCGCTAGCACGGTCTCCAGCCTGAAAGCCTCTTCGTGTTTCCATGCGGCGGTGAGGCCGTGCAGCGAATAATGTGCCGCTGCGATCAATCGTGGAAAGCCGGTGAGGTTGGGTTTGTTCATCTGGCCTGGGGCTGTAGTGCTCATTTTTCTCGCTGTTGCTGTCGGCGCCGAGGTCGGTCGGTAGCGGGTACGTTGTACTTGCGCGGAACTAACAAGGTGCAGGGGGCAAAAGCATAAACCGGGTCGGCACTGGGTTCGCAATCATTGGGCTCGCTAGCACCGGGCTGGGCCAGCAGTAACTTCATGATCCGGGAAAACTCGCTGTCGGCAGCCAGGGGGTTGGTGGCGACTGCCAGGTCAGCGGCCCGGGGCTGTGCCAGGGCGGCGGTGAGTGCCGCACTGAGTTCAATTGCGGCAGATGCAGAGGATAGTTCCATTGCTAAAGCCTTATTCGGCGGCGTTGACTCATTAAGTGGTCCTGTAGTCTGCCGGCTTAGGTGATGCCGAGAATGACCAGCGTGCTGCCCAGCAGGGCCATTACCCAAGAGTCTCTGGCTATGTCGAGGCGCAGCAGTCCGTAGGTGTAGCCTATCGGTGGCAGTAACGCGGTGCACAGGCCCCAGGCGAAGTCTTCTTTGGCGCTGCGAAACAGTAAGTCGATCCAGCTGACCATAAGAATAATAATACCGATAGTCATGCTATAGGCTGACAGTGAATCCATTGTTATCTCCAGATTGAATACAATATATTGCGTAATAATAACATGACTGGAGGGGGGTTTGGGTTCCTCCGGGGCTATTTCCTGCAAAAAAGTAGTTTGCAGGCTGCGGTTCGTGCGTGGCGTGTCTTAAGTGGTGTTAATAATGGCTATAGCAATAATGACTGGGCGGACGTTTTCAGGTATCTTGCCCGCTAGTGAAGTTCAGGATTGTTATTTATGGGTCAGTTTGCCGATATTCGTCCCTATTGTGATAGTGAGGTAGCCTCTGTTATCGAGCGGTTACTGGCGGATGATGAATTTATTAATGTGGTTAGCCGTCTTAAGCTCGGTGCGTGGCACCGCTATGCAGCATTGCTGGCGCGGCCGCTGGTGCGTCTAGGGCTGCGGCGCCAGCTCGGCGGTATCGACACGGTCGACGCCTTTCAGGCGGTGATCAAGCTCTATATGGATCGCATGGTCAGTCGCACTACCACTGAATTTACCGTGTCTGGCCTCGACCAGTTGCAGCAGGGAAAGCCCTATCTATTTATCAGCAATCATCGGGATATTGCTCTCGACCCGGCTTTTGTTAGTGTTGCTCTGTATCTCAATAATCACGATACCGCCCGCATTGCCATCGGGGATAACCTGCTGACCAAGGCCTATGTATCGGATTTGATGCGGATTAATAAAAGTTTTATTGTCCGGCGATCGGCTAGGGGGCCGCGGCAGATTCTGGCGGCCTATAAGTTGTTGTCCCGCTATATTCGCCACTCGATCGAGGAGGACAAAAACCCGATTTGGATAGCTCAGCGCGAGGGCCGGGCCAAGGACGGGGTCGATCGCACTGAGCCGGCGATGATAAAAATGTTTGCCATGAGCCAGCACAAGAAGACCGAGAGCTTTTCTGCCTTTATCGATCAGTTGCAGATCGTACCGATTGCCATCTCCTACGAGCTGGATCCCTGTGACGGCGCCAAGGGGCAGGAATTGTACGAAAAGTCGGCCCGGGGTAATTATGAAAAATCTGAGCACGAGGACATGGAAAGTATTGCCAAAGGAATCGACGGCGACAAGGGTCATGTGCACGTTTCCTTTGGCAAGCCGCTGGTAGGTGACTTCGACGATGCTGGCCAGGTGGCTAGCGCCATCGATCGGCAAATCATCACTAATTATGTGCTGCACCCCAGCAACTTTTTTGCCTACAACATGCTACACGGCCACTACCCTGAAGGCGTTTATTCCGACCGGGGGTTAGCCTTTGAGGCCGGGGCTCTGATAAGTGAGGAGGCGGACTTTGTGCGCCGAATCGAGGCACTGCCAAGCCTGCATCGACCCTTTGTGCTGGCTATCTACGCCAATCCTATCACCAGTAAGGCCGCATTACTTGCCGCCGATGTCGCATCAGACTGCCGCCAATAATATGCTCACCGATGCCATTAAAAAATCCATTCAGGGTGCCTATAGCACGCTGCTAGAGAGTAAGTCGCTGAAGGCCCGCTACGGCCAGCGGCTGATGATTGCCGAGGTTGCTCGCACCTTGGGGGCGGCTAGCCCCGAGGGCGACGCACCGGTGTGTGTCGTTGAGGCGGGTACCGGTACCGGCAAGACCATTGCCTATGCCATTGCGGCAATTCCGGTGGCCCAGGCGCTGGAGAAAACCCTGGTTATTTCCACCGCCACGGTGGCGTTGCAGGAGCAGATCGTGCTCAAGGATCTACCCGATATTCTTCAGCACAGCGGTCTGTCTTTTAGTTATGCGTTGGCCAAGGGCCGGGGGCGCTACCTGTGCCTGTCGAAGCTAGACGGTGTATTGCAGGGGGCGGCCAGCAGCGAATCGGTAGCCCTGTACCCCGATGAACTTCAGCTCAGTGTCGATACGCAAACGCTGAGCGTCTATCAGGATATGATTAGCGCCCTGTCCGCCGGAGATTGGGACGGTGACCGGGACTCTTGGTCCGAGGAATTGGAGGTGGCGGTGTGGTCGCAGGTCACCACCGATCACGCCCAATGCACAGGGCGCCGTTGCGCCAACATTAGCCAATGTTGTTTTTATAAGGGCCGTGAGCAGCTGGGTAAGGTAGATGTAATTGTTGCCAATCACGACCTAGTATTGGCAGATTTGGCCCTGGGCGGCGGGGCAATTTTGCCGGACCCGGAGGACACGATATTTGTCTTTGACGAGGGCCATCACCTACCAGACAAAGCCATTAATC
>Ga0209395_1005380_pt1 | contig 14456 bp, 15 predicted proteins | sample GOMGulsemesocosm_3_FD_184635 | JGI IMG/M metagenome (GOLD analysis project Ga0209395, IMG submission 184635) | Methane-oxidizing microbial communities from mesocosms in the Gulf of Mexico - GOM9D Gulf of Mexico (SPAdes) (version 2) | ecosystem: Environmental > Aquatic > Marine > Cold seeps... | reverse complement strand
GATTAAACAAATAAATATCTGAAGAAATGCATCAAACCATGTAAAATACGCGCAATTCCTTTGTTATGAGAACACTCCTTTGACTACTAACGCTTTTTCTTCATTAAATCTTCATCCCGACCTAATTAAAAACATTTCCTCTCTTGGTTATGAAGAAATGACGGATATTCAGGCACAGAGTCTTCCTCATATTATTAAAGGTTCAGATCTGATTGCGCAAGGTAAAACCGGCTCAGGTAAAACCGCCGCTTTTGGCTTAGGTTTATTAAATAAATTAAACGTAAAACGCTTTCGTATTCAAACGGTCGTACTTTGCCCAACACGTGAACTTGCTGATCAAGTGGCAAAAGAGTTACGAAAGCTTGCCCGAACTATCCATAACATAAAAATACTTACCTTATGTGGCGGTGTACCGTTTGGTCCTCAAGTGGGTTCATTAGAACATGGCGCACATATAATAGTAGGAACACCTGGCCGTATTGAAGATCATTTAGGCCGAGGAACATTAACACTACATGATGTTGATACTTTGATATTAGATGAAGCAGATAGAATGCTTGAAATGGGGTTTCAAAGTTCTCTAGATGCCATTGTTGACTGTATTCCATCAGAGCGACAAACATTATTATTTAGTGCAACATACCCTAAGCAAATACAAGAAATTGCTAATAAAATAATGAACGAACCAGAAATGGTTGAAGCAAAAAGTACACATACTAACCAAAGTATTTCACAACACTTTTATAAAGTAGAAGATGATCAGCAACGTATAGAAGCATTAAGGCTGTTACTTCTTGAGCATGAACCTGAAACAAGTATTATTTTCTGTAATACCAAAAAAGAAGTGCAAGAAGTTAATAATACTCTTATTAATTATGGTTTTAGCACGGTTGCCTTACACGGCGATCTAGAGCAACGAGACAGAGATCAAACATTGGTTCGATTCGCTAATAAAAGTGCTTCTATCATGGTTGCCACAGACGTTGCAGCTAGAGGTTTAGATATTGATAATTTAGATGCCGTATTTAATTACCATATTGCTCGCGATAGTGAAATTCACGTACATCGTATAGGTAGAACCGGTCGTGCTGGAAATAATGGTATAGCTTGTTCATTATATAGTGACAAAGAAAGCTATAAAGTAGGGTTATTAGAAGACTACCTAGACAGAAGTATAGAAGGTGAACTTTTACCCGATGCCAACGTTTTAAATAAAACACCTATCACTCCTATAATGACCACCATTCAGTTAGATGCAGGTAAAAAGCAAAAAATTAGACCGGGTGATATTCTAGGTGCCTTAACCGGTGAAAATGGTATACCCGGCTCCGATGTAGGTAAAATCCAATTAGGTGCTACATGGGCCTACGTCGCGGTTGCAAAAACCTCACTTAACAAAGCCTTGAAAAAGTTGTCTCAAGACAAACTAAAAGGTCGAAATGTTAGAGTTCGTCAAATTACTAACTAATCTACATTTTAGTAAATAGACTTACAGTAGTTTGTTGTATATCAAAAAACAAACAACTCACTGTTGAAATAAACAGTATCGAATGATATTGTATAAATAAGTTATGGTGATTCACCATAATAATCATACGGTAGGGTAATGATTATCAAACCATTATCCTTCTACTATTAATTATTCAAACGAGTAACTAAGGGAAAAAAATGGCAGTTGAAAGTCGATTTGTTGTCATTCGACACGGTGTGGAGGTTCAGACATTCATGGACAAAAAAGCGGCAGATGATTATGACAAGATGCTTGATATGGCAGATAGCTTAACAACCATGTTAAGTGAAACACCATTTGAACTAACAGATGAATTAAAAGAAGATTTAAGCATTTATTTAGCGCAAAACCGTGAAGATGTGTTAATTGCATTACAAGCGAAAAAAGCCAAACCAGTGGCAAAGCCAGCTCCTAAAAAGTCAGCTAAAGAAATCGCTAAAACACCTAAAGACGAAGAAACTAAAGTCTAACGTTTTATTTGTTAGCCACTTCAACCGAATAGTAAGTCGTATTAAGGGTATTTCATTGAGCCTACCATTTAGCTATACCCTAGTACGCAGTAGCAAACGTAAAACAATTGCGCTGCAAATTAAAAATGAAAAATTAACGGTTAGGGCTCCTCAACTAATTCCTCAAGACTATATCAATCAGTTACTCACTGATAAAATGTCGTGGATCGTGAAAAAAATTGCCGATTCGAGGCAAAAAACATCCCCTCCCCCTGTTGTTTATCTTCCTGATAACACAATATTAATTCACGGAATTCCACGAAAAATCAGTTTATCTTATCAGCATAAAGCAAATACAACCTTAAATGAAGATAGCATAGAAATTTCTCTACCTTTGCGAGTAAAATGCCACGAGAACGATCTAAAGCATCTCGAACAACAAATAAAAAAACAACTCGCCAGCTGGATGAAAAAACAAGTAATGATGTACTTAGATAATGCTTTGCCTGAGCTATCAAGTAAGCTAAACCTTATGCCTACAGCTTATAAAGTGCGGTTATATAAAGCACGTTGGGGAAGCTGTAATAATAAAGGCGAGCTAAGCTTTAACTACTTATTAGCCATGGTTCCATACTGGGTGATTAATTACGTTATTATTCACGAACTTTGTCACATCAAGCACCTAAACCATTCAGCACAATTTTGGCAGCTCGTCAGTCAATACCAGCCTAATTATAAGGAAGCCGACACCTGGCTCAAAAAACACCAAAGCCAGATAATAATCTAGGTTATTAATCCAATAACTATTAGGGCCTGTTAATCGTTGCTGATTATTTTGCAGTAGCTTATACAAAGCAGAGCATATATTGTGTAGTTATTCTACTCGCATATACCCGTTACCATTAGAAGTGCATCTTGAATGGTAACGGGTATATGCGATAACGAAGTAGAAATGGTTAATAAACGCTGCGCTAGACAGAGAAAATACGGCGCGATATTTTTCTTAGTGTTTTCTGTGACCTCTGTGCTACGTTCTATTTTTTTAGGTGAATAGTTACCAAAATTCAAACATGAAAGATCAACAGGCCCTACCTAAATAATAAGTAATTTAATAATTAATTTACTTATACGTAATTATTTTTGTATATTATATAAACTTTCCGAGCATTTTATCGTCTAACCGATTAACGATATGGCACAAAAATAGCTATAGTTATATTAATTATGGTTTCTTTTTCGAGTAGAGTTATGAAATTAAATACATTTAAATACAAAATAACATTTATTTACGTTGTATCAGCGGTGCTTTCTTTAGGCGTGCTATATATGTTGTTAGGTGCATAGTGCAATTACGGTCTATTCATTGACAATGTACGGCCTTAAATAAGGGTTGATTCTAGGGAGTAAATTACCATATTTAAGCCCACGGCTTTGCACGCACAATATTCACTTGTTCCTGACTTACTTTTTAATATTTTAATCAACCTAGCCTTCAGGTTTCAGTTAACGTAATGGTTAACAGCTATAGATAATTTTTTGATTATTTATTCATTTATTCACTCTTATGCAAAAAACTTCTTTTTTATTCACATTTCACGCCCTGTTTATTCAAATTTACATTGACACATAGCTCCTATTCAGGCATTTTATGCACATGAATACATTGAGCAGCAACACAATCATTATTACGACCACTACCACCATTATTTGGACGGTAGTCGCTGGCTAATGTATAAATGAAAATTATATCGAAGCCCGTGACCTAAAACTCACGGGCTTTTTTGTTTTAAGAGGGAAAAAAAATGCGCGTATTAAAATTTGGTGGTTCATCTTTAGCAAATGCAGATAAATTTTTGCAAGTTGCCGCAATCGTCAAAGATCAGAGTTCTACTACACCAGTGGCTGTAGTTGTATCAGCACCTCAAGGGGTTACTAATCACCTAGTCGCTATGGCTGAAAATATTAATGACGAGAATAAGCTCACCTCAGATTTAAACTCATTCAAACGCGCAATTGATACCATTATTAATGATTTAGATAATAAACTGGAATCATTTAACCGACAGCATTGTGAACAAGTTCTAGCGAAATGGGAACACAGCCTTAGCCAATACTTAAAAGGCGCTAACATGTTGTCTTATTGCCCTGAACATATCAGAGCAATTATCATTAGTATGGGTGAACGTTTAAGTGTTGCTTTACTTGAGTCGGCCTTGATTGCTCAAAATGAAGAAGTATCAGTACTATCTCCAGAAGAATTTCTGATCACTAACGACGTATCATTAAATGCCATTGCTGAACTAGAACAATGTAAAGAAGCATTTCAATCGGTTTACAGTAACTTAAAAAACATTGCTCTCATGCCTGGTTTTATTGGCGTAAATAGTGATAAGCAAATAACTACACTAGGTCGTAACGGTTCAGACTATTCTGCGGCAGTGTTAGCAGTATGTGCCGAAGCAGAAGCTTGTGAAATATGGACTGATGTTGATGGTGTATATAATGCCGACCCTCGTGTTATTAAAGAAGCATCACTTTTAGATTACTTATCTTACCAAGAAGCCATGGAGCTTTCTTACTTCGGTGCAAGTGTATTACACCCAAAAACCATTGGCCCAATCGCGCAATTCCATATTCCTTGTTTAATCAAGAATACAGGTAACCCTTCTGCGCCAGGGACACTTATAGCAAATGAAAACGACCAACAAAAACGCGTAAAGGCTATTTCAAACCTTGATAACTTAACCATGGTTAATGTTTCTGGCCCAGGTATGAAAGGCATGGTAGGCATGGCAAGTCGTGTATTTGCTACCATGAGTCGCGAAAACATTTCAATCGTTCTTATTAGCCAATCATCAAGCGAATATTGCATTAGTTTTTGTATTCATTCACAAGATGCAGAGCTGGCAAGAGCAAGTTTACAAGAAGAGTTTGAATTAGAATTATTAAATGGCTTACTAGAGCCACTTTCATTAACTAATGACTTATCTATTGTCTCTTTAGTTGGTGATGGCATGCATCATCAACGTGGTGTTGCGGCTAAGTTCTTTAGTTCATTAGCACAAGCACAAGTTAACGTAATCGCTATTGCGCAAGACTCATCTGAAAGAAGTATTTCTGTTGTAATAGAGCAAAGAAAATGTACTGCAGCAATGAAAGTAAGTCATCAAAACTTCTTCACTCACAAACCAACTATTGACGTGTTCATGGTAGGTTGTGGGGTCGTGGGTAGCGAGTTAATCGACCAAATAGCTCGTCAACAAGCTAAATTAACAGATCAAAATATTGTCGTAAAAATATATGGTTTAGCAAACAGCAAAGGTATGGTATTTAATCAAGAAGGGATGAACCTTAGTAACTGGCAAGAAACTCTTGGTAAAAACCCAGTACCAGTAACTGCTGAAAACGTGAAAGCCTTTGTACGTGAAAACCATTTGATCAACCCAGTATTGGTAGATTGTACCTCAAACGAAGCGTTAGCAATGACTTATGTAGACTTTTTAAAAGAAGGTTTCCATGTAGTTACACCAAACAAAAAAGCGAATACTGATTCTTGGGAATATTACCAAGCATTACGTGTTGCAGCACAAAAATCTAACCGTAGATTTTTATACGAAACAACCGTAGGTGCAGGGTTACCAGTAATTGATACCTTACAAAACTTATTAAAAGCAGGTGACGAACTACAACGCTTTGAAGGAATTTTATCAGGTTCTCTTTCATACATGTTCGGTAAGCTAGAAGAAGGTATGCCACTTTCAGAAGCAACTGCCATTGCTAAAGAAAATGGTTTTACAGAGCCAGATCCAAGAGACGATTTAAGCGGAATGGACGTTGCGCGTAAATTGTTAATCATGGCTCGTGAAGCCGGTATGCAATTAGAGATTTCAGACATTACTATTGAGTCGGTACTGCCAAGCGACTTTGACGACAGCGGTGATGTTGCTACCTTTATGGAAAACTTAAAGTCTATCGATGAAGCTTTTGGTCAACGTGTACAACAAGCGAAAGACGAAGGTAAAGTATTACGTTATATCGGTAACATTATAGACGGTAAATGTCAGGTATCTATTGAGGCTGTTGGTCAAGACCACCCACTTTACAGCATCAAAGACGGTGAAAACGCTTTAGCGATTCATAGTCGTTATTACCAACCACTTCCTTTTGTATTACGTGGTTACGGTGCTGGTGCTGCAGTTACGGCTGCCGGTGTATTTGGTGATTTATTAAGAACACTAGCATGGGAGCAACAGCACTAATGTCTGTTTCGGTTTTTGCGCCAGCATCAATAGGTAACTTGAGTGTTGGTTTCGATATTTTAGGCTTAGCCGTTAAACCAATTGACGGCACCTTGTTAGGTGATGTGGTATCTGTTGAAAAAGCAGAAAGCGACAGCTTAATTGTTGTTGGTGAATTTGCTAATAAATTACCCGGTGCACCAACCGATAACATTGTATGGCATAGTTTGCTGCTTTTTAATCAAGAAATGGACAAAGCGGGTCACTCAACTGACTTTGTTCAAATGACACTTGATAAAAAAATGCCCGTTGGTAGTGGTTTAGGTTCAAGTGCATGTTCTGTTGTTGCTGCTTTAGAAGGTTTAAACGCATACTACAAACACGCACATAACCTTGAACAAGCCTACTTTAATGAAAAAAGTATGTTGTTTATGATGGGCCAAATGGAAGCCCAAATCAGTGGCAGTTTACATTACGATAACGTTGCACCATGCTACATGGGCAACTTACAGTTAATGGTGCCCGACGAGCAAGTAATTAGCAGAGCGCTACCTGGCTTTGACAGTTGTTTTTACGTAATGGCCTACCCTGGCATTGAAGTATCGACCAAAGCGGCAAGAGAAGTATTGCCAGAGCATTACAGCCGAAAAGATGTAATAACTTTTGGTCAAAACATTGCAACATTTGTTGATGCCTGTCATCGTGGTGACAAACAACAAGCATTTTCTGTAGTAAAAGATGTTATTGCTGAACCCTACAGAGAACATTTGTTGCCTAAGTTTAAAGCCTCTCGTGATTACTTAATAGCGAATGGTGCTTTAGCTGCAGGTATATCTGGCTCAGGGCCTACACTCTTTAGCGTGTTTGAATCGCAAAGCCAAGCCCAAAAAATGGCAGATTGGTTAAAAGAAAATTACTTACAAACAGATCTAGGTTTTGTACATGTTTGTAAAGTAGACGAAGTCGGCGCATGTGTTTTATAAAACAAGCTAAAACACCAACACAGAATCTTAAATTCTAGTGAAGAATAACACCACTAGGACAACAAAAAATTTAGTAGGAAGTACAACGTGAAATTTTATAACCTTAAAGAGAACGATGAAACAATCAGTTTTTCTGGCGCAGTAAAACAAGGTCTAGGTAAAAACCAAGGTCTATTTTTTCCTCAAGAAATGCCAAAACTCGACAATATTAATGAATTACTAGCAATGCCATTGGTAGAGCGTAGCGTAGAAGTACTATTTCCATTTGTAAGCGAAGATTTAACCAAAGCAGAGCTTACTGACATAGTGACATCTGCTTTTAACTTCCCTGCTCAAATTCAACCAATTAGCGAAGACCGTGCAATATTAGAGTTATTCCATGGCCCAACATTAGCATTTAAAGACTTTGGTGCTCGTTTTATGGCTAAGTGCTTACAAGCATTTAGTAAAGACAAAAAAATCACCATTTTAACAGCTACTTCAGGTGATACGGGTGCCGCAGTTGCTCATGCGTTTCATGGTATAGACAACATTCGTGTTGTTATCATGTATCCAAAAGGAAAAATCAGCCTTCTTCAAGAAAAAATGTTTACTACCCTTGGTGGCAACATTGAAACGATTGCTGTTGATGGTGATTTTGACGATTGTCAGGCGCTTGTAAAAAAATCGTTCGACGACGAAGAGCTTAAAAATACCATTGGCTTAAACTCAGCTAACTCAATTAACATCAGCCGTTTACTTGCTCAAATTTGTTATTATTTTGAAGCTGTTGCGCAATTAACTCGTCAGAAGGGTACAGATGAACTAAACGATATTGTTTTCTCAATCCCAAGCGGTAACTTTGGTAACCTAACAGCAGGTTTATTCGCTAAAGCATTAGGCCTTCCAATCAAGCGCTTTATTGCCGCTACCAACGAAAATGACACTGTACCACGCTACTTATCAACAGGTGAATGGTCACCTAACAGCACAGTAGCAACTATATCTAACGCAATGGACGTAAGTAACCCGAACAACTGGCCTCGTGTAGAACACATGCTTAAAAGCGGCATCGTTGATAAAGATTGTGTGAGCTCTGTATCTATAGACGAGCAACAAACACAAATCACCATGATCCAATTAGCTAAATTAGGTTACATCAGCGAACCACATGCTGCAGTGGCATACCAAGCACTACAATATGGTGCAACAGAAGGCGAATTTGGTGTATTTTTAGGTACTGCTCACCCTGCAAAGTTCAAAGATGTAGTTGAGAATATATTAGGCCAACCTATCGGCTTACCTAAAGAGTTAGCAGACTGCGCATCAGAAACTATTCTTTCTGTTGATATGGCTGCTGATTTCACAGCACTACGTGAGTACTTATTAAAAAAATAAGTAAATTTAAATATTCAGTATAATTTCCATTACGCTAAACAATAAATTCATGTATAAAGACGGCTATTAGCCGTCTTTTTTTGTTTAATACTCGAGTAACACATGAACATACTTCCACAATGGCAAAGCATCATTAGCGCTGAGCAAGAAAAACCTTACTATAAAGAGCTTAGCCAAACCATAAAGGCACAACGTGAAAGTGGTGAGATTGTTTATCCGAAACAAGAAGATGTTTTTAATGCATTTACTTCTGTTGATTTAACGCAGGTTAAGGTCGTTATTTTAGGGCAAGATCCTTACCACGGTTGTAACAAGCAAGAACAACCACAAGCCCATGGATTAGCTTTTTCAGTGCAGCACGACATTAAAACACCACCCTCTTTAGTTAATATGTATAAAGAGCTTGCTCAAGACATTGACGGGTTTGTTATACCTGAACATGGGAATTTAGCCTCATGGGCTGATCAGGGGGTACTATTACTCAATACCGTACTTACGGTTAAAAAAGCCAATGCACACTCTCATGCCAAACTTGGTTGGGAAACCTTCACCGATGCTATAATAGAACAATTAAGTACTAATAACCCTGGCTGTGTGTTCATGTTGTGGGGAAGCCATGCTCAGAAGAAAGGGAAAAACATTGATGCTAATAAACACCTTGTTCTCATAGGCCCTCACCCTTCTCCTCTATCAGCTTATCGAGGATTTTTTGGCTGTAAACATTTCTCGTCAGCCAATGAATGGTTAGTGAATAAACATCACTCTCCTATTGATTGGAAAATACCATGTCACCAATCTTCAAGTGACGATTTTCAGCTCATTTAATATAAGAGATATTTTGTGGAATTAATTATTATTTTAGCGCTACTGGCGCTACTTTCTTTCATTTGGCTAGTTTGGCAACTATTAAAAGCCAAACAATTCACCCGCTTTAAAACACGTATTGAAGAAGAGCTAAAACCGAAAGTGATTGCTCACATTATAGAAGAATTAAATGAGACTCGATGTGATGCATTGCCTAATAATGAAATACATCAACAGGCAACACTCTTTTACTGGACACAATACAAAGCAAGAATATTAAAAGCAGCTTTACAACGAGAAATTATTAACGAGAAGTGGTTAAAAGATACCGGAAATTTAAGAAACAGCCAGCATCTTTTTCATGTTGAACAACAATTTTTATAGCTAAATTTTCCCTGTAAAAGTCAGCTACAGGCTCCTAATTTACCAATACAGCCTTTTAGTGTCGTTAAACATTTTGGTAATTTCATAAGTTCGGTCAATATTAAGTAAAGCGAGCATTTTATCTTGAGCTTGCTTATAAACCTCATTAAAGTTTTTATTCGCCAGCATAATTTCTGTTTTCTTTTGCCCTTCGCTGGTATTAACTTGTATTTCAAAGCACTCGTAAGGTGGTCTGTTACTTCTGTTTCTAACTTTTCGTTTTAGACCTTTAACTGAACCGTCATCTTTAAACAGTACGTTAATAGGCAACTCTTGCCTTAAACGACGATACTGCCTTTTTTCTAGGCACTTTTGCCAAAATTGATTAGCCTCATCTTTTTTGTCTAGACTAAAATACTTTTGAATACCTAAAATTTTGTCCTGTACACGGAAGCGTTTAGGTGAGGTTTTTGAAGGGTGAAGCATGATGCTCATTTGTTTTACTCGGTTGTTGTTTCTTATTTAAAAACAGCAAGAACATCCTTAATTTATTACTGCTTTTAGCGTTAAAATTATCATCCTTAACCTTTTGATAAAAAATTTAGTTCCAACCTTGAACAACTCTTTTATAAGAGCTTTTTACTAAATTACAACTGATCAATTTACATACAACAAGTATAGCTAAGTCGATCAGTATTTTCTAATATAACTAATCTATGCGCTTAAATTGAATATCCCATACACCATGGCCTAATCGTTGACCGCGATTCTCAAACTTTGTTAATGGGCGAGAATCAGGACGTGGCACATAATCCTTTGTTTCAGACAAATTAGCATAACCTTCAGAGCTATTCATATCTTCTAACATACACTCTGCGTAGTTTTCCCAATCAGTTGCCATATGAAATACACCATCAACCTTTAGTTTTTGACGGATAGTTTCAACAAATTCAGGTTGAACAATTCTACGCTTGTGGTGTTTCTTTTTATGCCAAGGATCAGGGAAAAACAACTGAACCGTTGTTAACGAGCCATCAGGAATACAATCAGCTAAAATTTCAATCGCATCATGTTCAAATACCTTTAGGTTATTAACCCCTTCTTCCTGTGCTAACGAAATACAGGCACCAACACCGGGTCTGTGTACTTCAACACCAATAAAGTTAAGTTCAGGAGCGTTCTTGGCCATTTCGACTAACGACTTACCCATACCAAAACCAATTTCTAACACAACAGGGTTACTGTTACCGAATAATTCGCTTAAGTTGATTAAACCATCGCTATGACTAAGTCCCATAACATCCCAAAATTGCTCAAGCGCCTTAGCCTGCCCATTAGTTAAGCGCCCTTCGCGTTTTACAAAGCTGCGTACCTTTCTAATGTACTTACCTTCTTTTTCAGCATCTTCAATTGTTTTGTGAGTTCTTTCTTCAGTCATAATATTTCTTAATTGTTTAAATTTATCTAGGTTCAAATTAGTGCGGTTTTGGCCTTTTGCTGGAGTAAGTTACTCAGCCCACCAAACATCATATAATTCGCTAACCGACACAGCTGTTGCACCGTTATCTGTTAACCATTTTTCTACATTGGTACGATTTTCTTCAGTACATTTACCCAGTTTTTGAGTACAGATAAGGCCATGCCATAAGGTATCACCTTCGCCACCAAAACCTAAACCTTGTGGTTCAATCGCTTCACTGAAAAATGTATTCATAAATGCATCAACTTGCTCGTCAGAGCTTTTATCATCTAATTTAAAACCAATATCAAAACCTAACTCTTGATATTCATCTACACGTAATTTTTTACGTAAACGACGGTTTCTATTCTTTGCATTTACTTTCATTTTAATTCCTTAACGAATGATCACTGTAGGATTAACCTATACAGTCTATCTTTATCTACTAATTATAGGGCGAGAGGATAATGGTTACCCAAATTTTTGCAACCCTAATTATGCGTAAATTGAAATTGAGCCTCATAACAATATTAGCTACACTACCGCCACTATGACAAATACTATTAATATATCTAAAACCTCAGCACAAAAGTTTAGCAAACAAGTTGTTGATTGGTATCATAAACAAGGTCGAAAGCACCTCCCTTGGCAACAGAATAAAACCCCCTATCGCGTTTGGATTTCAGAAGTCATGCTACAACAAACACAAGTAGCCACTGTAATTCCATATTATCAGCGATTTATGGAAAGCTTTCCCACCATTAACGATCTCGCTCAAGCAGATGAAGATACCGTGTTACATCACTGGACAGGATTAGGTTATTACGCCCGTGCTCGTAACCTGCATAAAGCAGCCAAAATTATGGCCAGTCAATACCAAGGTGAATTCCCACAAACCATAGATGAAGTAATCGCCCTCCCCGGTATAGGGCGATCAACAGCAGGTGCCATATTAAGCTTAGCACTTAACAAACATCATCCAATTTTAGATGGAAACGTTAAACGTGTACTCGCACGCTGTTACACGGTTGATGGTTACAACGGACAAGCTAAATACGAAAAAGCCTTATGGCCCATTGCAGAAGTATTAACACCTAAAGCTTCGGTTGCTCAATTTAACCAAGCAATGATGGACTTGGGCGCTATGATCTGTACACGCAGTAAACCTAAATGTGGTGAATGCCCATTAAATTCGGGTTGTTTAGCCAACTCTTTAAACGAACAAGCAAACTTCCCACAAAAAAAACCTAAAAAAGTAACACCCGAAAAAAGCACGATTATGATTATTCCACGTGTTAACGGCAAAGTGCTCATGGAGAAACGACCGCCAAGTGGGATTTGGGGTGGTTTGTGGTGCTTTTTAGAAGTTAAAGATGAATCTGAAATTGCATCTCTATTAACAACACACAACCTAAGAGAAACAAAAAAATCGCTACTTCAACCGTTTAGGCACACCTTTAGCCACTTCCATTTAGACATCACCCCAATCATTATCGACTGTGAGCACTTGCCAGCCAGCACCATAAATGACGTAACCCAACAGCAATGGTACGATCTTAGCAATAAAGCATCTGTTGGTTTAGCAGCTTCCACGCAAAAGCTAATTGATCTTATATCCTAGGGCCGTAGAGCTTTATATACCCGTTACCATTCAAGGTGCTCGATTTCAGTGGGAATTTAAATGGCTTTAGGCAAGGAAAAGAACATAAGTATAGATATTCTATATTTTTGTTCTTTGACGCCGTTTAAAGTCATTTATAACCCATCGTAGAAGCGCGTAACGATTTTTTAAAAGTAGACTACACTTTAACGGTCATTCTTGTTCAAATTCAAAGAGGCCAAATAATGAGAAACATCATTTTATTATCCGCTTTATTAACAGCCTGTTATGCTGTAACACCAACAGCAGAAGCATATAATGTGTCCTTGCGAATATGCGAGTACGTTCAAGCTAACGATAAAACCCGCTTAAGATCCTATTTAAAACAAAATAAACTTAAACTCCGTACTATTTATCGCGATATCAAATGCAACGATAATTCATTGCTCATTTTTGCATCAAAGAAAAACGCTTTAAGTGTCGGTGAATTTATTATTAGTAAACTCCCCTCTAAAAAAGTAGCTTTGGAAATTGACGAGATGGCTAATTTTTCGGCCCATTTAGCCGAAAAAGCACGACAAAGAGTTAAGTAGCAGTAAACCTCAAACTCTATTTAGTTTATTATACCCTTCTATATAAAAGCACCCTGCACAATAAAATTGTGGCAGAGTGCTTTACTTCCTATATTAAAATTCAAACTGACTCCGTATAAGTGCTAAATTATGCGATAATTTGAATATGCAGACAGAATAACTAAAGAGAACTGAATATGAGCCGCACCGTTTTTTGTACACATTTAAAAAAAGAAGCTGAAGGATTAGGCTATCAACTATATCCGGGCGATGTAGGAAAAAATATTTTCGATAATATCAGTAAAGAAGCTTGGACTCTTTGGCAAAAAAAGCAAACGATGCTAATTAACGAGAAAAAAATGAACATGATGGAGCCAAACGATCGCGCATTTTTAGAAAAATGCATGGTTGAATTTCTTTTTGAAGGAAAAGAACCTGAAATTGAAGGCTACGTACCAATAAAAAAATAGGGCCTATTTCAAATAAACTAAATGCCTTTGTTTGAATATTGTTGGTTTTATGCTGACAAAGCCAGCACCAAGAACAAAAAAACACCAAACAACACTTTTTTATAAAAAAAGTGTTGACTGGGAAAACGAAAAACAGTTTAATACGCCCCGTCTTCAAGGCAAAGCCAAAAAGACATTGATTGCCCCGATAGCTCAGTTGGTAGAGCAGAGGATTGAAAATCCTCGTGTCCCTGGTTCAAATCCGGGTCGGGGCACCATTTTACAGAGTAGTTGATTTGTTAATAACAATCATTTATTCGGTGCCAAGATAGATTAATTACAGTTAATTTATCGCACACAGTTTTGTGTGCCGACTTAGCTCAGTTGGTAGAGCAACTGACTTGTAATCAGTAGGTCGCCAGTTCGACTCCGGCAGTCGGCACCATTCATTCCGAAAGGAAGAGAATAACCTTAACAGCAATGTTAAGGTTTTTTTTTCGCTCAGTAAATTATTCACTTATATAGTGCCAAGATAAATGAGTTTATACTTAATTTATCGCACACAGCTTTGTGTGCCGACTTAGCTCAGTTGGTAGAGCAACTGACTTGTAATCAGTAGGTCGCCAGTTCGACTCCGGCAGTCGGCACCATT
>Ga0209395_1005373_pt1 | contig 14460 bp, 12 predicted proteins | sample GOMGulsemesocosm_3_FD_184635 | JGI IMG/M metagenome (GOLD analysis project Ga0209395, IMG submission 184635) | Methane-oxidizing microbial communities from mesocosms in the Gulf of Mexico - GOM9D Gulf of Mexico (SPAdes) (version 2) | ecosystem: Environmental > Aquatic > Marine > Cold seeps... | reverse complement strand
TTCTCAGTTTATATTGATACTTTATTTGTTTGTTCAGCAACTGCATTTATGATTTTAATTACTAATTCATACAATGTTATGCCAGAAGGTTCAACGAGCTTAGTGGTACAGAACTTAGCAAGTGATGTTGTTATCAACGGTCCTGCGTTTACACAAATTGCTGTAGAAAGTGTCCTAACTGGATTTGGGTCACCATTCATTGCTATTGCTTTATTTTTCTTTGCATTTACAACAGTTTTAGCTTATTACTTCATTGCTGAAAACAACGTTTCATACATTAATAAAACTATCAAGATGCCAGTACTTAAGTTTGTACTGAAAGTGATACTTATGTCGGCAGTGTTTTACGGCACCGTTGCAGAGCCAAGTGCAGCTTGGGGCATGGGCGATATTGGTGTAGGCTTAATGGCATGGTTAAATATCTTTGCTATTATCGCTATATTCTTTATGGCTAAACCAGCCATTAAAGCACTAAAAGATTATGAACGTCAGCAAAAAGACGGTGTAAAAAATTACACTTTTGATCCGAAAGCACTGGGTATTGAAAAAGCTGATTTTTGGGAAGATCGTATCAATAAAACCAAGTAATTGATTGAATATTTGATCTGGTTTTACTTATATTAAATAAAAGGTCACTTACTTTAAAAAAACGTCTGAATAGACGTTTTTTTTTGTTTAAAATTAGGTAGAATATTCCCACTAATTATTTTATAAAATATCCTCAAAAAATGGCTGTAATCAATTGTCCTAACTGTAAGAAAAAGATTTCGGATAAAGCGAAATCTTGCTCACATTGCCAAGTCGATCTAGTGAATATTGATGCTGAAAAAATGGCATCAATACAAAAATTTCACAAAATCAGTAAATCACAAAGTCTAATGAATCATTCATTTGTTGCTATGTTACTTTTTTGTGGTGGTTTTTTATTCTTGTTTTGGCAAGATGCTCAGCAAGGGACATGGCAATACATCAGCAGTATAAGTTGTGCGGTAATAGGTTTCATTTGGTACATCGTCACTCGTGTACGCTTATTACTACTTAAATATAGAAATTAAACATTAAGGTTGTTATCAAACAATGGATATTATTTCATTAGTCGACAATATGTCGGAAGATATGTACTTGCGGTTAAAGTGTGCAGCAGAAACTGGTAAATGGCCAGAAGGTACTGTTGTCGATGACGCACAAAAGTCATCTGCGCTACAAATTATTATGGCTTATCAATCAAGACATTTAAATTCAGACGAAATATTAACAGTTGGTGCAGACGGCCATATTGTTGATAAAACAAAACGTGAATTAAAAACACAATTCGCTAACCTTAACATCAATCCAGAAAACAACATTGCTAGGTTCTCCGATTTATGATTTTTTCAAATTTTTTCAAAGCAAAATGGCAGCATAAAGACCACAACGTCAGACTCACAGCAATTAATGTAGAGTTATCTTCGAGTTCACCAGATGACATACAAATACTAAATAATTTAGCTCAAACAGATAAAAATGAATTAGTTCGTCGTGCCGCACTTATTAAAATGGCAAACTTTACTTGTTGGCAAAAAAATAGTCTTGATAACGATAATAAAAAAGTCCGTGAGTATTGTATAAAGCAGGTTGAAAAAATTCTACTTGGCCAGCATGAAATTACCATTAGTAGCGAAGATAAGCTCGCGTTGCTTAAAACAAATAATAAATTACCTGCATTAGATCTATGGTTACAAAATGAAACTCAATCTGATGTTGTTATTGCATTGTTTGAAAAAATTAACAAACCACAACTAACGCTTTCAGTATTTATTAACAAACAAGACGAAAATATTCAAGCGTATTTACTTGTGCAAGACTTGTCTGTTGAAATATTAGAAAAACTCGTAAAAAAAGCATGCAACGAAACGATTAAAAATAATATAGAACAAAAAATTATTCACTTGCATGAATTAACCGAGAAGCCTGAAAAAATTAAAAAAGCTGTCCAGTTAGTTTTAGCTAAATTATTAGCGTTAAAAGATGCAAACGATTATCAGCAATTTAATGCAAAGAAGGCTACTTTAGAAGAGCAATGGCATGGTTATCATCAAGACTTTAGTTGTTTAACCTCACTTGAATGTGAGAGTTTTAACACCAAATTTCAAGATATTAATAAGCAGCTAGCAAAACACTTCGCACCATTGCATGAAGCTTTTGAGCAACAAGTTATTGCAGACAGGTTGATTCAGGACAAAAAGTTAGCAACTGAAAATTTTAACCAACAACTTAAAACACTCAGTCAGCAATTAACAACAACTATCTTTGAAAGTGGTGAGCTTGATGAGAAAAAATATCAAGGTCAACTTGAACAATTAACATCAGAAATATCAGCATCAGTACTTACTAAGAAAGAACAAAATGGATTTATTGCTTTAGTTAATGCACAAAATAAAAAACTTTCGCAATTACCTGATATTGCTCAATCTGTAAGTGAAGCTACGCACTTAATTTCTAAAATATCACAAGTTGGCTTACCTAAAGATATTGATGAATTAAATATTCGCAAGCCTTTATTCGATCAATGGTTACAAGAATGGCAAATTGTTGAAAAGAAAGCTGCGGGTGTACTACCAGAGTCAATCGTCAGTGCTTTCAAAGAAATATATCAACAATGGCAAAAAGGTCTTAAGCCACTCACAAAAGAGCAGGGCATTCTACTATCTCAATGTCAGAAAAAAGTAGCAGATGTAAACCGCTTAATATCAAGTGGAAAATATAACGCTGCGTTTGGTGTTTTTAAAAAGGCTCAGAAGAATTTTGATTCATTGTCAGATAAACAAAAAATGCGCTTACAACGTGATTATGACGATGTTGCAAGTAAAATATCTGAACTCAGCGACTTAGAACAATCCATAGCAACCCCAAGAAAACAAGAACTTTTGGTAGAGATTCAATTGTTAGTTGAGCAACCGTTTGATAATCCGAACGATCAAGCAACGAAAGTAAAACAGTTCCGCGTTACTTGGAATGCTTTAGGTCATGCTGAAGAATCTTTAGATAAAGATTTAAACTATAAATTTAACGCACTTTGTGAACAAGCTTTTGCACCCTGTCGTTTATTTTATGCAGAGCAAGAGAAATTACGTGATCAACACCTAGAAACACGTAGCCAATTAATTGAACAAGCAAAACAGTTTAAGGATAACTTTTTGGCAGCCCTTGATGGCTCAGTTGAAACTAATACCGTTGACTGGAAGTTTACCGATGGCAAACTTAACAAGTTGCAACAACAATGGCAGAGCTCAGGTCAAGTCGACAAAAATAAGTATCATTCTCTTAATAAAATTTTCAATGAAATCTTACAACCGGTTAAAGCCGAATTGAGAAATTTTCAACAGCGCAATACTGACAGTAAAATGTTATTAATTGAGCAAGCGACTCAAGCATTGAATAATGAAGATGTTTTTGCTGCTATTGATAATGTCAAAAAACTACAATCCCAATGGCGAACTATTGGTTATAGTGGACAGCGAGAAGAAAATCAGCTTTGGCAACAATTTAGACGCTTAAATGATCAATTATTTGCAAAGCGTGATGAAGCAAAGCAAGTGGAGCAATCTCAACGTAAACAACAGCAAATTGAGTTTGTTCAACAACTAGAAGTCTTTCAAGAACAGATAACTGAATCGTTAACTGAAACAGAGCTATTATCCTTAAAAGAAAGTATTAACGGCGTACTTGAAAATATTGTTAGTCAAAGACCCGTAGTAAAAGTCGCTGCTAATCTAGCAGATAAACTACTTGCTCTTCTTTCAAAACAATTAGATCAAGTTAATGAAAACAAACAATCAAAAGCTTGGGGAAACCTATTCACTTCCTTAGAAACAATAGCTGCAAATAATGCATTAACAGATGAAGAGTTAACAGAGTCGCTTGCTGAATTACCTAGCAGTTGGCAAAAGCGCCTACAAGAATGTTATCAAAATAGTGCCATTATAGACCGTAGCGAAAAAACTTTAGAGTTAGAAATATTAGCCAGTAAAGATTCTCCTGTAGAATTGAAAACACAACGCATGCAAGTTCAGGTTTCACTTATGCAAAGCCAAATGTTGTCTGGACAAAATATTGATCTTACAAAGTCTCTTATTGAATGGCTTAAACTTGGTAAGCTATCAACAGCTGATTTGCCTTTATTAGCACGAGTTAAAGCTATCTATTGCTAATACATTTAATCGATTACAAAAACCACTGATTATTCAGTGGTTTTTTTATGTCTATGACAATGTAATTAAATTTATTAGAATCCTGCCATTCATGACTATAATTAACTAAATTCTGACAAGCTATAAAAGAGGGATGAAGATGAGAATTGTCGTTATTATTTTCTTAGTCGGTTTGTCTTTAAGTGTATCAGCCATTGAGGTGGTGCTAATTAACCCATCAGTTCCGGGTACAGCATTTTGGGACCGTGTTACTGTCGCTGCAGATCGCTCTGCTAAAAGTCTTGGCATGAATTTGACTGTTATATATGGAAGAGATAATCGTATATATAATTACAATGCATTAAAGGCTTTAGTGGCTAAAAAGAAAAAACCTGACTATGTGATTTTCGCTCCCTTTGATGGAACCGCCGAGCGGTCTTTTGATTTACTTAATAAAGCCAATATTGCCTTCGTGACTTTAGAGCGTACTTTACATGCAGATGAACAAGTTGTTGTCGGATTACCTCAAGAAAATTATCGTTATTGGTTAGGCGAAATATTCCACGATAATATTCAAGTTGGAGAATTATTAACAAGGACTTTAATAGATTTAGCCAATGATAAATTTCCAAATAAAAAAAATAAGCTCAAAGCGATTGGTATTTCAGGTAGTTTTAGTGGTGAGTCTGCAGATAGAACAAAAGGCCTAATATATGCAGCCAAAAAACAAGAGAATGTAGAAGTATTACAAATAGTTAGCGCAGGATGGAGCCGAGAAAAAACCCGTAGTATATTTTACCAATTTAACGAACGCTATAGCAATATTGATATTGTCTGGGCAGCTTCTGACGGCATGGCACTAGGTGTTATGGATGCCTTATCAAGTGGCCACAGTAAAATAACGCGGGATAGTGTCGTTATTGGCGGGGTTGATTGGACTCAGGAAGGAGTTAGAATGATCCAACAAAAACAGATAGATGCTTCTGTTGGAGGCCATTTTATGCAAGCTGCGTGGGCATTAGTGAAAATTTATGATCACCATCATGGTATGGATGTTTTTAAAAAGTCAGCGAATGAATATAGTTATGAACTCGAAGTGATAACGGCTAAAAATGTAGAGCGCTATATGCCAATTGCTAAAAGTATTGATTGGTCGAGGGTCGACTTTAAACGTTTTTCAATGTTCTATCATCAAGAAAGTAAAGAATATGATTTTAGTTTTGAAAGGATCATTGAACAAATAAACTGATCCTTTCAATGGATTGTTTTATTAATATGATTAATTAATCGTAAGCTCACCGCGTAAGTTTTCTTGTAATAATCGGCAAACTTCCGCTTGAGGGAGGTTTTTACTGAGTAAATAATGAAGTTTGGTTAACGTCGCTTCCAAAGTCATATCGGTACCGCCGACCACTCCACATTTCCCTAGCGCAACGCCGGTTGCATAGCCGTCCATATTTACCGTGCCTTTGATACATTGGCTGCAATTTACCACAACGATACCTTGCTCATGTGCTTGGGTTAAACAAGCAAGAAGCTTTTCATCTTGAGGTGCGTTTCCTACGCCATAACTACGAATGATCAAGGCTTTTACAGGCTGTTTGATGATATTTTCTATCAGTTCACTTGATATTCCAGGATATAGATGTACAACACCAATAGGTTGTGGAGTGATCTTTGTTAGTGCTAGTGGCTTATTTATGCTTGTGGATATCTGCCCCGCGACAAGCTTTATATTGATTCCGGCTTCTAAAAGTGGTGGCATATTGGGTGAGTCGAAAGCATTGAAGCCGTCGGCATAGGCCTTGATACAACGATTACCACGAAACAATTTGTTATTAAAATATAAGCTCACTTCACTAATTGGATAATTAGCAGCAATATAAAGCGAATTTAATAAATTCACTTGTCCATCAGAGCGTAGTTGGCTTAACGGAATTTGAGACCCAGTTACAATAATCGGCTTAGATAAATTCTCAAACATAAATGACAGTGCGGAGCTTGTATAGGCCATGGTATCTGTGCCATGCAATACAACAAAAGCATCATATTTCTCATAATTAGCTTTTATATCATCTGCGATACGTTGCCAATCGGCAGGTGCCATATTTGATGAATCAATCAAAGGTGAATATTCATTGATAGTAAAATCAGGCATTTCGTCACGATGAAAATCAGGCGTACTATTTATTGATTCAGTTAAATGTCCCTTAACTGGAACATAACCTTGGCCATTATCTTTCATACCAATAGTACCGCCAGTATAGGCGATATAGATGCGTTTTTTCATTGTATTTACCTTCGAATACTTACGTTGTAGAAATTAGTTGTTATAGTAGAATATTCATCCTGAATATCGTTATTCATTTACATCCATGTGATCACGATATTGCATATACTAATGAATTATATAGAAGATAAATCATAGCGTTCGCCATTAACATCGCCACTCATTCACATCCATGTGATCGTGACATACCGTTCATCCTGAACATCGTCACTCATTCACATCCATGTGATCGTGACATACCGTTCATCCTGAACATAAAACGGGGCTATCATATACGCTTATTTCAATGCTTACTAATTAATTTCACAAGCCATACACAATGAATAAACACCTTGTGGATCATTCAGTAGGTTTAAGTGAGAAAATTCAGCGTTAAGTTGCATGAATAATTTTTCTGTAGCACTTAAACTGATAGGAGAAGCTTCAGGAAGTAAACTCGTTGCTTGGCCAAATAACCCCTGTAAAAATAAATCTTTAGGGGATATTTTTTTCTCAATGAGTAACGTATCAAAGTTTGTTAATTTAGCTAATTCAGCAGCAGCACGAATTGCTGAATTTAGACCACCTAGCTCATCAACTAAACCTAATTCTTTCGCTTTCAAGCCTGACCACACTCTGCCTTGTGCAATGTTATCAACTTGTTCAATAGTCATATTTCTGTTATCAGCCACTAAACTGATAAAATCTTGATAACCGCGATTAATATTTAACTGAAGTATTTTAGCCATACCATTGCTAAGTGGGCGAGTAACACCAAAGCCTGCGATATCCGTTGTACCTACGCCATCGGTGTGAATTCCGAGTTTGCTTAGTGTATTTTCAAAAGTCATAAAGAACGCATAAATACCAATAGAGCCGGTGATAGTGGCAGGGGAGGCATATATTTTATCAGCGGGAGCAGAAATCCAATATCCACCAGAAGCAGCATAAGTACCCATGGAAGCTACAACAGGTTTACCGGCGAGTTTAATTAATTCAATTTCTTGTCTAATAACTTCAGAAGCGTAAGCACTACCACCTGGGCTGTCGACACGTAATACCACAGCTTTAACATTTTTATTTAAACGAGCTTTTCGTAATAACTTAGCCGTACTATCACCACCTATAGTTCCGGCTTTTTGGTTACCGTTTAATATGGTACCTTTAGCCACAATAACAGCGACCTTATCGGAATTTGGGTTCACTATCGGAAATATAGGTTTGGTGGCCGTTAAGTAATTTGCGAAACTAATTTGGTTATAATTATCACCCGTTGAATTACTTCCAACTAAAGCTATTAACGCATCTTTCATCTCTTGGCGGTTTTTAAGTGAATCTACCCACTGATTATCTAGAGCATATTCAGCGATATTGCCGTTAGCCTGTTCAAGTTTACTCACTAACACATCGGCATTTTCATCAAAATTATCAACGGTAAAACCACGTGATTTTGCAACATCATTTTTATATTGTGACCATAAATCATTAAGCCATAACTTGTTAGCTTCTTTTGCGGCTACTGACATGTCGTCACGTATATAGGGTTCAACAGATGATTTATAAGTACCGACGCGAAAAATATGTTGGCTGATTGAAAGTTTTTCAAGCGCTGATTTAAAATAAAGCTGATAACGTCCATAGCCCTCTAATAACAACCAACCACGAGGATTAAGCCAAACTTCATCAGCGGTACTAGCTAAATAATATTGGTCTTGTGAATATTGGTCGCCAACAGCAATAACCTTTTTCCCTGAGGCCTTGAATTCTTCTATCGCTTTCGCAATATCTTGAAGTTTACTTAAGCCTGTACGGTTAAGGCCTTGGAGTTGCAGCACCATTATTTCGATACGAGTATCATTTTTAGCACGTTCGATTACATCGATTAGGTCGCTAATTAATATTTCAGGTTTTTTATTTTTTTCTTCAAGTGCTTCAGTCATAAAAGCATCTAAAGGGTCAATTGAGTGTTTTTGCTCAACTATATCACCAGACAAATCTAACAATAGCGCACTACTATTAGGAATTACTATCTCGCCCTCGTTACTGCCCAATGTAGAGATGAATAAAAGCAAAATTACAAAAAATACAGTATTAACGATAATTTTTCTAAAAGTGTTTAACAAGCCAAAAAATCTGAAAATAAATTTTTTTAATTTGCTTTGCTTTACCTGATCTTGAGAAAGTGATGTAGCTTCTGTCATATTATCCAGCGTTGTTAAGGTATTATAAATATTAGACCGCTATGCTACTTAATTATTGCTAAATTATGTAGTCTCAATAGTAAATAAATGTGACTTTGAAAGAAATTAGGCTTTTATAAGGTCTAAATACAGGCTAACTAATTAACTACGTTTATAGATGATGTGAATATGACTATTTCAAACTATGTAACAACTTATCAAAATTTTTTAGAAAAGCTTAAAAGCTTTGACGGACTTCCTGCCTTATTGTTACGCCTTTATCTTGCGCCTATATTTATTATGGCGGGTTATGGAAAAATGCAATTTACTGACCCACAAGTTTCCGGTATAGCTAATATATTTACTAGTCCTGACATTATTGCTTGGTTTGGTAATACCGAATGGGGATTAGGTTTACCATTTCCTACATTACTCGCAAATATGGCTACTTGGGTTGAGTTTTTTGGTGGTTGGTTTTTATTAATTGGTTTATTTACACGTTTACTTAGCATTCCTCTAATGTTTACTATGATTATGGCAGCAACTACAGTACATGCTGACAATGGCTGGTTTGCAATTACACCAACAAATCCAGATACCAGCCCGGCTAAAATGTTGACTTGGTTAGGCGTTGATAGTGCTCAAGCTAGTCTAGATAATAGCAATGGAACAGGCTCACGTCTTGATGTTATGCGTGAGTTGTTAGAAGATAACGGCAATACCGAATGGTTATATGAGAACGGTTCGATTGTGGTATTAAATAATGGAATAGAATTTGCGACTACCTATTTTATTATGTTACTGGCCTTATTTTTTATTGGCGCAGGGCGCTTTACCAGTGTTGATCATTATCTGTATACTAACTACCAACGTAAATATAAAAAGAGTCTCTATAGTTGATGAACGCCCAAGAATTATTATTACAACGCCAATCTACCCCTAGGCTTACTGCGCCAGCACCAAAAGCTTGTGATTTATCGTTTATGCTCAATGCTGGGATGCGTGTACCTGATCATGGGGCGTTAACGCCTTGGTTTTTTACCGTAGTTGAAAACCAAGGATTAGATAAACTTAGTCAAATATTTGAACAGGTGGCTATTGATCAAGGTAGCGATGATGTCAAGATATTGAAGGCTAAAAACATGCCATATCGCGCACCTTTGATCATTGTAATAAGTACACAATATCAATCACACGAAAAGGTGCCACAGTCAGAACAAACTATCGCTGCTGGTTGTGCCGCTCATGCTATGCAAATGGCTGCTTTTAGTTTAGGGTTTGGTGCAGTTTGGCGTACAGGCGATTTTAGCCATAATAATTGTGTCAAACAGGCATTATCAGTCAACGAAAAAGACGATATTATTGGCTTTCTTTATATTGGAACACCTCAAAAGGAACTTGTCATTAAACCAAGAAAAACCTTTGAACAACACGTTGCCTATTTATAAAATACCTCATCGAGTATACGTATGAATATTGAAATAATTGATCAACCTGAACAAGAACTTATTGATTTTCTGGATGAACGAATAGCTGAATTTAATTGGGCACGTTGGGAAGTTAATGAACGTAAGCCATTAGCTATTCAAATAAAGAATGACGACGGCAGTATAATCGCAGGGGCATCAGCACGAACTTTTGGTTATTGGCTGTTAATTGATACATTGTGGGTATCTGAAGAATTACGTGGACAAGCTGTAGGCAAAAAAATTCTCATTGAGCTTGAGAATACTGCTAAAGCGAGAGGCTGTACTCACAGTTTGTTAGATACCTTGAATTTTCAAGCGATGCCTTTTTATGAAAAATATGGCTATGTAACGCAGTGGACCCAAGAGAATTATCCTGAAACAGGCTGTAAGTATTTTATGGTTAAATCGCTTATTTAACTGATAGAGTACAATTTCAGGATATAAAAAAACCTCTATAATAGAGGTTTTTTATTGTAAATTATTTACCCATCATACTGATTAGAATGCCGCGTTGTTCGGCGTTCTTGGGAAAGGAATTACGTCACGTACATTCTGCATACCTGTTGCATAAGCAACTAAACGTTCAAAACCTAAACCAAAACCTGAATGAGGAACGGTACCGTAACGACGTAAATCGCGATACCAGCTATAATCATCGATGTTTAAATTCATTTCTTCTAAACGAGCGTCAAGTACATCAAGACGTTCTTCACGTTGGCTACCACCAATAATCTCACCAATACCTGGTGCTAGAATATCCATAGCGGCAACAGTTTTTCCGTCGTCATTTAAACGCATGTAGAATGATTTAATATCTTTCGGGTAGTTTTGTAAAACGACCGGACCATTAAAATGTTCTTCAGCTAAGTAACGTTCGTGCTCTGAGTTTAAATCTACACCCCAAGCCACTTTGTTTTCAAACTTCTTACCACAGTTTTCTAAAATGGTAATAGCGTCGGTGTAATCTAGACGAACAAAGTCGTTCTTAATGACAGAATTTAAACGATCTACTACGGTTTTATCAACACGCTGTTGGAAGAAGTTCATGTCGTCGGCACGTTCATCAAGAACCGCTTGGAAAACATATTTCAACATTTCTTCAGCAAGATCTGCTGCATCAGACAAGTCAGCAAAAGCGATTTCTGGTTCTATCATCCAGAACTCTGCTAAATGACGAGTTGTATTTGAATTTTCAGCGCGGAACGTTGGACCAAAGGTATAAACTTTAGAAAGCGCACATGCGTATGTTTCTACGTTTAATTGTCCTGAAACCGTTAAGAAGGTTTCTTTACCAAAGAAGTCTTTTGCATAATCTACATCGCCTTTATCTGTGCGTGGTAAATTTTCCATATCAAGGGTACTGACACGGAACATTTCACCGGCGCCTTCACAATCTGAGCCTGTGATTAAAGGGGTGCTTATCCAAAAATAGCCTTTGCTATGCAAAAAACGATGAACGGCTTGAGCTAAAGTATTGCGAACACGCGTTACTGCACCGCCGATATTGGTACGAGCGCGTAAATGTGCTTGCTCACGTAGAAATTCAATACTATGACGCTTCGCAGCCATTGGGTAAGTATCTGGATCATCAACTAATCCAAGAATTTCAACGTTAGTCGCTTGAATTTCAAATGACTGACCTTTACCTGGAGATTCAACCAAAATACCGGTGACCTTTACGGCTGCACCTGTAGTTAATTTTAATACTTCTGATTGATAATTATCGAGATCACTTGGAGCGATAGCTTGAATAGCATCAAAACATGAACCGTCATGAACGGCAAGGAATGAGATACCGGCTTTAGAATCGCGGCGAGTACGGATCCAACCGTGTACTGTCACTGCTTCACTTACTGGGTATTTACCCGCAAGTACATCAGTGATTGAGATAACTGACATTTATCAACCTCTTTACTTTAATTATTATTACTGACTTTGCACATTTGTCCAGTTATATTCACTGGTTCAATTTGTACTAACTTTAAGGTGTGATATGTTACCTTTACTACTGCGTTTAACAAGTAAAACTTACTTATCCGGTCTATATAAAAACAAAAAACAGTAATATTGACTTTAGAGGGTTTAAATCAATGATATTGAAATCAAAAAACAGACGTTATTCAACTGATATTGGTGTAGTGCTAATGCGGATATTAGCACTAAGCGGCTGGGCATTATTTATATTTGCTATAGGGATGTCTTATTATGCTGCGCCCGAACAAGATTATGGTTTACTACGTTATCGTGGAATCGAAATAAGACAATTTTGGTTAACGCCTTTAACAGGCTATTTATATATTGTACTTTGGGTGAGTGCATTATGCAGTTATTTCTGTTTAGTGCTTGACCATTATCGTAGTCGAAGAAAACGAGACAGTAAGCATTTTAATTTAGTGCTACTACTCACTGTTACAGTTGCTTGGGTGATGTATATTTTAGTGAAATTAAACGCATTATCCGTTGGCCCATAAACTGGCAGTGACAACGCGCTAAACTGAAAAAAGTTTATATAGTAAAGCAGAGCTCCTCATCGAGTACTGTGCTAATCGCTGTAACGAGTAAAGTTAACTCATCTTTATTACTTATAAATGGTGGCATAATATAAATAAGTTTACCAAAGGGTCTTATCCAAACACCCAATTCAACAAACCTTTTTTGTATGGAGGCCATATCTACAGCATCGACGGTTTCGACAACCCCAATTCCACCTAGAACTCGTGAACTTTTTACTCTTGAGTGGGTATTTAAAGGTAATAAATGTTCTCTCAAAAAGCTTTCAATGAAATTGATTTGATGCTGCCACTCGCCAGTTCCTAAAAGTTCTAAACTTGCATTTGCGACGGCACAGGCAAGTGGGTTTGCCATAAAAGTAGGGCCGTGCATAAAACATCCGGCTTCTCCGTTACTTATTGTATTAGCAACTTCATCCGTACAAAGGGTTGCGGCAAGTGTCATATAACCACCGGTTAAAGTTTTACCTAAACACATAATGTCAGGGCTAATATCAGCCCAGTTACAACCAAACATTTTCCCGGTACGGCCTAGGCCTGTAGCAATTTCATCAGCAATAAAAAGAATGTTATATTTATCGCAAAATGCTCTGCACGCATGTAGGTATTTAGGATGATAAAATCGCATACCGCCAGTACCTTGAACAATCGGCTCTATTATAAATGCGGCAACCTCATGATGATGCGCGGCGAATAATTTTTCTAATTCAATTAATTCGCTGTCGTCCCAAGGCTGGAAAAAATCACTTTGAGGAGCAGGGGCAAAAATATTTTTCATTAATACCGATTCAAATATTTGATGCATACCATTTACCGGGTCGCATACCGCCATCGCAGCAAAAGTATCACCGTGATAGCCATTCTTAACAGTCAGTAATTTATGTTTCTCGGTTTTTCCTTGGCTATGCCAATACTGCAGCGACATTTTGATAGCGACTTCAACAGATACAGAACCAGAGTCAGACAAAAAAACTTTTTGTAAAGGCTTAGGCGTAATATCTATTAATTTTTTACATAGATTAATCGCAGGTTCATGTGTTAATCCGCCAAACATTACATGTGCCATCTTTTGGGTTTGTGCAATAAGGGCTTCGTTCAACTTCGGGTGATTATAACCATGTAATACAGACCACCAAGACGACATACCGTCAACGAGTTTTTCTCCACTGGCAAGTTGAATATGAACTCCCTCAGCAGATTCAACTAAATAAGAAGGTAATGGTTTAGACATCGAAGTGTAGGGATGCCAAACATGTTTTTTATCGAAATTGAGTAGTTCTGTGTGTTTTTTGTTCATATGTAAGGCTGGCTTCGGCTTTTAGGTTGACAATTAATGACTATTGCATAGATTACCTGTTAATATTTACCGATGCAATTTTCAAATTTACCTATTTAAAGTAAAGGTTTCACATGACACAAACAAATTTACCGCGCCATAACTGGTCAATAAAAGAAGTAGACGCTTTATTTGCAATGCCTTTTAGCGACCTTATGTTTAAAGCTCAAACAGTTCATCGTGAACACTTTAACCCTAATGAAGTACAAGTGAGTACTTTATTGTCGATAAAAACAGGCGCTTGTCCAGAAGACTGTAAGTATTGCTCACAGAGTGCTCGATATAATACTGATGTTGAAAAAGAACGCTTAATGGAAGTTGAAAAGGTATTAGAAGCCGCAAAAATAGCAAAAGAACAAGGGTCGACCCGTTTTTGTATGGGTGCTGGTTGGAGAAACCCTAAAGCTCGCGATATGCCATATGTTTTAGAAATGGTAAAAGGCGTGAAAGCGATGGGCTTAGAAACCTGTATGACATTAGGAATGATTGATGGCGGCCAAGCCGATGAATTACAAAGCGCCGGTTTA
>Ga0209395_1005371_pt1 | contig 14463 bp, 16 predicted proteins | sample GOMGulsemesocosm_3_FD_184635 | JGI IMG/M metagenome (GOLD analysis project Ga0209395, IMG submission 184635) | Methane-oxidizing microbial communities from mesocosms in the Gulf of Mexico - GOM9D Gulf of Mexico (SPAdes) (version 2) | ecosystem: Environmental > Aquatic > Marine > Cold seeps... | reverse complement strand
AACTATGTCGAACAGGGAAATTAGAAGGTAAGTCTAACTCAAGTAACCTTGGTAATACTCGCCCAAAACCACTCGCATCTAATAAATATTTCCCTTTCACTTGATAGGTATTATCTATTTCATTTTCATTACTTACCGCTAAAACGACTTCTGGTTTTAGCTGAACAACACGATCAACTTGGTGACCATAACGTATTTCAACCCCTTTATTTTCAGTTTCATCAGCAAGAAGTTTGTCAAAAACATCACGCTTCACTTGGAAAGTAGTACCAGGGCCCTCGGTAAATTTTTCAGTAAAATTAAATGATGATTGCTTTCCTTTTTTATAAAAAGCAGCGCCATCTTTAAACTGAAAATTAAGTTGCTCGGCGTATTTAGTTAATACATGCTCCAACCCTGCTTGTTCAAGAAACGCCATGCACTGAGGTAATAAGCTTTCGCCAATGGAAAAACGAGGAAAATGCTGTTTTTCAATAATAAGTACCGAATATCCTTTTTTGACTAACATTGCTCCAGCAACGCTGCCGGACGGTCCTGCACCAATAATAATTACGTCGTATTGTTTCATTGCTGTCATTGCGTTTAAAATTTCCATTAATCTTTTTACTGAACAATTATATTGTATCAGTTGTTAAAATGAGGCGTTTTAGTCTTAACAACACTTTGCCGCTGCCGACTAGATAAAGGCGCTAAAATAAATATTGCGATAATGCCAAACATCACAGTTAACCCAAAACTTTGCACTGCTGGGGTTGAACTAAAAGCAAGCATCCCAAACACTAAAGCTGAAGATATTGCAGAAAGCATAATCGCTAAACATGTTCGGGGGGCTAAACCATGTTCTTGATAAAAAATCACATAATCGATGGCCAACGCCAATATCAGTAATAAGGCGAGTAAATTAAAAATATTTAATTGGTTTAAAAAATATTGGCTTAATAACAATGAAATTAGAGAACTTAATATAATAGGCAATAAGCCCATTACACCTTGCTTTACGCCATATCGAATCAATAAAACGACAAAAACTAAAACAAATGCCACTGCTAATAAATAGAATAAATTTTGTCTGTATGACGTTAATGAAGTCGATACTTGCGCTGCTTTATCAAAAATTCTCATGTCGTGTTGCTGTGCTAACCAGAGCAAATTATCTGCATTAAGTTTATCACCACTAACCTCTAACCAAAGTGTTACAGCATCTGGTTTAGCTTTTATTGAAATCGCCTCAGTTGTTGAAAATTCAGATACATATACCTGTGCTAAGGTATGAAGCTGGCTAGCCATAAAGTCTTGATAAGTTAGCGGGTTAAATGCATCAACAGTATCTGCTACTCCAATATTTGCGAGCCCTTGCTTAAAAACCCCCTTTTTAGATGCATCTTTAATCATTTGATAATGCCCGCTTTGTTGATGCAGAGAAGGCAATAATCCGGCAATACTTTTTATAATAAGCTTTGGCTGGTAATTAAGTTTTTGTATAACCTGCTCTTGTCGCTGCAATAGCTTTTCAATGCTATTAGCGGTAATGACTATTCGCTGATTATTTGCATAATTAAGGATATTAGCCATGCTTGCTTCATTTTCAAGTAATAGCTTCGGGCTGGAATTAAGCAACCTAACATCATCATTAAATTTCAACGGTGAGAACAGTAAGCCCATTAACGTAACAAGCAATAGCATGGAATAAATTGCTTTACGTTTTTGAACAAACAAATCACTGTTTTTCTGCATTTTTTTAGCAAAGACAATTGCCCAAGGCATTACCGTAATATGAGAAAGCCATTTCAAATGAGGTAACAACATTATCACGGTTAATAAGCCACCAAACAAACCAAAAATCATAAAAACAGCAACTTGGCTCAATAACGCTAAAGGTGAATAAAAAAGACCGAAATAGCCGAGTACTGTCGTAATAAAACCGAGTAATAAAGGTTTATTGATAATTGACGGTTTAAAGTATTTGTCAGAAACATTATTAGCAGATCTTTGAGAATTCGTTAGCTCATTTTCATCACAAACAAAACGATGAAAGCAATAGTCAATAACGATACCAATCAATGTCACCGCAAAAACTAAAGTTAACAGGTGTAACTCATTAAAAAATATAACAATAGCGGTTAAGCCATAAAGCACAGCAATAGATAAGGTAAAAGTGGCAAGTAATAAGGGTTTTATTGAACGAAATACACTGATAATCAATATGATCAAGCCAATAAGCGATAAAAAACCAAAACTCGATATTTCAAATTCAGCTTGTTCACTTGCGTATGCTGTATGAAAGACAACCCCAGAGTATATAATAGCCACGTCGTATATAGCTTCGACCTGCTGGATAATTTGTAAAAGCTGGTGATTTACTTTTTGACTCTGTTTAAGAGAAAAGCCATCAATCCTCAACTGTAATTGACTAATAAAATGGCGCTCACCTGCAACAATTACAGTCGGAATATCTTTAAATATTTCAACATTGTTGAATAAGTTAAGTTCAGTATTTAAGTAATCGGCTAAACTGAGCCTTGGTGCTAAAGCTATGGTACTACTGACAAAAGGGTTGTTCATCTGGATCAATTGACTGGTGATCAATTGCGACATCACCTCTGGGTCATTAATGCTTTTAAAATAGCGTTCACTTAAGAAGTTATCTTTGTAAGGTAAATAAAATTCGCTTATTTCTGTTAATGAAGGTAACTGAAACTTATTAAGTTCAACAACGGCTAACGCAGACAGCTTTTGTTGTAAATTTCGGTAAGCAGGAATCGCTTGTTCACCACTGATTGCAATAACCACTTGCTGCTCTTTATCTTTGAACAATGCCTGTTCAGCCTTATTCAACACTAAGTCATTTTTAGAGCTGGGTAATAAAGATAACAAGTTACTTTGAACGTGCCATTCTCCCATAACGAGAAAATAAGCACCGAGTGATAAAACTAAAGCTAACTGTAAAAAGTAAGCAAAGAGGCCTTTATTGTAATTGCGCACTAATCGCCTCAGGGAGTTTGGTTAACGCTGATAAGCTAATATCAATTTCTGTGCGGTTACCTGAATGTTCAAATAAAATAATACTACTAAGTTTGTTCTCTATAATACATAAATCAATAGCTTGCATAATGTTAGCTAGAAGGTTTTCTTTGGGTAATAAGCTAATACAGCCACTTTGCTCAGATAGCTTAAAACTAAATTCGTTTTCTAAAGCGTTAACATTCCCTGATAGTGCATTCATTAAGACTTGGGTAATTGTGCCCGCACCTTTTACTTCCCGCTCAGCAGACACTACATCTTGCATATATAAACCAGACTTTTTAAGTCGTAGTACAGAAGAAATAGGAGAGTTTGTTTGCCATATTAATCCCAAGCCTTGGTCAAAATATACTTCTCCTGTTGAAATAATCGGTTTCTTGAGAACAGTAAAAAACTTCCTTTGCTCAAAACGTCCTTGCGCAAGTGGTAATGACGTTAATTGCTTAAGATATGCTAATGGGCTATCCGCAGTTTGTACTGTTTTTGCTTCTTTCGAGCTGTTTATTTTAGTTTCGCGATCACCAGCATTAACGCCAGCAGAATTTATGGCTGTAATGAATACGAAAAAGCCTAAAAGACCTGCTGATACTTGCATAGTTAAAGACTCGCTACTTTATCAAGAAAAACTTGTGGAGACACATATTGCATTTCCTCGGTTTCTAGATCAACCGCCACTTGCACTGTGTGCGCCTTCGTCAGCTTTTTCCCGGTTTCATTACAACAAATAATATATTCAATTTTTAAACGAGATTCCGTTTCAACTAGATGGGCTTCAACAGATATTTTTTGTGTAAAACGCGCAGAGCCCACGTATTTAATTCGCATATCAACAATCGGCCAACAATAACCAGACGCCTGCATATCCAAGTAGTCGTAATTAATTTTACGAAGTAGCTCACAACGAGCGACCTCTAGATAGCGGGCATAATTTCCGTGCCAAACAACTTGCATTGGATCACAATCATGAAATGGGATTTCAATAACAGCTTTAGCTGAAAGTAACGACGGTTTACTCATATAAACTCCAACGTTGTTTTTGAATCGCATCAACAGTAAAGCGTAATAATCCGTCTAAAGGTCTATCTTCTTTTAGAGGCTCAAAAAAGCTACAGATATCATCATACATTTCCATTACTGAATCAGGCAACGTATCGTGATCTAGCTCTTTGCGCTCAATACGTATTCTAAGGCCTTGAATTGCGGCTAATAAGGTACTAGCCATAACTTGCTCTGTTAACTGTAATACCCGTAATGCATCACGAGCAGCAATCGTTCCCATACTCACTTTGTCTTGATTATGACATTCTGTTGAACGCGAAAAAACGCTGGCAGGCATGGTATTTTTCAATGCTTCTGCAGTGTATGCAGAAGCACCAATTTGTACTGCCTTGAAGCCATGGTTGATATAACGTCTTGTTTCATCGCTCATTGACAAGTTAGATGGCAAGCCATTGTTATACCGAGTATCCACCATTGAGGCAATTTGACGATCAGCTAAATCAGCTAAATTAGCAACTGCTGTTTTCAAGCTATCCATTACCATAGCTATATGACCACCATAGAAGTGCCCGCCATGTAAAACATGCTCACCAGGACCATCAATGATAGGGTTATCGTTAGCTGAATTTAGCTCATTTTCGATCATCTGACGAAACCAAGGTAAAGAGTCCTGCAAAACGCCAATAACATGTGGCGCACAGCGAATAGAGTAACGATCTTGTAATCTATCAGCATTACGAGGATGGTCGACATGATTAAGATCATGACGGATCCAACTAGCTACCTGCTGCTGACCTGGATGTGGTTTTACAGAGAATAAGATTTCATCAAAATGATGGCTATTACCTTTCATGGCTAAACTTGATAATGCCGTAATGCGAGAAGCTAACTTTGCAACGTATTGAGAGCGGTCAAAGGCTAAACAGGCAATTGCGGTCATTACCGCTGTACCATTCATAATAGCTAAACCTTCTTTAGGTCTAAGTACAAGTGGCTTAAGCCCTAAACTCTCCATAACTTTAAGACTATTAACAATTTCGCCTTTATAATAAACATCGCGCTCACCAACTAATGCACCAGCAACGTACGATAAAGGTGTTAGATCACCGCTTGCACCAACAGAGCCTTCCTGCGGAATAACAGGAACAATATTGTGAGTTAAAAATGCTTTTAATAAGTTTAATAATGACCAACTAACACCAGAATACCCTTGAGATAATGACGTTAGCCGAGTTGCTAGTATTGCACGCCCTTCGAAGGTATTAAACATTTCACCTAACCCACAACCGTGGAATCGGGTCAAATGTAAAGGAAGTTCTGGTACTAGATCTAAAGGTACATTTACAGTAACCGAGTCACCGTAACCTGTAGTAACACCATAAATAACACCGTCTTCTTTTAATAAGGTATCGAGAAAATTAATCGCAGTATCAATCTTATGGGAAAAATCAGCAGACTTGCTAATTTCCACGTCAACTTCTTGCTTAGCTATTGCGACAACATCTTCAATTGAAAGACGTGTTTCACCAAATACTATGGCGTTTTTACTCACTAATTCCACAACTACTCCGTATTATCTTTGGCTTGCGGCTCACGTATAACATTACGATCGTCTTGCCAAAAATCAAAAAAATTAAACCATTGAAAAGGATACTGCAAACAATAGAATTCCAACCTTTGTGCATATTTACTCACAATATTTTGCAATTCTACTTCTCTTGTTTTTCGAGCAAACTTTAAGCTGTCAGCAACATGCTCAAAAATAACTCTGTATTTACGATTTTCTTTTAAGCAGAACAAAAAATATACCGGACAATCCATAATAGAAGCCAATATAAATGAACCTTGGGAAAATGGTGCCGGTTCGCCTAAGAAACTACTCGTGACCACCCGCCCTTGTGTGCTAACGCTTGTTCTGTCGCCCGCAAGCACTAAAATTTCACCGTTATCAATACGCTCTTTTAGTAATATAGCTAAATCTGCACTGACTTCAGTTGCTTGAATAAGATCGATATTGGCGTTCGGGTTTATTTTTTTCATCACACGGTTAAATTCAACCGCATGATGAGTAAATACCAAAACATTAATGCGCGTTTGATAGCGGCCGTGTCCTAATGCCCGACAAACTTCTAAATTCCCAAGGTGTGAACCAATGAAAATAGCACCTTGCTTTTTTTTCTCTAATTCAAGTAAAGGATGCTCTTGGCTATAAATAATATCATCTGATGTGATCTTGCCTGTCCACGCATCTATTTTATCAAAAGCACTTTGAGCAAAACAATAAAAATGCTTAATACCTGTTCTAAAATTTATCGGCCTAGTCCACTGTTTTATTTTACTGACTCGTTGAAAGTATTCATAAGAAGCTCGCTTACTTGAACCACCACTAAAATATAGGTAAACCACCACAGGATAAAGAATGACAGACAAAAATTTTCGACCGAATACACGGTAAACAAAAAGTAATAATTGCATGCCTAAATAAGTGCCACGCTCTTGCATTTTTGACCAATGTTTACGTTCTTTCATTAATACATATTCTGCTATGTTTAGTTAAACTTTCGTAAAAGTAAGGATGGCACTCGAATTAACATGCCGAAAAAGAGCTTGGTATGCATCCAAGAAATTAAAACATTGTCTTCAAAAGCGCGAAAATGTGAAACACCATGCTCAGGGTATTCGACTGCTGTTGGTATAAATCGGCACTCTATTTTTTGCCAATATAAACGCACCATAATTTCAATATCAAAATCCATGCGTTTACCTATTGCTTGCTGTGACAACAGCGTATTTGTTTCAGCAAGCGGGTAAACCCGGTAACCACACATAGTATCTTTAATTTGAAAAGATAACGTTTCTACCCAAACCCAAAAGTGGGTAATATTTCTCGCATAATAGCGATGCTTGGGCACAGATTCATCGTAAATAGGTTTACCACTAATAAGTGCCTGAGGATGATTCTTTGACTCTAACAACATTTTGCCAGCATCGTTGAGATCATGCTGACCATCCGCATCTATTTGTAATGCATGTGTAAACCCCTGACTATAAGCCGCTTTTAGCCCAGTTTGTACAGCAGCCCCTTTACCTTGATTAACCTTGTGTTCTACTAAAGTTAAATAAGTATATTTTTCAGCAAGTTGACGAAAGAGACTGGTTGCTTGTTCAGTACTACCGTCATTAACCATAAACACCGGTAAGTTAATACTGGCTAGTTTATTAATGAAATCATCAAGATTGGTCGTATGGTTATAGTTAGGAATAACGATGCAATAACTCAAAACGCTGGCTCGAAAACAATACGCCCTGAAGCATGTTGTCCTTTATTAGAGAAATAAGAAAATATAATTTTTTCGTCGTTTTTTTTCGTTAGAACCAGCTGTAAATTTTGTCCTGGAACAATAACCGCTTTAAACTTGAGTACCTCAAGATTTTTAACTGTTCTATCTACAAATGAGAATTGTTCTTTGGCATATTCCACCGCCCAATGTAATTGTACAACACCGGCTAAGATGGGAGCATTGGGGAAATGGCCATTAAAGTAATCCAAATCTTTCGGTACAAAAAAAGACAACTCTACGCTCTCTTCTGTTGATAACTGTCTATCGAGAAGTTGAGGCCAGATTTTGCTTGATTTGTTACTTTTTGCTTGTTTAGTCAAATAAACGCTCCAATTCGTTTAGTGCTATTTTTCCCTGGGCATTATACGGTAATGTCTGAACATAGCGCCATTTTTTTGGTAAGGAAATACGTTCGAATTCAGTTAACAATTGTTGTTTAAACACCTTATTAATCGCTGCTTTTCCCTGTTGTTCAAGTTCATCAAAAGCCAATGGAGTTAGCTCTACCACCGCCGCTAAAACTTCTCGGTTATTCTTAACTGATGCAGGTAAGACCAATATACGTATTTCACTTACCCATGGATGTGCTAGCAAACAACTTTCAACATGCGCAAGGTTTATTCTCTTTTCTTCTAATTTAATGGTGCGATCAATTCGCCCTAATAAATAAAACGATTTATCATCAATTACCTGAACCAGATCGTCAGTTAAATACTCTGATTCAATCACATAAGGGGACTTAATGACTAACTGACCAGCGGGTTCAATGGTTTTATAGCTCAATGTAGGAAACAATTGCCAAGGTGATTTTTTGTCAAGCTGACCACAACGCCAAGCGATACCACCTGTTTCAGTGCTTCCAAAAACTTCAATAGGTGCCTGTTGCATTTGCTGTGAATAACATTGGCTAGTTTCAAATGATAAAGGTCCGCCCGAGCTGAACGTTGCACTAATTTTATTTTTTATAGGTGTTAATACGTTATCTAATACTAAGCGCTTTAAGTGTGCAGGGCTTGATATCAACAATCCCTGTAATGGCGTTTTCACTAAGTTGCATTGATGAGAGGATACTTCATCAAAAAATGTGGTTATGTGCTCAGGGTATTCAAAGGTTTTATTGGCAATTGTAATGCCCCTTCGCAACGGCAGTAGTACCTTAAACAACAAACCATAAATATGCTGATGAGATACCGTGCTAACCACACATGAACTGTGTTGTAACTTTTCATTGAACGTTGCAGAAAGAATATCAATTTCTGAAATCAGTTGTGACACTAATTTCGCTATAGCTTTGGGTTTCCCTGTAGAACCAGAAGTGAAAAAAGTAAGCTGCCCTTTAAGTTCAGCAAACAATGTTTCACCGTTATATTGTAATCGTTTTGTTTCATTTTCTGCATATACATTATCAATGGCTTGATTATCGCTTGCTAAAAACTCACATGAAATAATCGATTTACCTTCGGCTATTATAGTGCCCATAGTTGCGTCATATTGAGATGATAATTGCTCAATAGTGCCCGTCTGACCATTTGGTGGTAACAAAACATGGCGTTCTTCTAACAATAACGCAAACAATTGTACGGTAAAACGATAAGTATCTCGCTCAAATAAGATGATGTTATCAAAAGAAGTAGATTTTACTTTTTGACGAATTTGCGTAATATCGGCATAAAAAAAGTCGAAGCTGATAAACTTATTTTGGTTAATAAAAGCAATATTAGTCATTAAATTGTTGCTCTTGTGCTTCACTGTTTTTATGGTGTTTCTTTACTTTAAGGCGTACTAAAAATTCAGCAGAAAACAAGGTTCCCATCAGCGCATAAGAAATAAAACCGTTATATAACATCCAGTACTCAATATCACTATACAGAGCGGTATACAAAGAGATAGCACCATTCATCAAGAAGAAAGCACACCAAACCAAGGTCACTTTTTCGGTATATTTCACGCCTTGTTCATTCAAGTTTTTTTCTTTTAATCGCGCAAAAGTTTCTATAACACTCGGAGGCTTTAGAAAAGAAAAAGCGAAGACCATAAATAAAGAACAATTTACTAATAACGGATACAGTTTAAAGCCGATAACCGATTGTGTGAATAATGAAAAGATTAAGGCTAAAGAACCAAACAAGGTCGCGGGTAAAACCCATGGCATTTTTGACAAATTGTTTTTTAATAAGGCAATGCGTGAGAACAATAACACTAATAATATGAGCGCAAGGTATCTGGGAGGGAAATAATGCAAGCCGTAATAAACAGCAAAGGGATACAATATAAGCATCCCAGCAATTAGTACATTAATTAAAGCTTTCACTGAGTTAAGATCAATTTCTCAATTTCATTAACGACATCTTCAACCGTTCGTACGGCTTTAAAAGCTTCAGGATCAATCTTTTTGCCCGTAATTTCTCTCAATTTCACAACTAAATCAACCGCATCAATACTATCAAGGTCTAAGTCATTATATAGATGTGATTGTAAGCTTATATCATCGGCATCAACTTCAAAGTCATCTTCAATAATAGTGGCAAGTGTTTGGTATATTTCATCTCTTGAGTTCATCAAATTTTCCTTAGGCACTTAAACGTTTGCTTGACTAACAAAGTCAGACAGCGCATTGATTGATGAAAAATGTTGCTTAGTTTCTTCCGAATTAGCGTCAATTTTAACGTTATAAGCTTTTTTAATGGCTAAACCTAACTCTAAAGCATCAATGCTATCTAAACCTAAACCATCAATAAATAAAGCTTCGTTATCTTTAATATCTGTAATTTCAATATCTTCAAGATCAAGCGTATCTATAATTAATTGCTTAAGTGCTGTTTTTAACTCACTCATACTTCTGGAGTTCCTCAATAAAAAAAGATTCTAAACGTCGATTATACTCTCGAACATTTTTGGATATTTGTGCAGGGTCATTTTCAAGTAATTCAGGGACTTTATCAATCACTTCTGCAGAAAAATGTGCTTTTTCGGCCGGTACTTTATACCAAGGCTCTAACTTTGTTAATGTTGTGGGGACAACTTTAAGTAGAACAACTGTTATTTTAGCTTGACAGCGAATTGCAATATTAGCGGCGCCCCGTTGAAAGTTTAGGGCTTCTTCTGGCTTAGTGCGAGTACCTTGCGGAAAGATAATAAGGTTATTACCAGCTGCCAAACTTGCTTGGCAATCATGCAAAAGCCCTTCCGGATCAGCGTTACTAATGTATCCAGTATTCTTTACTACGCCACGCAAAAATATGTTGCTAAACAAATGTGTTTTAACAACACAATCTGCATTAGGAATAATAGAAATTAATACCACCACATCAATTAATGATGGATGGTTGGTTAATACTAGGTGCCCTTGAATATTTTTTAATTGCTGGGCTTTATGTAAACTAAAACGGAATATTCCGGTAAATGCCATCAGAGCAATAAAAAATTTAAACGAATAATGCACCGTTTTACGAGCGAGCCTCTTCTGCTTATTTATATCTCGTACAAAAAGCTTTTGAAGCGGAATGATAAAGAGTGATAAGAATAACCCTCCAAGACCAAAAACCACAAAACACAAACCCGTAGCAAATATACGCCATATTTTATTAATAGCTATATTCATACTTTATTACAGCACCAGTGATAACTATTGGTCTGGTAACTTAACGCTTTTTCTTGTTTATCAAACCACTGAAAAAAAGATAAAGCAGCAGGTAATGGTAATTTATCATTGCTGTCTTGAGTGTCTTTATTCGCAGTATAAGAGAAATCAACCGCATAACTATTGGGCGTATCTTTAAGACTGACTTTCATCGCAACCGCGTGAGGTATTTGTTGTTCATCTTGAAACGAGCTATAAATATCCGGTAGATCTTGATCGGCATGTATTAATAATGCGTTATCACAAACTTTTGTAGTTAACCTAACATAAGCATCAACAAGTCCCATGAAAAAACTATCCTTACCTGCAGCGATAGCATTAATTGCGGCTTTATTCTCAGTTAATATGCTGTACAAACTTGGAACGGCATTATGAACGGACAAAGCAAATGCGGTCGGAGATAACATTTCTTGCTGCGCTAAATTTTCTAAGAGTATTGACGTTTTATGGATATCACCGTGACGACTAGAGAAAATAATAGGAATATAATTATTTGTACTTACATCTTGTTCTAGGGTCTTATTAGCGACATAAAGGGATATTTTGGCAAAAGGACTTAAACGTCGTCTTTGCATAGCAGGAACAAAATCAAGTTTCGGCCAACTAAAATCAACGTTAGTAGCCGACCTTTCAATGGTGTTGTTTACAAGCGGTATATTATGTACTGAGTCATAAGGACACCATGAAGAGATGTTACTGATATATAATTTCATTTTTTAGAGTTTAGTAACATTTACGCAAGTCAAAATAAGGGAGCCGATAGTATATAGATACCGTAAACAAATCAATATTAGTCTATTGTTTAGGTTATACTTAATTGTATAGTAATCAATAATAACAAAGTATCTGAGCAATAAATTGATAAAGTTAAACAACTGTTTTAATAGCGTTTTCAAAGAAACAATGACAGTAAAACCATCATCATTGAGTCAATGCTTAATGACAAAAAAAATACATTTTTTTTTGTTCGATACGAATGCCATAGATAAAAAAACTCTAGATTCTCTTGCAAAGAAACATTTGCATAGCAACGAAATTATAACATTACATCAACGAAAAAAAATCCAAGCTCAACATGAGTTCATCATCAGCAGATTACTTATCAAACAACTTTTTATTAATGGAACAAAAAAAACACTAAACCAAATTGAAATTAGATTTAACAAAGAAAGCTTGCTGTTAGAAGTATTTTATTTAGATAAACTACAGCTGTTATCAATTAGTCTATCTCATTCAAAAGGCGTGATCTTCCTTGCTATAACTAAAGCTAACATTTCATTAGGTGTTGATATAGAGCATGTAAGTCCTAAAAGAGATGTTAGTTTGCTTTCGAAAAATTTTTTCCATCCAATTGAAGTTGAACAAATAAAACAAGGTGGTGCTCTTGCCTTTTATCGTATTTGGACGCTAAAAGAGGCGATAAGCAAGCACCTTAAGCAGTCTATTATCAAAACACTTAAACAGAACATATTTGAGCAATTGCTTTTAGTTAACTATCAAAGTACCGTATATAAAGAGTTCGATCTCAGTTTTGTCAGTAAAAGATATTCACCAATTAATAATTCAATAAACCTTTGCAATCCCCAAGATTTTTTAAAATTATTTACCGATAACTCCCCTACGGATTTAACAGCAACGAATGAAGAAATTTAAATTTAATAAGATTAATCAACTCAATAAGAAAACGTTAGTTCGTTGGTTTGTTATTTTATTTATCTTGATACCCGCCATCCCTTTTATTTTATCTACATTAGGCTTATTAGCCTATTCGTTTTGGCCAAGAGATTTCACTGAAACCACCCAGTTTATTATTGAAGAAAAAACGCAGTACATCACATTGTCAGCCCATGGCGTGAAAGACTCACCAGCAAGCTGGAGTGACCCGCTAATGTCATTAATACAACAATTTCCATCAAAAGAAATTGCAAACCTCCAACATAAAACGGTCAGTATTGACTGGCAAGATTTTTCAAGTAATGTCTTTGTTTGTTCAACCGCAGGTAAACAAATAGGTGTCGAAATAGGTAAAGAAATAGCTAAGAAACCTAGCATAAAGGGTGTTCATGTTATTGGGCATAGTTGTGGGGCATTTGTTGCATTTGGTATTTGCCAAGGAATAAAGTCAGCAAACGCTAGTATAATAGTACAAAGTACTTATTTAGATCCGGTATCAGTTTATGGGGGAATTTTTTGGAAATATGGCTTAGACAATTTTGGAACTTGTGCAAATTTCAGTGATACATATATTGATACCGAAGATAGTATTCCTGGTAGTAACCAAGTTTTACCTCACTCTTTTACCTTTGATGTTACAAATATAAGACATAAGGGACAATATAACGTGCCTCCACATGTTTGGCCGACAAAATATTATATGGATTCATATCATAAAGGTAATGTACCAATATTTTTCAATACACAAAGTGATATAAGAAATAGCTTTCCTCAATCACCAATGATTATGAAACACAGTAATTGAGTAAGCTATTTATCTAGCGGCTAGTGATATTAGCTAATATTTTGCGCATGAATTGAACGGATCAAATTAGTAACCCAATTTACATATTGGCGATGTATTTTTGTGCCGTTATATTTTAAATTAATTGAATCTTGATATTTAATAGAGAAGCTCTTTTCGTCATGTGTGATCAATACAACAAGTTGATGCTTGCGAATATCAAGAGTGGCTAATATTGCATTATCCGATGTCACTTGTGTTTTCCAACCTAAAGTTACTGCAGCTCTAACAATTGACTTTTCAACACTTTTTACTGTACTTTCGGCATCACCGTATTGAGCGATAGTTTGATTTTCAAAGTTTCTAACCGGTACAGTAGAGTTGCACCCCATAAGAAAAACAATAATGATTACGGATATAACAATTTTTAATTTAAACACTTCTATTCCTTTATATTTTATCTAACTAAATTAAATTATTTTTATGTCTATTTATACCCAGCGGATATGGCTGTATTATACTATTAAAGTCAACAATAAAACAAAGTACTTACATGATTATAACCTAGAGTTATATTTATGATTTAACCATCACAATCGAAATACCTTCAACATTAAGGTAGGTATTCCCATTCAAATAGCTGCCATTTTATTAACAGAACATATTATACTATCACGCTATTTCAAAGCGATTACGGCCATTAGCCTTAGCTTGATATAAAGCAGAGTCAACGCGATTAAATAATGATACTATCGACTCATTAGCTTGATATTCTGTTATGCCGAAGCTTACGGTAACTGCACATTCGCTATCATCTTCACTGAGTTGTGCTTTAATGCGCTGTGCAATATTTATCGCAGAACTAATTTCAGTATCTGCGAGCATAATAATAAATTCTTCACCTCCCCACCGGCAAAGCGAATCACTCTCTCTCGAATGAAGCTTACATACTTGTGCAACCTTTTGAATAACTTTGTCGCCTGTTAAATGGCCGAATGTATCGT
>Ga0209395_1005370_pt1 | contig 14464 bp, 16 predicted proteins | sample GOMGulsemesocosm_3_FD_184635 | JGI IMG/M metagenome (GOLD analysis project Ga0209395, IMG submission 184635) | Methane-oxidizing microbial communities from mesocosms in the Gulf of Mexico - GOM9D Gulf of Mexico (SPAdes) (version 2) | ecosystem: Environmental > Aquatic > Marine > Cold seeps... | reverse complement strand
AGAGATAGTTCACCCGCTGAAATTTTACAAATAGCAAGACGGTGTCCATCTGTTGCAACTGAACGAATTTCATTGCCTTCTGTTTCAATTGACATACCATTCAAATAATACCTAACATCTTGATTTGCCATGGAAAAATGAGTACTTTCAATTAAGCGTAGTAAGTCAGATTTGAATAACTGAAATTCTACATCGCCTTTCCATTGTTCTATATTAGGAAAATCTACCGCAGGTAAAGTTGATAAAGAATACTTACTGCGACCTGTACTAATAGTGATGGTTTCGTTAATTAACTCAAAAGTTAACAACGAATCATCAGGTAAACTTTTACAAATATCGAGAAGTTTTCTTGCTGGAATAGTAATTTTACCGTCGTCACCATGGTTATCTATTTGTGTATTAGACACCATTTCAAGTTCTAGATCGGTAGCTGTCAGTGTAAGTGACTGGCCACTTATATCTAAAAGAATATTACCAAGAATAGGTAATGTACTTTTACGTTCAACGGCACCTGAAACCAATAAAAGCGGTTTTAGCAATAATTCCCTATTTAATGAAAACTTCATTTATCTACCTATCTTATTTATTTACTTATTATTGTATTGAAAGCTATGACGAAAGTGTTCTAGTTAAATTAGAATAATCTTCTTTTATATCATGTGACTCTTCACGTAAAGTTTTTATCTTACGACAAGCGTGAAGAACCGTGGTGTGATCTCGTCCACCAAATGCATCACCTATTTCAGGTAAACTATGATTAGTTAATTCCTTAGATAATGCCATTGCAACCTGTCTAGGTCTAGCAACAGATCTATTTCGACGTTTCGAAAGTAAGTCTGATACTTTAATCTTATAATACTCGGCAACTGTTCTTTGAATATTGTCGATACTAACCAATTTGTCTTGTAAGGCAAGTAAATCACGTAATGCCTCTCTAACAAAATCAATTGTTATCGGTCTGCCTGTAAAGTTAGCATTAGCAATAACACGATTCAATGCCCCTTCTAATTCTCTAACATTCGAACGTAAACGTTTAGCAATAAAAAACGCAACCTCGTCAGCCAAATTAATATGATTCTCTTGTGCTTTTCGTTTAAGGATAGCAACACGCGTTTCTAATTCAGGAGGCTCTATTGCAATAGTTAACCCCCAACCGAAACGAGATTTCAACCTATCTTCAACATCAACTTCTTTAGGATATCTATCACTCGTTAATATTATTTGTTGATTTCCTTCAAGCAAAGCATTAAAGGTATGGAAAAACTCTTCTTGAGTTCGGTCTTTTCCTGCAAAGAATTGAATATCATCAATTAATAATGCATCGACACTTCGATAATAATGTTTGAATTTTTCCATTGCGTTATTTTGCAACGCGCGGACCATGTCCTGTACAAAACGCTCTGAATGCATATATGCAATTTTAGCATTAGGCTTGTTTAGTAAAATACCATTACCAACCGCATGTAATAAATGGGTTTTACCTAATCCTGTGCCACCATAAATAAACAATGGATTATAAGCAGTTCCAGGATTATCAGCTACTTGAGAGGCGGCAGCTCGGGCCAATTGGTTAGACTTACCTTCAACGAAATTATCAAAAGTATATTTAACACGTACATTAGTCGTTTTAGGTAAATTACTTTCTAGTTCAGTAGATTTTTTAGCTGGACTCGCAAATTGTGGAATATTATTAACAACATTTTGAGCAGTTGTTTTATTTGGAATACTACCAACGTCAAATCGTAATAAAGGCGGGTTAGCACTATCTTGTAAAGTGACTAATTCATTTATACGGCTTACATATTTGTCACGAACCCAGTCGAGAACGAAACGATTTGGAGCATACAAAGTCATAATGTTATCGGCAACAACACATTGAAGCGGACGAATCCACATACTAAATTGCTGTGCGGGCAATTCTTCTTGCAAAACTGAAAGGCATCGCTGCCAAAGTGAATTATCCAACCAAGTGCTCCAGGTATTACATTACTTTTGCTTATAATGACATTTGAAAATTTAAAGCCATTTTACAGAAGGTAAGCATATATAACTTTTTAGTATTTGGTCTATTATCACTATAGTTATCCACAACTGCAATATTGACTTTTAAATAGTTGCACTTTTATTGAAAATAAAATAATAAAATCCATGTTAAATCAGTAAAAATGGCATTTTTAGACTAATTTACTACTAAAAAGTTATTTCCATAATATTTAGCTATAGACAATTATTTATGAATATTTTTAATAAATAAAATAACAAATGTTATAAACCTGTGGATATAAATTTAGATCGTAAAGATCTAACAAGGATCATTTTAAAATAGATTGTTATAAGCTTTGACAACGCAAACGACAAACTATATAATTCGGCCTCTTTTTTTAGAACCAGTGTGCTCAATACGGCTGTTTGCCAGGGCAACAACAACAGACGGATTAGCGTAATGAAAAGAACATTTCAACCTAGTGTATTAAAGCGTAAACGCAACCACGGTTTCCGTGCACGTATGGCAACAAAAAACGGACGTGCAGTAATTTCACGTCGTCGTGCTAAAGGCCGTGCAAGGCTTAGCGCATAATCTCTTCTTTAATCTTTAAATAAGAGATCTGTTAGCCATCATGGTTAATTATGAATTTAATCGGGAGTCACGTTTGTTGACTCCCGGTCACTTTCAATCTGTATTTTCTAAACCTCTTCGTTTCGGCTCTAGCCATATAACAATTCTTGTTACTCCAAATACTGATGAACGTAATCGTTTAGGCTTAGCTATTGCTAAAAAACGTGTTAAATTAGCTGTTCAACGAAATCGTATTAAACGTCAAATAAGAGAAAGCTTTCGACTCCATCAACACGACTTACCCAACATTGATATGGTAGTAATGGTGAAATCAGGTACCGATAAGCTAGAAAATATTGAAATTAGAAAACAATTAGAAAAAATATGGCGAAAAATAAATCAACGCCACAAAAGCTAGCTATAGCTTTAGTAAAAGCTTACCAGCGCTGGCTTAGTCCCCTACTTGGCAGTAACTGTCGATTCCATCCAACTTGCTCTTTTTATGCTATTGAAGCAATAAATCGCTTCGGTGTGTTAAAAGGTTGTTGGTTAGCGGGCAAACGTATACTAAAATGCCATCCATTAAACGCGGGCGGTGAAGATCCCGTGCCATCAACAACAAAAAAAGAGAAATAATAAACTATGGAATCTCAACGCAGTTTTCTTTTTATTGCCCTATTGATTGTTAGCTTTTTGTTATATACAGAATATGAAAAAGATAATGCTCCGGTAATTGCTGAACAAACAATAAATCAAAATACCGCAGGTAGTGGAGACTTTGTTCCTGAATCATCTGGTTCAGCAATGCCAATGTCTGCTCCAGTAAAAACAAGCGAACAATTAATCAATATCAATACTGATGTACTAGCGGTTAAAATCGCAACACGCGGTGGCGATATTGTAGACGCAAAATTAATAAAGTTTGATACCGAACAAGGCAACGATATTCCTTTTACCGTTATGCAAAATGGTAATAGAAAATATGTTGCACAAAGTGGGTTAACAGGTGCACAGGGCTTAGATAGAGTTGTTCCTGGACGTCCTATTTATCAAACAAGTAAGACAAATTATCAGTTGAATGATGAAAATCCTTTAGTTGTCGATTTACAATATACTGCAGAAAATGGTTTGAATGTAACTAAGCGCTTTACCTTCACCAAAGGCAGTTACAGTGTAAACGTTGAATATATTATTAATAACACCGCAACTACAGCTGCAAGTGTGCAAATGTATGCGCAGTTAAAACAGTCTACCGTTGTTGAAAGTGGTAGTTCGTTAATGCCAACTTATCGTGGCGCCGCATACTCTACTACTGAAGATCGTTATGAAAAATATGATTTTGATGATATTAAAGATACAAGGCTCAATGTAACAACTGCAGGTGGTTGGGTTGCTATGTTGGAACATTATTTTGTTTCAGCTTGGGTACCTAGCCAAGCAGCTGATAATCAAATTTATTCAGACTATTCACCAAACAGTGAAGCTGTTATTGGTTTCAAATCTCCAGCAATTACCATTGAGGCAAATAGCCAAGCAACTACTTCAGCAATATTTTATGTTGGCCCTAAAGATCAATACGTACTAGACGAAATTGCACCATTCTTAGGTTTAACGATTGATTACGGATTTTTGTCGATGATCAGCAAACCACTGTTTTGGTTATTATTACAAATTCAGTCTTTAGTGAGTAACTGGGGCCTTGCAATAATAGTAATTACCCTTGTCGTTAAGGGAGCTATGTATCCATTAACGAAAGCACAATATACTTCAATGGCTAAAATGCGTGAACTTGCCCCTAAAATGGCACAGTTAAAAGAACGTTTTGGTGATGACCGTCAAAAAATGTCACAAGCCACCATGGAAATGTACAAGAAAGAAAAAGTAAATCCTGCCGGCGGTTGTTTACCTATGTTAATACAAATGCCTATTTTCTTAGCCTTGTATTGGGTGTTTTTAGAAAGTGTTGAATTACGTCATGCACCTTTCTTTTTCTGGATAGAAGATCTCTCTACGATGGATCCTTATTTTATACTGCCTATATTTATGGGTGTGAGTATGTTCGTTATGCAAAAAATGCAACCTATGACGATACAAGATCCAATGCAGCAAAAAATCATGCAATACATGCCGGTCGCTTTCTCGGTATTTATGGCGTGGTTCCCATCAGGTTTAGTGCTTTACTGGTTCATCAGTAACTTAATTTCAATCGCTCAAATGAAAATTATTTTCAGCGGTATTGAAAAAGCTAAGCAAGCTAAATTAGCTAAAACTGAAAAGTAGAAAAATATTACTAACTATTAAGGCGGCCTAATTGGTCGCCTTTTTTATTTGTGAACGATAAAAGTCTATAATAGCCTCGCTATTTATAAGGAATCCAATATGACCGAAGCATTATATAAAAAAGAAACTATTGCCGCGCAAGCAACTGCACCGGGTCGTGGTGGAGTTGGTATCATTCGAATATCAGGTCCTGAAGTAAAAAATGTCGCCCAAGCCATTTTAGGCAGAATACCTGAAGTAAGAAAAGCTGAATACTTACCGTTTAATGACGCCGATCAACAGGCGTTAGACCAAGGTATAGCGCTATTTTTTAAAGCTCCACATTCTTTTACTGGTGAAGATGTTCTAGAACTACAAGGCCACGGTGGTCCTGTTATATTAGATATGTTATTAAAAGAGATATTAGCGCTTCCTAAAGTACGTATGGCACAACCAGGGGAGTTTAGTGAACAAGCTTTCATTAACGATAAATTAGATCTTACCCAAGCAGAAGCCATAGCCGACTTGATCAATTCAAGCTCAGAACAAGCCGCCCGATGTGCATTGCATTCGTTACAAGGTGACTTTTCAAGATTAGTAAATCAGTTGGTTGAAAGTACCATTCATTTACGTATGTATGTTGAAGCCGCTATTGACTTTCCTGAAGAAGAAATTGATTTTCTTGCCGATATAAAAGTAGTCAATGATCTTAAAAAGATCATCACACAAGTTGAAAATGTACAAAGCCAAGCTCATCAGGGCAGTATCATTCGTGAAGGCATGCGTGTTGTTATAGCCGGACGTCCTAATGCAGGCAAATCCAGCTTACTGAATGCTCTAAGCGGACGAGATGCCGCAATAGTAACAGATATAGCAGGAACAACACGTGATGTGCTTTCAGAGCAAATTCATATTGATGGCATGCCACTTCATATTATAGATACTGCCGGTTTACGAGAAAGCAGCGATCAGGTTGAACAAATAGGTATTGAGCGTGCTTGGCAAGAAATCAATCAAGCAGACCGCGTATTGTTAATGGTTGATGCCACTGAAGATAATAATAATGATCCACAAAATTTATGGCCAGAATTTTTTGAAAAACTTCCCAAAAATATTGGCTTAACAGTTATTAAAAATAAAGCAGATATTAAAGCCGTAGCGACTGGCTTATCAGAAAACAACCAACTTCCTACCGTGACTATATCCGCCAAAAATGGCGATGGTATTGACGCATTAAAAGATCATTTAAAAAGTATTATGGGCTATCAAGGAAGTACTGAAGGCGGTTTTATGGCAAGAAGACGCCATTTATCTGCATTAGAAAAGGCTCATCACCATTTAATAATAGGTTTAGATCAACTTGAATCTTATGTCGCAGGAGAAATTCTTGCTGAAGAATTGCGTTTATGTCAGCAAGAACTCAATAAAATAACGGGTGAATTTACAAATGACGACTTATTAACAGAGATTTTCTCATCATTTTGTATTGGTAAATAGACATAAACTGATAAATATATATAGATAAATAAGGAACGATATGAGCTCTTTTCAGATAATTGTAGGCAGCATGTTAGGGGGAACAGAGTATGTTGCTGAAGCGTGTGAAGAAACTTTATTAGCCTTAAATCACCAAGTCACTCTCCATCTATCGCCTAACTTTGAACAAATAAGCAGCAAAAATCAAACATGGCTAATTTGTACCTCGACACATGGCGCAGGAGACTTTCCAGACAATATTCAAAACTTCATTGAAGATCTTAAAAAAAGTACAGTAGATCTATCCACGATGAAATTTATGATCATAGGAGTGGGGGATTCTAACTATGATACCTTTTGTAAAGCAGCTACAGATATACAAAAGCTTTTATTATCATATGATTGTGATGAAATAGTCACTTTAAAAACCCTAGATATGAGTGAAGAAATAGATCCAGAGGATCTCGCTCAGCAATGGTTAACAAGCAATAGTGATCTTTTATAAAGATCTTACCCATAAGTTATCAACAAAACTATCCTATTTAGATACCTACTGTGGATAACTCTGGGTAAAAACTATTAATTTCTTATTATTATTCAGTGTATATAATTTGTATTAATTTTAGGTGTGGATAACTAGCTATTTTGATCATAGGTTTAAAGGCCTTTGATCAAAGATTGATCACAGTGTTATCATTGAACTAATCAGCTGTTCTATATAAAGAAAAAGTACTTATCAACAGAAAAAGGCTTTACTAATAAGTAATAGTAATAAGATCTCTTTAAAGATCTTATATATTATAAGAAGGATCACACCCAGATCTTTTTAGTCATTTGATCATTCCCCTCATCGTAAAAAAGCGCTAAAATACGTTCCCTAAATTTTGAATAACTTATTTTTATAAAATTAATCATTCATTAAATATTTTTTAATAGTCAAACCAAGGTCTAAATTTATGTGGTATCAAGAATCTTATGACGTAATCGTTGTTGGTGGTGGTCATGCAGGAACTGAAGCATGTCTTGCAGCAGCACGTATGGGTTGTAAAACTTTATTGTTAACTCATAACATCGATACTTTAGGACAAATGTCGTGTAATCCTGCTATAGGCGGTATTGGTAAAGGACATTTGGTGAAAGAGATTGATGCCCTAGGCGGATTAATGGCTATGGCTACCGACCATGCTGCAATTCAATTTAGAACACTAAATGCAAGCAAAGGACCAGCCGTTCGGGCAACTAGAGCACAAGCTGATCGTATTTTATATAAATCATTTGTTCGTAATTTTTTAGAGAACCAAGAGAACTTAACCATTTTTCAACAACCTTGTGACGATCTTATTTTAGAGAATAATAAAGTTGTCGGTGTTTCTACACAAATGGGCTTGAAGTTTAAAGCTAAGTCAGTAGTACTGACCGTAGGAACATTTTTAGCAGGTCAAATTCATATTGGTTTGAATAATTATCAAGGAGGACGAGCTGGTGATCCTTCTAGTGAAAATTTAGCTAAAAGCCTACGGGAAATGCCATTTCGAATTGATCGTTTGAAAACAGGTACTCCACCACGCTTAGATGCAAGAAGTTTAGATTTTTCACAAATGGAACCACAACCAGGTGATGATCCTCGACCTGTATTCTCATTTATGGGATCTAGAGATGATCATCCAGAGCAAGTTCCTTGTTATATCACCCATACAAACATTAATACTCACGATATTATTCGAAGTGGTTTAGACAGATCTCCTATGTATACCGGCGTTATTGAAGGAATTGGTCCTCGTTACTGTCCATCAATTGAAGATAAGATCACCCGTTTTGCAGATAAAGATTCCCATCAAATATTTGTTGAACCAGAAGGGTTAACAACTCATGAGATCTATCCGAACGGAATTTCTACAAGTTTACCTTTTGACGTGCAAATGGACTTAGTACGATCAATCAAAGGTTTTGAAAATGCTCATATAACTCGACCTGGTTATGCGATTGAATATGATTACTTTGATCCTCGTGATTTAAAACAAACGTTAGAAAGTAAATTTGTTGAAAACTTGTATTTTGCAGGACAAATTAATGGAACAACGGGGTATGAAGAAGCTGGAGCACAAGGCTTATTAGCTGCAACAAACGCTGCTGCTCGTGTGCAAGGTAAAGAAGAACTAAATTTAGGAAGAGATGAGGCTTACATCGGTGTATTGGTTGATGATTTAGCGACATTAGGTACCAAAGAACCTTATCGCATGTTTACCTCTCGTGCGGAATATCGTTTGTTATTACGTGAAGACAATGCTGATATTAGATTAACGGAAAAAGGTCATAAATTAGGTTTAGTCGATGAAAAACGCTGGCAAGCCTTTAATGAAAAAATGGAAATTGTTGAAGTTGAACGTCAACGTTTGAAATCAACGTGGATCCATAAAGATCACCAGTCAGTGGATCAAATCAATTTATTACTTAAATCTGACATAAGTCGAGAAAATAATCTTGAAGATCTCGTGCGACGTCCTGAAGTACGTTATGAAGATTTAATGAAAATTGAAGATATAGGTCCCGCAGTTGATAATAAACAAGCTGCAGAACAAATCGAGATTCAAATAAAGTATGCCGGTTACATAGATAGACAGCTTGATGAGATAGAAAAAAAGAAACGTCATGAGAATACGCTTATTCCTCTTGATTTTGATTTTACACAAATCTCTGGTTTATCAAATGAAGTCGTTGCTAAAATGACTGATGCTCGTCCTGAAACTATTGGCAAAGCGTCAAGAATTTCAGGTATTACTCCTGCAGCAATTTCGTTATTATTAGTTTATTTAAAAAAACATGGCTTATTACGTAAAACAGCCTAATTACATTATTTGAAACGCGAAAAATAGATGACACTTAAAACTCAACTGACACAACTGATTGAAAAAAGCGAAATATCGCTTAATGAAACACAAATAGATTTACTGATTCAATACGTTGAATTATTAAATAAATGGAACAAAGCTTATAACTTAACCTCAGTTCGTGATACTAGCGACATGCTCGTTAAACATATCATGGATAGCTTGATGGTTGGCAAAGTCCTAAAAGGTCAATCTTTTATTGATGTAGGTACAGGACCAGGATTACCGGGCATCCCATTAGCTATTTTATTCCCAGAAAAAAGTTTTGTCTTACTCGACAGTTTGGGTAAAAGAATAACCTTTTTAAGGCAAGTAGTTTTCCAGCTAAAGCTTAAAAATGTAACTCCCGTTTTATCAAGAGTTGAAAAATATAACCCCGAAACCTTATTTGATGGTGTATTAAGTCGAGCATTTGCTTCCCTTGAAGATATGGTCAATTGGTGTCAACATCTCATCGCAGATGAAAGTGGTCGTTTTTTTGCGCTGAAAGGTCAATTTCCCCGCGAAGAAATAGAACAATTGCCAGAACATATAAAGTTTGTAGACAGTAGCGAAATAATCGTGCCTAATTTGCAAGGTGAGCGTCATGTCATTGAACTTAAAAAAATAATAAAAAATTAAATACTTTCGAGGTTATTGTGGGAAAAATAATTGCGGTTGCTAACCAGAAAGGTGGGGTTGGCAAAACAACAACATCAGTTAATTTAGCTGCCTCATTAGCAGCAACAAAACGAAAAGTATTATTAATTGATTTAGATCCTCAAGGCAATGCCACTATGGCTAGTGGTATTGATAAATATAAAGTACATGCCACAAGTTATGAATTATTGGTTGAAGAGAAATCATTTGAAGAAGTGGTTTGTAAAGAAACTTCAGGTACCTATGATTTAATTGCAGCTAATACTGATGTTACTGCTGCTGAAATTAAATTGATGCAAGTCTATTCGCGAGAGCAACGCTTAAAAAATGCATTAGCGCCCATACGAAATAATTATGATTACATTATTATTGACTGCCCTCCTTCATTAAACATGCTTACCGTTAATGCAATGACTGCGGCTGACTCTGTATTAGTTCCCATGCAATGTGAATATTATGCATTAGAAGGATTAACAGCATTGATGGATACCGTTTCACAATTAACTTCTGTAGTGAATGATAAATTGCATATAGAGGGAATATTACGGACTATGTACGACCCACGTAATCGGTTAGCTAATGATGTTTCTGAACAATTAAAACGTCATTTTGGTGATAGAGTTTATCGTACGGTTATTCCGCGTAATGTTCGTTTAGCTGAAGCACCAAGTTTTGGTGCACCTGTTATGTATTATGATAAATCGTCCACGGGTGCAAAAGCTTATTTAGCACTGGCCGGTGAAATTCTACGTAAAGCAGAACAAGACAAAACACAGTAAATTAAAAAATTATTGCAAACTATTTCGATAAATCCGAAGGAAAATTATGAGTCCAGCAAAACGTAGAGGCCTAGGTCGTGGTCTTGATGCATTATTAACATCAACTCCCAATAATATAATGGATGATGTGGCTCAGAGTAATCTAACTTCTGCAGATGACAGTGAGTTACAGTATTTACCGATAGAACAATTACAACAAGGTAAGTACCAACCACGTAAAGATATGTCGACTGAAGCACTGGAAGATTTATCAAACTCCATTCGTTCACAGGGAATTATTCAACCTATCGTAGTTCGAAATGTCAGTGAAAATACTTATGAAATAATTGCCGGCGAACGTCGATGGCGTGCTGCCCAGTTAGCTGAAATAGATAAAGTCCCCTGCTTAATTAAAAATGTGCCAGACGAAGCAGCTATTGCTATTGCTTTAATTGAGAATATTCAGCGTGAAGATCTTAATGCTATGGAAGAAGCTATTGCCTTAGAGCGTCTATTAACTGAATTTGAACTAACACATCAAGAAGTAGCTAATGCTGTTGGTAAGTCTCGTACGGCTGTGTCTAATTTATTACGCTTAAATAAACTCAATGATGATGTTAAAACACTACTTGAACACGGTGATATTGAGATGGGTCATGCACGTGCTTTATTAGCACTGGAGGATGACTTGCAGAGTAATACTGCAAGAACTGTGGTTGCTAAAGATCTAACCGTACGTGAAACTGAAACGTTAATTAAAAAAATACAAGCTCCCGAAAAAGTCATCGAAGAAAAAATTAAAGATCCGGACACTAAAAATTTAGAACAAAATTTATCCGAAAAATTTGGTTCTGAAGTCACAATTGCTCACAACAAAAAAGGCAAAGGAAAGCTGGTTATATCGTATACCAATTTAGAAGAGCTAGACGGAATAGTAGCTCGCTTCCGTTCTTTTTAGTTGAACCCAACATTTTATCCAATCTTTAGCACAAAAATAGGGCGTCAACTGCCCTATTTTGTTGCATTAACAGCATAAATCAGTATACTTGCGCTGACTTTTTAGAGTTAAAGTTTTTACTTTAGTTTTCAAAATGTTTATTTACTTAATAAAGAAAAATAAAGTCTGATAATTACGAATTATTTCGTTGAAATAATAGCTTGGGGTAATAAATGAGCTTAGTTAACCAAAACTCATTAGTTAAACCCGGTAGAAAGTTCGCATATCAGCAAATTGGCTTAACAATATTAGTCGTATTTATTTTTACTTTAGTAACATATTTTTGTTGGGGGTTATCCTACGCAATTTCAGCATTAGCTGGAGGCAGTATTGGTATAATCCCTAATTTTATATTTGCCTATAAAGCATTTAGATTTGCTGGGGCTAAGTCGTCAAAATTGGTAGTTGAATCCTTTTTTAGCGGCGTGAAATTAAAAATGGTAGTAACCGCGTTGTTATTTTCCTTGGCATTTAAGTTTTTAACTATTTTGCCTTTACCATTTTTTAGTATGTTTTGTTTAGTAATGGCGATGCCGTTATTTACACCACTTATTTTGAAACAACAGCATTAGTATTGTTAGTGTAGTTGTTAAAAGAAAATTTATTTTTAAACTTTAATCATAGGAACATTAATATGTCTTCAGCTGCTGAATTAACCAGCCAAGAATATATTAAACATCATTTAACCAATTTAACTGTGGATTCTCAGGGCTTATGTTCTATGGGAGCTGACGCTGTTAATCAATGTGATGTTTTTTGGACGTTACATTTAGATACTCTTGGTTGGTCGGTGTTTTTAGGGGTACTTTTTCTTGCCATCTTCCGCTCTGTTGCAAAAAAAGCAACAACAGGCGTGCCAGGAAAACTGCAATGTGCAGTTGAAATGATCGTTGAGTTTGTTGGAGATAGCGTCAAAAGTACTTTTCACGGGACTAACCCATTAATAGCGCCATTAGCCTTAACGGTTTTTGTGTGGGTATTATTAATGAACGCAATGGACTGGGTGCCGGTGGATTTAATTCCTTGGTTGATCAGTGTTGTAGGTGGCGTTGAAATGTCTCATGTTTACATGAAGCCTGTACCAACAACAGATCCTAATATGACCTTTGCACTTGCATTAGGCGTATTTATACTAACTATTTACTATTCAATTAAAGTGAAAGGTGTGGGTGGATTCATCAAAGAATTAACCACACAACCTTTTGGTCATTGGTCTTTATATCCAGTGAACTTTATTCTTGAAATGGTTACCTTATTAGCTCGTCCTTTATCATTAGCGTTACGTTTATTCGGTAACTTATATGCAGGTGAGTTGATATTTTTACTAATTGCGACAATCGGATTATTCCAATTGCCAGTACACTTTTTATGGGCAGCGTTCCACTTGCTGATTATCCCATTACAAGCGTTTATCTTTATGATGTTAACTATTGTTTATCTTAGTTTAGCTCACGAAGATCACTAAATTTTAGGGGCGAAAGCCCCTGGATAAAGTTTTACTTTTTACATTAATTTTTTAACTTTTAACATTAACTTTAAATATCGGAGATATATATGTTATTCATCGCTGTTGCGTTATTGATCGGTCTAGGTGCTCTTGGTACTGCGATTGGTTTTGGTTTATTAGGTGGCAAGTTCTTAGAGTCTGCTGCTCGTCAACCTGAATTAGCACCACAACTTCAAGTAAAAATGTTTATCGTAGCGGGTCTTATTGATGCTATCGCGATGATCGGTGTTGCTATTGGTCTTTACATGTTATTCGTACTTGCTTAATTCTTACTAGCTAAGTTTAAGTCTTTTTTAAAACGAATAACTAAGAGGAGGTACACAAATGAATATTAATGCCACGCTTATTGGTGAATTAATCGCATTTGTCGTATTTGTAATTTTCTGCATGAAGTTTGTATGGCCACCAATTATGGCTGCCATCGAAGCTCGTCAAGCAACTATTGCTGATGGACTTGCTGCTTCTGACCGTGCTGCTAAAGATCTTGAGCTTGCTCAAGCTAAAGCGACGGAACAACTAAAAGATGCGAAATCACAAGCGGCTAGTATTATTGAAGCTGCAAAAAAACGTGAAGCGCAAATTGTTGAAGAAGCTGCAGGAAAAGCTGAAGCCGAAAAAGCTAAAATTTTAGCTTCAGGTCAAGCTGAAATAGAAACAGAACGTAACCAAGCCCGCGAAGAACTACGTCAACAAGTAGTTGTTTTAGCTGTAGCTGGTGCCGAGAAAATTCTTGAGCGTTCAATCGATGCCGCTGCACATAGCGACATTTTAGATAAACTTGTAGCTGAACTTTAAGAGGGGAATGAGCTATGTCTGAATTGACAACCGTCGCTCGTCCCTACGCTAAAGCAGCGTTCGATTTTGCTGTTGAAGCTAATGCGATAGAAAACTGGTTAGAAATGCTAGTATTTGCCGCAGAAGTTTCAAAAGACGACACTATTAAAGGTTTCCTTTCTGGTGGCGCATCAGCTGAACAAGCACAGGACTTATTTTTAAAAGTTTGTGATGTTCAACTTGATAGCAACGGTCAAAACTTTGTTAAAGTTTTAGCCGAAAATGGACGCCTTTTGGTGCTACCACAAGTTGTTATTGAATTTTGCGAATTAAAAGCTGAATTCGAGAAAACAGCCATTGTGGATGTAACGTCTGCCGTTGAATTAACAGCAGATAAATTAACTACATTAAGCGCCGCGCTTGAAAAGCGTTTGGCTCGTAAAGTAAAGCTTAATTGCAATGTTGACGCTAGTATTATGTCCGGTTTAGTTATTAAATCTGGTGACATGGTAATTGATGGTTCAGGTAGAAATAAACTGAATCGTTTAGCAACAGCAATGCAGTCATAGCATTTAAGAGATAAGGGAACAGAGCATGCAACTGAATTCC
>Ga0209395_1005369_pt1 | contig 14465 bp, 13 predicted proteins | sample GOMGulsemesocosm_3_FD_184635 | JGI IMG/M metagenome (GOLD analysis project Ga0209395, IMG submission 184635) | Methane-oxidizing microbial communities from mesocosms in the Gulf of Mexico - GOM9D Gulf of Mexico (SPAdes) (version 2) | ecosystem: Environmental > Aquatic > Marine > Cold seeps... | reverse complement strand
GTCTGGCACGCTGCGGATGATGGTGGTGTAACTAACGGCCACAGTGCGAAGCACTACGTTTTTGGAGAGTTTAGCCAGGGCTCCGAGAATACCAAAAAAGATCGCTAAAGCTAGAGAGAGTAGTGCGACTTCTATAGTGATTAGCGCGCCACTTAAGACAGTATTTAAATAACCATCAAAATTAAACATAGGTCACCTTGCATGGATGAGTTCACCGATAGTAAAAAGGTGTTTTAGACGAGATAGTTAGTTCTCATCCTGAAACGGGGCCAGTGAGACGCTCGTAATAGGCATCTGTTTCTGGATGGGAACTAGTTAGAGAATGCTGTGCAGCGCATCTAAGAGTCGCACAGCAGTGGCTGATTACTGACCGTAGATGTCGAAATCAAAGTATTTATCTTGAATTTTTTTGTATTGACCGTTATCGCGGATGGTATTGATTGCATTGTTTAACTTAGCTTTCATATCATCTGAGTTTTTACGCAGCGCAATACCAACGCCTTCTCCAAACCATTGCTTGTCAGAGACTTGCGGGCCCACTAAGTTAAATTGATCGCCGCCTTCTTTTTCTAACAAGCCTTTTTTCAATGCCGGAATGTTATTAATGACCAGATCAACTCTACCCGCTTTAAGGTCTAAAAATGCCTCATCTTGCGAACCATAGCGCTTGATATTTGCATCGTTATAGTTGTCGCTGACGTATTTATCGTGAGTACTAGCACGCTGTACACCAATATTTTTACCGGCCAAGCCTGTGGTACTAAAGTCGAACTGCTGGTCTTTTTTAGCCACAAAACGCGAGGAAACTTGGTAGTACTTGTTAGTGAAATCGACTTTTAGCTTGCGCTCTTGCGTAATTGACATTGAAGCGACAACGGCATCAAACTTACGCGCAAGCAGGGCAGGTATCATGCCATCCCAATCTTGAGCGACCAATTTACATTTAACTTGCATCGCATCGCACAAAGCATTGGCAATATCGATATCAAACCCAGCCATTTCACCCTCTGGAGTGATCCAGCTATAAGGCGGATAGGCGCCTTCGACGCCAATGCGCATATTGGTTAGCTCTTTAGCATGGCTCGTTAAGGCGAGAGAACTCAGCGCAATAGTGAGAAAAATAAATAGTTTTTTCATGGTATATCCTTTGTTATTTTAGGGTGATTAAAACCTAAATTCTGCAGTTGAATCACGAAAGTAAGTACAAGTTCTTGATGCACCTAGAACACCAGAAAAAATTCTCATCACCAATTAAGATGAAACAAGATTTCATCTCTGGTGACCACTGATTTTTCTGATTTCCTATGCACACCCATTACTTGCACTCCCTTTTCGCGCTCGATCGCATAATCTAGGTTAAAAGAGATCAGAGGTTTGTATTCGCTAAAAATTGTTTTAATCTAGCGGATTTTGGTTGACTGAATAGCTGTTGTGCAGGGCCTTGTTCTTCGATTAAACCTTGGTGTAAAAAAATTATCTGTGAGGATACATCTCTGGCAAATGCCATTTCATGGGTCACCAGTAGCATGGTCCTTCCCTCATCAGAGAGATCTTGTATAACTTTTAATACTTCAGCGACTAATTCGGGATCTAGTGCTGAAGTGGGTTCGTCAAATAGCATTACTTCTGGATCAACAGCGAGGGCTCTCGCGATAGCAGCACGCTGTTGTTGGCCGCCAGAGAGTTGCGCAGGGTAGGCGTCTTTGCGGTGAAAAATTCCCACTTTATGCAACAGCTCTTCACCTTGAGCGATTGCCTGGTCTTTACTGAGTCCAAGCACATGGATAGGGGCTTCGATGATATTTTCCAAAATACTTAAGTGCGACCATAAGTTGAATCCTTGGAAGACCATCGCTAAACGCGTGCGGATCCGCTCCAATTGTTTAATCGATTTGGGCTGAAGTAGGCCATGTTTATCGGGGCTGAGTTGAAGCTGCTCGCCATTGACAATAATCTCTCCTTGATTGGGTGTCTCAAGCAGGTTGATGCAGCGTAAAAAAGTACTTTTACCCGAACCAGAGGAGCCTATGAGTGAAATAACCTCGCCTTTGTTTGCCTTCAAGGACACACCTTTTAATACTTTATTTGTGCCAAACTTTTTATGTAAGTCGCGAACTTCTATGGCGGGTGTGGTTTGTGTGGCGTGCATCTCAACCTCTAAAATAATGTTTTCGGACAGTAATAGTGGTCCGTATATACAAGTGCATATTCATCTAAATTGACTATACGAAGTTCATCTACACGAAACCAATGCCATTATTAAGAGGGGGTATGTCAATATGTTATAGCTGAAGCCGTGGCTTTAAAGTGAGAATGGCGTGTAAGATTTTGGCTATAGAACAGAATTGAAAAATGTCGGTTAAGCGAGTGTTTTTAAACCTCAGTAGGATCAAAACTTGCGCTGTATAGTCTAAGGTGTAGTGGCGCAATAAATTTGTGCCGAGTGAGAGTGGAGAGTTTAATTATACTGAAGTGGTCAATAGCGCGGAGGGTATCCTAGAATGAAAATTCAGGTGAAAATATTTCTTACTAGAAGGAAAGAATCTGTAGGCGATAGTGAGATAGATAGAAGCTTTCTAAATCATTCATATTATGCAGATGATCGCTCTTTGATATGCGTTTGATAAAGAAAGGCCCTAAAAAACAGCTTACATCCAGCAAGCAGTCGTTAGTCAGGTGCGTAACGAGCCATTAATAATGATATAAAAGATTGTGTGATCAAAGATGGCGATGCTGAGTGAGACTGTACTACTGCGTAACCCCAAGTCACCTTCGGCAGGAAAGGCTTGATGACGACTTCAATGTCTTGGCTATCTGTAATAAATGGATCCAAAATTGCTACTCCCACGCCACTTTTAACAAACTCATAAGCGGTATGTTGGGTGCGGGTCTCTATCGCAAAAGAACGTGCTATGTCTTCACGCGCAAATATCTCATCGAGCTTGGCGCGAAAGGGGCTACCCCGTGATAGCGATACGAATGACTCATTGCGTAGATCTTGTGCATGAATGGCTGGTTTATCACAAAGAGCGTGCCCTGCGGGCAATACACACACTGCTTCCTGTTGACAAAAACTCTGCACTTGCAAACCTACATTTTCACGCGCAGTAAGAGAGACTATTCCCAAATCTAATCTTTGGGTGCGTACCAAGTTCAGTGCCTGAGTTCTTGGAGCTGATTCGATCTCAATATTAATTTTAGGATGAAGTTTCAAAAAATCGGCAATTAAAGAAGGTAAAAAGCTATCTACACAGACTGGCATCGCCACGATTCGCAAGCTACCTTGCTGTTTATTGGCAATACTATCAGCAAATAAGCGTATTTCTTCCAGCCCCAAAAAAGACCGGTCGACTTCGCGAAATAGTGCTTGTGCCTCTAATGTCGGTTCTAACCTATTGGGTTTTCGTATGAAAAGTTTGAGTTTACTTTGGTATTCAAGATCAGCAATCAGACGGCTAACCGCAGGTTGAGTAATGAACAGCATTCTTGCAGCCTCGGTGCCGGATCCGGTCACCATGACTGCTCTAAAAGCCTCTAATTGCCTGAAATTCATAAATATTCCTAACTAAATTAAGCACGATATTTTTCAGTTTATTAGCATAACATTTATTTATGCTGGCTGATATTTTTTTGAATTGAATTAATACCCTCCCGAGCAGACAATACGCTTATTAAAAATACATGCCGGAGAATGATGATGGATTGGGTGTTACTCGTAATGGTGACTTTTTTAGCGGCGACAGTGCAGTCGGCTACAGGCTTTGGATTTGGCTTGATCGCAGTATCAGCCTTTTTGATAGTACTTAACTCAATAGCCGCTATCCAATTAGTAATGATCATAATTTTGGTGATGTCCTGCGTACATTGGTCAAAATTGCGCGGCATTGCCCCTGGCTACCTTCTAAAATGGCTATCAATCGGCTGCATGCTAGGTTTTCCGCTTGGCATGCTTATTTATCATCAGTTAGATCTGGACACCATAAAAGCAATAGTCGCGTTATTGATTATTTTGATCAGTGTCCAAAACGGCTGGTACCTGTTCAATAAAGTAAAGATCAATACAAGTCAAAGCTCGCAGCCTTATCGACGTAATACTGTGGTGGGGGTTGGCATTGCCTCTGGGATAATGGCCAGCAGTATGGCAATGCCAGGCCCAGCTGTCATGCTTTACTTGTCTAGAAGTGTACTGAGCAAAGATGAAATTCGCGCCACAATTTTAACCTTCTTCCTATTTTCCTATGGCGGTGCGCTGCTACTGCAGGCAACTTTAATAGGCATAGAAAGCCAAACTTGGTTTTTAGCCGCAGCACTTACCCCTTCAGCGCTAGTGGGAATGGTTGTGGGTCACCTGTTATCAAAAAGAATCAATCAGCAAGTATTTAAGGGCTTAGTGTTAGTCATACTGCTACTGACCGGCTTGTTCATGTTGCTCAACTTGTAGCAAATTAATCATCGCATCATTTTAAACGATCAACGAAGATCAAAGAGAGATTAAATGTTAACCGACAAATACCCCCGAGTAGATCTATCTCATACCCCCACTCCGCTAGAGGCTCTCAATAACCTCAGTAAAAAACTCCAAGGTCCGCGTATTTGGGCCAAGCGGGATGACTGTACTGGCCTTGCTATGGGCGGCAATAAAGCCCGTCAGCTGGAGTTTTATGTCGGTGATGCTCTCTCTAAAGGAGCCGACATATTACTTACTACCGGCGCGGTGCAATCCAATCACGTGCGCATGACGATTGCCGCTGCCAGAAAACTTGGACTTGAAGTTGAAGTACAGTTGGAAAAGCGCGTTGATGGCCGCCAGCAAGCGTATTACGACTCTGGAAATCCCTTTTTAATGAAAATGATGGGAACCAAAATTCATCATTATCCCGTCGGTGAAGATGAAAACGGTGCTGATAATGCGATGTATGCGCGCGCTGAAGAGATCCGCAAAGAAGGTGGAAACCCCTATGTTATTCCGCTGTCGGGAGATCATATTCCCTACGGGGCATTAGGCTACGTGAAATGCGCTGAAGAATTAATGCTGCAGTTTAAGCAGCGCTCCCTAAATATTGACGCGATTATGCTGGCTTCAGGCAGCGCAACCACCCACTCAGGGCTGTTAGCCGGACTGCGAGCACTGGGTAGTGATATCCCCGTGTATGGTTTTTGTGTGCGCCGCGATCAAACTTCTCAAGCAGAGCGCGTGTTAAGCAAAGCGAGCAAAGTCGCTGAAATGATTAACTGCCCAGGCGTTGTTACTGAGAAAGATATTTGGGTCGACGACAGCATGCTACGTCCAGGTTATGGCCAGCTGAATGAAGATCTCTTAGAGGCGATGCGCATAACGGCACTCTGTGAAGGTTTGCTTCTAGACCCAACTTATACCGGCAAGGCGATGGCGGGGTTAATTCACTTAGTGACTAGCGGCCATTTTCATAAAGACCAGAACATCATGTTTCTACACACCGGTGGCACACCAGCCCTTTTCGGTTATCCAGAAATTTTGCAAGACCAAACAGTCTAGCCAACTAACAGGAGTAATAATGCGTTTAACAATTGAAACACGTTTGCAGCAGCTTGGTATCGAACTGCCCGAAGCAACAGTCCCTGTGGCTAACTATGTGTCGTACGTGCGCACTGGGAATCAGCTATTTGTCTCTGGCCAATTACCCTTCCACAACGGCGAGATACTGCACCGCGGACAAGTGGGAGCTGAAGTCTCTGTAGCCCAGGCAATAGATGCAGCCAGACAGTGCGTGCTTAATTTGCTAGCCCAAGTGAAGGCTGCTTGCGATGGGGATTTAGAAAAAGTTCGTCAAGTCGTCAAGCTGGGCGGTTTTGTCAATTCCTCGGCGGGTTTTACCAAACACGCGCAAGTTATTAACGGTGCCTCAGATCTAATCAGTGAATTATTTGTTGAGAAAGGCCAGCATGCACGCGCGGCAGTAGGTTGCTCATCACTGCCCATGGGAGCTGCTGTTGAAATTGAGGCGATCTTTGAGCTAGCTGCTAATGAATAGCAAAACCCAATAACTGCGCTAAAAATAAAAACCTTGAGGCTCGCAGAATAACTGCGAGTCATAAAATATGCACGACAACATTACTTATGAAACATAGGTAAGCAGGAGAGAACATGTTAAAAAATAAAAATAATTTACTGGGATTAACCTTGGTTGGAATGATGACAGCGGGCTTTACAGCCCCTGTCTTTGCTGCAACCAAAACTCACGTGTCTATCGGCACGGGTGGGCAGACAGGCGTTTATTATGTTGTTGGGCAATCCATATGTAAGATGGTAAACCGCACCAGTAAAGGTCATGGACTGCGTTGCTCCGCTCCTTCGACAGGGGGCTCTATTGCCAATTTAAACTCCATCCGTGATGGCGGTCAGGATATGGGAGTCGCGCAGTCTGATTGGCAATATCATTCGTACAACGGTACCTCTAAGTTCGAATCTAAAGGTGCTTATAAAGCACTGCGTTCAGTCTTTTCGGTACATGCAGAGCCTTTTACCATTATCGCCCGCGCAGACTCAGACATATCCCATTTTGATGATTTGTTAGATAAACGCGTCAATATTGGCAATCCAGGTTCCGGGCAGCGTGGCACTATGGAGGTGATGATGGAGCTAAAGGAGTGGACAAAATCCAGCTTTAAACTGACCTCTGAGCTAAAATCAAGCGAGCACTCCCAAGCGCTTTGCGATAACAAAATTGACGCCTTCGTTCATACCGCTGGCCATCCAGTAGCAAACATCAAAGAAGCAGCCTCCAGTTGTGATGTTCGAGTAATTCCGGTTACGGGTGATTACGTTGACGAGTTAGTTAACCAAAACCCTTACTACTCAACAGCCCAAATTCCTGGCGGAATGTATCAGGGAACCGACAAAGACATCAATACTTTCGGTGTTGCAGCGACCTTTGTATCTTCTGAGAGTGTACCTAGCGAGACCATTTACCAAATGGTGAAGGCTGTCTTTGAAAATTTTGATCGCTTCAAGCGCTTGCACCCTGCTTTTGCGAACTTAAAGCCTGAGGATATGATCAAAAATGGCTTGTCTGCTCCTTTACATGACGGAGCTGTACGTTACTACAAAGAACGCGGTTGGATCTGATTCTAATACTTTAAGAATAGATCTATGTGAGGCTTTGAAAGGCCTCATCTTTACATTGCACTCTGTCGTTTTGCAGTGCTGAGAAAAGTGCAGGCACCGTACTCTATTTGAAGTTCGCGTATTTTTCTCCAACGCTTTCTGCCTGACCTTTAGATCCAATAGCCTAGGTAAGCCTTATGAGCACGAATAACAATTTAGAACTATCTAACTCCAATAACTTTGATGAATTGGCCTCAGTGGTAGATACCGGGGGGCGCAAGTCGTCAGGTTTTACTCACAAAATAATATTGTCAGTCGCTCTATCTTGGTCTCTTTTCCAAATATGGATTGCATCGCCTCTGCCCTATATGGTCGATATCGAATGGTTTAGGTTTAACGGCAATCAAGCGCGGTCAATCCATTTGGCTTTTGCTATATTTCTGGTGTTTCTTAGCTTTCCACGCTCAGCCAGTTCTTCCCGTAATTATGTGCCTGCCACCGATTGGCTGATGGCGATTGTAGCAACATTCTCTGCTGCCTATTATTTCCTAGATTACGAGGCGATCTCAGACCGAGTGGGAGCGCCTTCAATTCAGGATATCGTGGTGGCCTGTTTGGGCGTTCCCCTATTACTGGAAGCTGCGCGTCGTAGTCTCGGCCCCGCTTTAATGATAATTGCTTCAATCTTTCTACTGTATAGCTTTTTTGGTAACTATGCCCCTGAACTGATTGAGCACAAAGGCTACTCTCTATCACAAGTGGTTAATCATCAATGGGTCACTACCGAGGGTGTGTTTGGTGTTGCTTTAGGAGTCTCTACAGATTTTGTATTCCTATTTGTACTGTTCGGTGCCTTATTAGAAAAGGCAGGCGCAGGTAACTATTTTATCAAGCTGGCTTTTTCTCTATTAGGTCACTTTAAGGGAGGACCCGCAAAAGCAGCAGTAGTCGCCTCTGGGCTTACCGGTGTGATTTCTGGCTCTTCAATTGCGAATGTTGTCACCACCGGCACATTTACCATGCCAATGATGAAACGTGTCGGATTTTCTGCTGAAAAAGCGGGTGCCGTTGAAGTGGCCTCATCGGTCAATGGGCAGATAATGCCCCCGGTGATGGGAGCCGCTGCTTTTTTAATGGTTGAATACGTCGGTATCAGTTATTTTGAGGTAATTACCCACGCTTTCTTACCGGCACTGATTTCATATATTGCACTCGTCTATATTGTTCACTTAGAAGCACTAAAGTACAACATGACAGGACTGCCTAAACGTCCTATTAATCGCACGCTGATTAGCCGTATTTCAGGTTTCTTGTTGGGATTCATGGGACTATCTGCGTTGGTGATGGTTGTTTATTATGGTATTGGCTGGATAAAGCCTTTAGCCGGTGATTATAGTGGTTGGATCATCTCCCTTCTCGTGAGTGCCTGCTATGTCTATTTGGTACGTTACAGTACCCGCTTTGCAAAAATTGAAATGGATGACCCAAACGAAAAGATAAAAGAGTTACCTGCACCTGGCCCTATTTTTAAAGCGGGATTGCATTTTTTGCTTCCGGTAGCGGTGTTGATTTGGTCGTTAATGGTGGAGCGGTTATCCCCAGGTTTGAGTGCATTTTGGGGCTCTTTGCTGCTGATGTTTATCATTATCACGCAACGGCCATTAGATGCTTTTTTCCGCCATCAAGGTGATATTGTTGAAGAGGCCGGCAAAGGCTTTAAAGATTTGCGCGACGGCCTGATCACCGGAGCACGCAACATGGCTAGTATCTCAATTGCTACTGCGGTTGCAGGTATTATCGTTGGCGCTGTTTCGCTAACGAGCGTAGGAGCAGTATTGGCAGATGTGGTCGAAATCCTATCTTTTGGCAATATAGCCCTAATGTTAGTCCTTGTTGCTGTACTGTGTCTTATCCTTGGCATGGGTCTACCTACCACAGCAAACTATATTGTGGTTTCATCATTGCTAGCGACAGTCATGGTAGAGCTAGGTGCTCAAAATGGTCTGATAGTTCCTCTAATTGCAGTGCATCTATTTGTTTTTTATTTTGGATTAATGGCTGATGTTACTCCTCCTGTAGGGCTAGCCTCTTTCGCTGCAGCAGCAATATCAGGCGGCAGCCCAATCAAGACCGGTATAATAGCTTTTGGCTATTCTATGCGTACCGCTGTACTACCCTTTCTCTTTATCTACAACACTGATCTATTGTTGATTGATGTAACTTGGCTGGAGGGGATATTAATCTTCACTGTAGCAACGGTAGCAATGCTCATTTTTACCGCGGGTACTCAGGGCTACTTTGTTATTCGCTCCAGAAAATTGGAGTCTGTACTGTTGATAGTGGCTGCTTTTAGCCTGTTCCGCCCAGATTTTTGGATCAACCAGATTGTCGACCCCTATATTCAAATTCCTGCAAGCTCGCTAGAGTCCGCAGTTAACGCAACGGCTGCTGGTGAACTGATCCGATTACGTATCAGTGGTGAAGATGATGTTGGTGACCCGATGCGCTTCATGGCGGTGCTTAATCTGCCGGCAGGAGAAAGTGCCACTGAACGCCTCGCTAAAACTGGTCTTACATTGCTTTACACTGATCAAAAGGTCGAGGTAGATGCTACCCAAATTGGTAGTGCCGCAGCGCAAGCTGGACTCGACGTATTTCAAATTATTGAAAGCTTGGAAGTAATCAACCCGCAACCGCCAAAGCAACTAGTGTATATCCCGGCAGCGTTAATAATACTACTCGTTGTTGTATTACAAAGAAGACGAAGAGGACGACAAGCTAATGGGAAAGTACCTATTTTAGATCAGCTATAAAGTACCAGAAAGAGTGATGTGAACCGTTACTCTCTTTTTTAGTTCTACCTAAATAGAGTAACTCAGACGCTATCGTTAGGATGGGGTAGGCGCTACTTCATATATTTCACTATTTATTTCGCTCGATCGACGATTCCAGAATCGTGGAGGAAAAATAGAGCAGTTAAATAACTGCTCTATTAAAGTGAATTCATCCTCGCATATTTGAAAACATGCTGATGAAATTTCATTGTAAAAATTTATCGTTTTATCAATGCATCAGTGATTGATTACCTTGCGGTAATAATTTGATATTGCTCAGGGGTTAATTCGGGTAGTTTTTTTAAAAAAGCGACCATTGCCCAGATACGCTCATCGTCGTGTGTAGGGCCAAACGCAGCCATACCTGAAGCCATAATGCCGTGCTTTATCACCCAAAATTGTTGCTTTGAAGAACCATCAGGGTCTTCATGAGCATGCCCGTGTTCATCCGCACTCACTGTTAGATTAGGTGGGGAAGGGTATAAACCTAATGACATATCATTTTCCTTTTGACCCGGTTTTAAATGGCAGAGCGCACACATATCGTTATAGTCAGCCCCGCCTGATAACAAAAGCTGCGGGCTTTCTAGTGAGGGAACTTCAATGTCTTTCGCGGCCCTTGCAATCGACGTTGTTCTTAATGTTTCTAGCACCCAAAAAGTGAAAGCATTATGTTTATTATCAGCGCCTACTGGATAGATTCCCGAATAAATAAAGCTCAGCGCCAGCAAGGTTGATACAAATATCCCAATTGAGATAAATTTTATGTAGTACATTTTTAGTCCCTTTTTACAATTCACCATGTTTTAAACACAGTTTTATTATTTTCCTAGATTCAACAGCCAAAACCAGGATTATGACTGCTGAAAAAAATGCCAATAAGACAGCTATGCATTGTTGCCTCACACAAGCTGCCTTACTTAGCTACCACTCTTTTTTAGTTTTGGTGCTCACTATCATGTTTTTTCGAACTGGAGCTGGGTGATGTTTCACTTTCTGCGTGTGCTTGGTTACCCATGCACTGTTGCATCATCGCTTGCATAATAGGGTCGTTCTTATCCATTTTTGAATGATCGATGTTGTTCATAGATTCGCATTTAGGCTTTTCTGCATTCTTTTTCTTATGCATTGAAGCGTCGTGCGCATATGCGTTGCTCATTAATACTAGAGTGCCAATTAAAACAGATAAGGTTTTTACAACTTTCGAGCTGGATAAATGTTTCATTTTTTATTCCTTTTAACTTAAATTAAGTAATAAATAGAGGCGTGAAATTAAAACCAAGCTTGTATACCCACGACCACTTTTGTGTCGCTGGTGCTTTCACCCTCTTGTTTTGCCATTCTTTTGGTTTTGCCGTGTGTGGCTTCGTGTACCACACCGATATAAGGTGAAAATTCACGTTTAACCTCATAGGCTAAACGTAAGCTAAGCTCAGATTTGGCAAAACCTGCACCCGTCTCTGCAGCATCATCCGATTGACCGTAGAAACTAAACTCTGCCTCAGGAATTAATGCTAGACGTTGCGTGATCATCTGCTCGTATTCCGCTGCAATACTCAGCTGGGTTCGCCCTGACTTTGAGAAATACAAAGCCGTATCAATATTGACGTTATAGGGCGATAAACCTTGCAAGCCAATGACAGCCCAACTGCGTTCTGGTTGTGGATCAAAATCGTGGCGAACGCCCATTTGAAGGTCCCAATATGGGCTGATGGCTCTGCTGTAAAGCAGTTCAATTTTCGCGCTTTCATTGGTGCCATTAACCCGCTCAACGCCGGTTTTAATCAGCAGCTTATTGAGATCGAAACCAACCCATGCTTGAGATTCGAAGACGTAAGAATCGCTATCACCGCTGCGTTTTTCGAATTTATCGATATTGAGCTTAAGCAGTAGCGGATCATCTACTGCCCCAGCCACTGCATTTTGTTCAAAAGCGATTAATGTTGATCCCAATAATAAGGAACTCAGTAATGTTTTATTTGCTGTCTTTAATAGTGTTTTCATTAGCGGACCCTCACTTCACGCATCATTCCAGGCATGTGATAGAGTAAATGACAGTGGTAAGCCCATCTTCCCTTTGCATCAGCACTCACTAAATAGCTGACACTAGAGCCCGGTTGAACCATGATGGTGTGTTTTCGTGGAATATATTCAGCATCGCCTGTTTCTAATTCGCTCCAGAGCCCATGGAGATGTAGTGGGTGGCTCATCATCGTATCGTTGACTAAAACGATGCGTACACGCTCACCGTATTTAAGCGCTAGAGGTTCAGCGTCTTTAAAGCGAGTGCCATTGATCGACCACATATAACGGCTCATATTTCCGGTTAAATGCAGTTGTATTTCTCTGCTTGGTTCACGTTTATCTATTGTGGGAGTTAAATTACGAATATCTGCGTAGGTTAGAATCTTTCGTCCATAGCGTTGCTGGTGGTCACGCAAGCCTAAACCTGGGTCTGTTATGCCGTTTTGCATGATTTGTGTGCGCATATCGACATGAGGGCCAAACTCAGTGCTAGCGTGAATAATTTCACTATGTGTTCCAAAACCTGCTCTGCCAAGATTACTCGCTACTTTATGCCCCATCGCACGGTGATCCATAGGTTTAGACCCATGTCCCATCGCGCCATGATCCATAGGCTTAGAGCTATTTTTCATCGCTCCATGGTCCATACCTTGCATTGACATGCCCATGTCTGAATGAGCTAAGGTTGGCGCGTAATCCATAGTGGGTATGGGTGCTTCTAGCGAAACATCGGATGTTAAAATACCGCGCGTAAATCCGGTCCGATCGATGCTTTGTGCAAAAATGGTGTAAGCGCTATCGCCATCAGGCTCTACGGTGACATCATAGGTTTCTGCTACACCAATGCGAAATTCATCCACACTGACAGGTTCAATATTTTGACCGTCACTGGCAACGACCGTCATTTTCAACCCGGGAATACGCACATCAAAAATGGTCATAGCGGCTGCATTAATAAATCGCAGCCGGATTTTTTCACCATTTTTAAATAGCGCTTTGAAACCATCATCCGGCGTCATACCATTCATGAGAAAGGTATAAGTTTCGCCAGTGACGTCGGCAATATCGGTATCACTCATACGCATTTGATTCCACATGGCTCTATCATCCCATGTCTTGCCAACGCCTTTTTCTTTAACATCGCGCCATAGGTCTGTGGTCGTTCGCTCTCGGCGGTTATAGTAGTGGCTCATTTTTTTGAGCTTTGCGTAGATTGCTTCAGGTATTTCGTCTGACCAATCCGATAAGAGGATCACGTGATCACGATCATAGCTCACGGGGTCAGGCTCTTTCGGCTCTATGACAATAGCGCCATATAACCCTGTTTGTTCTTGGAATCCTGAATGGCTGTGATACCAATAAGTACCACTTTGATTGACTTGAAACTGATATTCATAAGTTTCACCCGGTTTAATACCTGCAAAACTAAGCCCGGGAACACCGTCCATTTCTGTTGGCAAGATCATGCCATGCCAGTGAATAGAGCTATCATGGGACAAGTTGTTTTTTACTCTTAACGTGATTGTTTCCCCTTCTTTGAAGCATAAAACAGGGGCTGGTAGTGAACCGTTAACAGTCGTTGCTAATTTTTCTTTACCCGTCAAGTTTACAATTTGGTAGCCAATATTGAGTTGAAACACATTCCCCTTAAGTACTGGTGGCGCTGAGCGCTGAGGCCCATTGTGCTTTGTTGCATTAGCGAAACGTGCATGTAAACCTAAGCCTATTACAGCAGAGCTAGTAGCCATACCAGTGACAAAGCGTCGACGAGAGAGCTTGGTTGAGGATAGCAAGGTGAATGGCGTTGTCTCGCTCATGATTTTCTCTCCAAAAAGACTGTCTTACCGGCTGATACTTCGGCGTATGGAGTATGGCTGCCATCGCTACCGAGCAGCAGCACTTGATAGGGGCTAAAGTTTTTATTTGTATCCATTCCAGGACTGCCCACTGGCATGCCAGGCACCGCTAAACCGATACTGTTTTTAGGTTTTTCAATTAGAAATTTTTGAATAACATTGGCAGGAATATGTCCTTCAAAGGCATAACCTTGCAAAGTAGAGGTATGGCAAGCTTGGTTTTCTAAAGAAATATTGAACTGTTTTTTTATTGCATTAAGGTTATTAGGATGTCTAGAAACAGTATTAAAGCGAGCTCTCTTCATATGCTTAACCCAGGCAGTACAGCATCCACAGGATGGACTTTTATAGACTTGCATGGATTGAGGCGTATTGTCAGCGCGCACTTTAGGTACGCTGATTATCATTATCGCCATTGATAATGCTAAGAGAAGCAGTGGGTCGCTTAAACGGTGAGTTGATAAATTATTTTTGTGCACAAACATAGTGATTCCTAAAAATCAGAGAATTTAATTTTTACAATGTAAAAAGATGTAACAAAGAATGGGAAGAGCAGCGTAGTTTGGATGGTTACCTGAATCAGTGGCTTCAAAGCAAAAACAACGCGTAAGATATGGGTCTAATAGTGGATTAGAAATGTTTTATACAGCACTTAGGTTCAGTGAG
>Ga0209395_1005357_pt1 | contig 14495 bp, 15 predicted proteins | sample GOMGulsemesocosm_3_FD_184635 | JGI IMG/M metagenome (GOLD analysis project Ga0209395, IMG submission 184635) | Methane-oxidizing microbial communities from mesocosms in the Gulf of Mexico - GOM9D Gulf of Mexico (SPAdes) (version 2) | ecosystem: Environmental > Aquatic > Marine > Cold seeps... | reverse complement strand
GCACTAGACGTTGCATCTCAGTTACTTCTTCTGGACGTTCATCGATTAGCAATACCATCAAGGTTGCATTTGGATGATTGATCGCAATTGATGTCGCTATGTTTTGTAGCAACATGGTTTTACCCGCTTTTGGCGGAGCCACAACCAAGCCACGTTGACCTTTACCGATTGGCGCACTTAAATCAAGAATACGCGCAGTCAAATCTTCTTTACTGCCATTACCACGTTCTAAACGTAAACGCTCAGTAGGATGGATTGGAGTAAGGTTTTCAAAGAGAATTTTATTGCGAGAGTTTTCAGGGCGGTCGAAGTTAACTTCATTAATCTTCAAAAGAGCAAAGTAACGTTCACCGTCTTTCGGTGGACGGATTTTACCATTTACAGTATCACCCGTTCGTAAGTTAAATCGTCGAATCTGACTTGGCGACACATAAATGTCATCAGGTCCTGCAAGATAAGAACTGTCTGCAGAACGCAAGAAACCAAAGCCATCCTGTAAAATTTCGAGAACACCGAATCCAAAAATATCCTCACCACTTTTTGCGTGTGCTTTTAGAATAGAAAAGATGATGTCTTGTTTTCTAAGGCGAGCTAGATTCTCTAGACCCATAGATTCACCCAGTTTTACAAGTTCTGAAACTGGTGTAGCTTTTAATTCGAATAAATTCATAATGATGAGTTTGAGCTTATGCAATCTTTACGTAACGGGATATCAATCATGATTTTTAGAATTTTAAAATAAAAAATATATGACTGAAAGTTGGATCATTGATGTGTATCAATGATGTTTGTGCCTGGTTGGCACTGGTAGAACAAGAACTAACGACAAATTAGCATTTCTATTTTAATTCGTCCACTGAATAATAGCATACTCGTGAGATTTAAAAGCAAAATCTCACGAGTAACTAATCTTTACAGATTTTCGTTAAGAAACTCTTGTAATTGTACTTTTGAAAGCGCGCCAACTTTAGTTGCAGCAACACTACCATTTTTAAATAACAGTAGTGTTGGGATTCCACGGATACCATATTTTGGTGCCGTAGCTGTATTTTGATCGATATTCAATTTACCGATAGTTACACGGCCAGCAAACTCTTCAGCAACTTCATTTAGGATCGGTGCGATCATTTTGCAAGGTCCACACCATTCGGCCCAGAAATCAACCAGTACAGGTTGATCTGAATTTAAAACATCCATATCAAAAGCAGCGTCAGTCAGTTGTATAATTTTGTCGCTCATATCCTACTCCAATAAATAAATAATTTCGTTGCTACTGTATATGTGGCACCCGTAGCTCTATTTCAATAGATTTAAGTTCTTAATGCAAGCTTAACCTGATATGCTAAATAAATGAGCAAAAAACATCTAACAGAACACAAGTTCTCCCAGTTCGGCTTAAATGCCAACGTACTTGCTGGGTTAGAAGCATCAGGCTTCCAATATTGTACACCCATTCAAGCACTTAGCTTGCCATTTGCCATCAAAGGTAAAGATGTAGCAGGCCAAGCACAAACAGGCACAGGTAAAACCATTGCCTTTTTAGCAGCCATTTTTCACCATTTAGTAGAAAATCCTGCAGAAGAAAATAGCCCAAAAAATAAGCCTCGCGCTATTATCTTAGCGCCAACGCGTGAACTTGCGATCCAGATCCACAAAGACGCCATCGATATAGCTAAAACTACAGGCCTAAAAATGGGCTTGGTTTATGGTGGTGAAAGCTATGATTTACAGCGAGATAAACTTGCTGAAGGTGTCGATATTGTTATCGGTACTGTTGGTCGAATCATTGATTTTGAAAAACAAAAAGCCATGGACCTTTCAAGTGTTCAAGCATTAGTGCTTGATGAAGCCGATCGTATGTTAGATCAAGGTTTTATTAAAGACATTCGCTATTTAATGCGCAAAATGCCGGATCCGAAACAACGTCTGAACTTACTGTTTTCAGCAACCTTTACTTGGGATATTCGAGAACTGGCTTACCAGCACATGAATGAACCAGAAGAAGTCACCGTTGAAGCAGAAAAAGTAACTGGCAGCAGCATTAAGCAAGAGTTATTTCACCCTTCTAACGAAGACAAAATGACTTTGCTACAAACGCTTATAGAAGAAGAATGGCCTGAACGTGCCATTGTATTTGCTAATACTAAACACCAATGTGAAACGATCTGGAGCCATTTAGCTGCAGATAAACACCGTGTAGGTCTATTAACTGGCGATATTCCACAGAAGAAACGTAACAGCATTCTAGAAGAGTTCACTCAGGGTAAATTAGATATCTTAGTGGCTACTGATGTTGCTGCTCGCGGTTTACATATCCCAGCAGTTAGTCATGTATTCAATTATGATCTGCCAGATAACTGCGGCGATTATGTTCATCGTATTGGCCGTACTGGTCGTGCTGGTGCGTCGGGTCATTCAATTAGTTTTGCTTGTGAAAAATATATCTATAACTTGCCAGCAATTGAAGAATATATCGAAACAACGATCCCAACTTGTCATTATGATAAGGCTGCATTATTAACCGATTTACCACGACCGCTTCATGTTAAGCGAACGCGTCCAGGTAATAACAAATCGTTAAACGATCGTAATAATAGACAGCGCCGTTCTACTGGCCAACGTCACCATAATAAAAGTCACTAAATCCGTTTTTGTATAAGCTAAATAGTTATGATTAAACAAAATTTTTCTGACTTATATGCAGTTATCGACCTTGGCTCTAACAGCTTTCATATGCTGGTAGTAAGAAAGGTCGCTAACCGTTTGCAAACTGTGGCCAAGATCAAACGTAAAGTAAGACTTGCTGCAGGACTAAACGAGAATAATGAACTAGACCAAGCGGCTCTCGATAGAGGCTGGGATTGTTTACGTTTATTTGCCGAACAACTGCAAGATATTCCCACACAAAATATCCGCATTATTGGCACGGCAACTTTACGTCTAGCCAAAAATGTTGCTGATTTTATCGTACAGGCGAATGCAATTCTTAAACATTCTGTGAATATCATTTCAGGTGAAGAAGAAGCTGCCTTGATCTACAAAGGCGTTGCTTATACCAGTAGTGGCCAAGGTAATCGGCTCGTTGTCGATATTGGTGGCGCGAGTACAGAACTGATTGTTGGCGAAGAAGCCCAAGCTAAATTGCTTTACAGCTTCAAAATGGGCTGCGTTACTTGGCTAAACAATCATTTTTCTGATGGAAAACTCAATAAAGCTAACTTTACTGCTGCAATCTCTGCCGCAAAGACCATGATTGCACCGCAGAAAGCTAATTATACTATGCTAGGTTGGCAGTCGTGTATTGGCGCATCTGGTACTATCCAAGCGTTGCAAGAGATCATGGTTTCACAAGGTGAAAACGAACAGATCACTTTAACTAAACTCCATGATATTCAGCAACAAGCTATTAGCTGTGGCAGTATTGCTACGCTTAATATTAATGGTTTAGCAGAAGATCGTAAGCCTGTTTTTTGTAGTGGTTTAGCTATCTTAACTGCTCTTTTTGAAAGCCTAAAAATTGAAGATATGTATTTGGCAGGAGGCGCATTAAGAGAAGGTTTAGTGTATGAGATGACAGGTATGCGTACCAGTCACAATGCTCGTAGTCAGACAGTGAATAACTTAATCGTTAAACATCAATTGGATTTAGAACAAGCCGAACGTGTTAAACAAACCGCACTCAATGCATTTGATCAAGTCAGTCAGAATATTAATAATGATGATAAACAAGCAGGTCCATTACTAGCTTACGCTTGTAGCTTGCATGAAATTGGCTTATCGATTGATTACAAAAAAGCGCCGCAACATGCTTGTTATATTATCGATAATACTGAAATGCCTGGTTTTACTAAAGCACAGAAACAATTGCTATCAGCGTTAATGCTTAATCAACGGGATAAGCTCAGCTTAGATCTACTGACGCAACAATCGGCAGTAAGTTACCCAACCGCATTGTTATTGTGTCGAATTTTACGCTTAACCTTAATTCTGGCGATCCGTCGTGCTGATAATACTATCCCTGAATTTACCCTGCAGTTAAATGATAAACACTCATTGTTATTGGATTTACCTTTGCAGTGGTTATCACAACATCCGCTTCGCTCAGCTGCTTTACAGCAAGAGCAAGCGCAGCAAAAGAGTGTGGATTTACCATTAATTATTAATGATAAATAACCCGCTATAAATCTACGGCAGCTTGTACATCATGTTCTTACTGCTAACATTTCTTGTTGATACTTCTCCGTTAAAAATTCAATCAGTCTTCTTACTCGTAATGGCAATAATATCCGATCCGGATAAGTCATATATAATCCCTGATCTGGCAAAGCATAATCTGTAAATAATCGCACTAATCGCCCATCATCTAGATGCTGTTTTGCAAAATGCATAGGGATACAAGTAATGCCAATACCAGCAATACATGCTGCCAACACATTATGAATGTCACCACAGGTATAGCGTAGCCGAGGCACTATCTGAGTCATTTTATCTTGTTTGCTAAACGACCATTCATGCTCAGCGTTAGAACCTAATAGCGCATGGTTTTCCAGTTCTGTGGGTACATTGGGCTTACCATGTTGCGTTAAGTACTCAGGACTCGCTAACACACAAGATGCTGTCGAAAGGATCTGACGCTGAACCCAATCGGCTTGTTGAGAAGGGTAAACGACTAGGGCTAAATCGATCCCATCTTCAATGGCTTGGTAATCACTAACCGCGGGCATTACCGTTAATAACACACCGGGATAGATCTGCATAAACTCTAATAGCCAGTTATTGAGATAACTACGAGTCATCGCATTCGGTGCAGAAATTTTAATGCTGCCAGTCAAAGCCAAATTATCACTTTCCAATTGTAATAATGCTTCATCAATCGCTTCAATATTACGGTTCAACGCGTGATAGTAACGCTGACCTTCTTGAGTTAGTTCCATCATATGCGCAGAGCGATTTAATAATTTAACGCCAAGCTTCTGTTCTAAGTTTTTTAGGTGCCGCGATAACGTCGGTGCTGGAATAGATAAAGCCAACGAAGCAGCCTGAATCGAGCCTTCTTCGACAATCTTACAGAACCAAGCCAACGAGTTTAAATCTATTGATTTCATATTTGAGTTTTACCAATTCAAAAAAGCACGTTTACTAATATAAATGAATTTATATAATACTGCAGATATTAATGTTAATACGAACAAGTTTGCTCAGGAGAGAATGTCATAATGCCAAGGTTATCACCAAAATTTAAAGGTCCATTAATGGGGATATGTATGGCAGTAACCATGAGCTCATGTATGTCAGCTGTTATCCTGCTTCAGCGCCAAGGTTTAATTCCTGAGTTCTTCGATATCTGGCTGCAAAGTACCTTACAAGCATTACCCTTTTCTGTCGTTATTGGTATAACGTGCTCGACGTTATACAACAAGATATTAGATAAGTTATTATTCACACCGCGTTTAAAGCGTAATTTAGAAATCGAATAAGCGACTCCAGAATCTGTAACCAATGCAGTTAAAAACAAAAAACCGAGCACTAGGCTCGGTTTTATTTATCTGTCTTTTATTTTTACTCGATTAAGCAAAATATAAACTTAAGCATTCTGCTCTTTCAGCCAAATCGCCACGCGCTTGGCGAAGTAAGTCAAAATACCATCCGCTCCAGCTCGTTTAAAGCAAAGTAGCGATTCTAAGATACATTCTTGTTCTTTTAACCAGCCATTTTGGATTGCAGCCATATGCATGGCATATTCACCACTCACTTGATAAGCAAATGTCGGTACACCAAACTCTTCTTTAACACGACGGACAATATCCAGATAAGGCATACCGGGTTTAACCATCACCATGTCAGCACCTTCTTCAATGTCCATTGCCACTTCTTGCAATGCTTCATCAGAGTTTGCCGGATCCATTTGATACGTCACCTTGCTGCCACCCTTAAGGTTGCTAGCAGAGCCAACCGCATCACGGAATGGACCATAGTAATTAGATGCATATTTCGCTGAATAAGCCATGATTTGGGTATTTACATGACCCGCTTCTTCCAATGCTTCACGAATTGCACCAATACGACCATCCATCATGTCTGATGGCGCAACCATATCTGCCCCAGCTTCGGCATGCGACAGTGCCTGCTTCACAAGGATCTCAGTGGTAATATCATTAAGAATATAACCATCTTCATCGATGATGCCATCTTGGCCATGCGTCGTGAACGGATCTAATGCTACATCCGTCATGACACCTAACTCTGGAAAGGCATCTTTTAACGCGCGAACGGCTTTTTGCGCTAAAGCATCTGGGTTATAAGCTTCTTCAGCTAATAAACTTTTTTGACCAATTGGCGTAACCGGGAAAATGGCGATCATTGGAATACCCAATGCAACCAATTCTGCTGCTTCTTTGAGAAGCAAATCAATAGACAAACGCTCAATACCTGGCATTGAATCAATCGACTCACGACGGTCTTTGCCTTCAAGGATGAACATTGGATAAATAAGATCATTCACTGTTAGCTGATTTTCAGCGACAAGACGACGGGAAAAATTATTTTTACGATTACGACGAGGACGGCGATTAGGGAATCCACCTAAAATAGTTTTACTCACAATATCTCCTTGCAAGGTTCGCGTGAGAAGCTCAATACAATTAATGTATTAGCATAATAATTGGATAACCAGACTATATTACCGCGCTAATTAGATAAGATCTGCATTTGCTTGGGATATAGCATCAACAATTACATTGATTGACAATTTTATCGCCAAAGCTCGATCATTTTCAGGTAAGGAACTCACATAAGTCGAAGTTGACAGCAATAGACTTTCACAAATCGTCATTAGGTAGCTAATCGGTAAATTTTTTATCCGGCCGCTTTCTATACCTTGTGCCAATAAATCATTAATGAAGCCTAACTCTTGCTGCCAAATATCCATTTGCGTGGTTTTATCAAAATACAAAGAATGGCTGCATAACAAGATAAACGCCAGTTTCTGTGGATGCAAGACTAACCAGCTCACGCCATTAGTCCAGATCGTAGCAAAAGCACTATCACCTTGTTCATCCACGAGTTGCCGAGATAAAGCCGACGCAAACTCATGTTTAATATCTTGATACAAAGCGGCAATCAGCCGCTCCTTGCTTGGGAAATGGTGAAACAAAGTGCCCGTGGCTACGTTAGCTTCACGGGCAATGGCAGCTGTACTGGTATTATGAAAACCAGTTACGGTAAACAGATCCAGCGCAGCATTCAAAATTGCTGCTTTTTTACTGATGGTCATATTATCTCAAGAACACTTTTAGAATGATTTTCTGCAATGCCCGTCCATATGGAGGGTGAATAAAGCGCGTTGAATAAAACTTGCCCTGCTGTAGAATTGTTTTGGCTTTAGATAAAGTTCTAAACCCTTCAACACCATGGTAATGGCCCATACCAGCCGGACCCACACCACCAAACGGTGCATCTTCTGCTGCCACATGCATAATGGTGTCATTAATAGCAACACCACCAGAGATAGTTTCAGCTTGAATTTTTTCCTGTGTCGCTTTATCAAAGCTCATGATGTATAAAGCCAGCGGATGCGGCCTTGATTTCACTATCGTAATAGCTTCGTCTATATTGTCATACGGTAATATTGGCAGTAATGGGCCGAATATTTCATCCTGCATAAGCGTCATGTCATCGCTAACATCGAGAATTAAATGCGGCAGCATACGATGTTTTTCGTCATCAAGGTTATCTCCTGAGAGCATGGTTTCTACTTTGGCACCTTTATTTTGAGCATCAGAAAGCCAATTTTTCAGGCGATCGTATTGGCGATTATCGATAACGTTACTATAATCTTGGTTTTCCATCGCTTTTGGATAGCGGCGGTTAAACTCTTTACGATAAGCACTAACAAACTCTGAAATTTTTTCACGCGGACAAAGAATATAATCCGGCGCTACACAGATCTGGCCAGCGTTCAGACTCTTACCAAACATGATACGCCCAACAGCATCTTTAATCGCAATATCTGGGGCTACGATCACCGGAGATTTACCGCCTAATTCTAGGGTTACCGGGGTTAAATTATCTGCCGCAGCACGCATCACATGCTTACCCACTACGGTCGAACCAGTAAATAACAAATGATCGAAAGGTAATTTGCTAAAGGCAGATGACAACTCGGTTTCACCTTCAATTAAAGCGACTTCTTCACGACTAAATACCGAGGTAATAATTTCAGCTAATACTGCATTAGCTTTCGGGGTGAACTCTGACATTTTCAGCATCGCGCGGTTGCCCGCTGCGATAGCGGTAATGAGCGGAACAATAGCTAAGTTAATCGGGAAATTCCATGGCACCACAATCCCAACCACACCGACCGGTTGATATCTTACTTTAATGCTAGCCGGTGCCAGTAATAAGCCAGGACTGCGACGAGATGGTTTCATCCATTTTGCTAAGCGCCTGATCGTATAATGAAACTGAGAAACTGTCGGTAGAATATCTGCGTACAAAGTATCGTAATGAGAGCGATGGCCATAATCTTCTGAAACCGCTGTTACCATAGCTTCTTTATTCGCGAGGAATGCAGTTTTTAGTGCAGTAAGTTTGGCTTTACGCTCATCTAGACTCCACTCTGCAGTTTCTTTATAGGCTGTTTTTTGTGTACTAAAAATAGCCTGCATGGCATCGATATCAGCCATTATCGGATCGTGATTGAGTAAGTCATTGGCAACATTGGTCATCGTTATATCCCTAATTATTCGTCCATGAGTTGAAATTCGGTTCATCTATAACAGTTAAATATATTCACTTACAAACACTGTAGACTGATTAGTCGGTTTATTCCAATCCTAAGGCAAAAACTTGCTGATAGCTGTCACAGCTTTACTATTTTACGACCCATTTAGATTATAAAAATTAATGTTATACAGGAAGAGCGTTAAGTAATGCCAAAAAATTGCTCTGTGACGGTGAGACTATTAGTTAATAGCTTTTCGACGTTTTCACCACGTGCCAACGCAATACGTTTTGCAATATGCGGTAAATAACAAGGTTCATTACGGCGTGATTTAGGTTTCGGCTTTAGATCTCGGGGTAATAAGTACGGGGCATCGGTTTCTAACATTAAACGATTGGAGGGGATCTCTTTAACCAAGTCAAATAGCGTCTGCCCTCGCCTCTCATCGCAGATCCAGCCAGTAACGCCAATATGTAAGTCCAAATCCAAACAGGCTTTCAAGTCTTGTTTAGAGCCAGTAAAGCAGTGTAATACCGCCGCAGGCAGTGCGCTGCGATATTGCTTTAAAATCGCAATAAAACGTTCATTGGCATCGCGCTCATGCAGAAACACTGGCATGTTTAATTCAGCGGCTAACGCCAGTTGTTGCTCGAAGACTTTTTCTTGAGTAGGTCGGGGAGAAAAATCACGATTAAAGTCTAAACCACATTCGCCAATAGCTACAACCGCATCGTGACTGGCAAGTTGCTTAATAATAGCTAATGAATCGGCAGTGACATCCTTGGCATCGTGGGGATGAATACCAGCGGTAGAATAGAGATATTGAGGGAATTTTTGAGTTAGTTGATATGCTGCTTGGCTTTCTTCGACGTTAGTGCCGGTAACAATAATATTGCGAACTCCCTGCGCAGAAGCTCGCTCGATTACATCAGGAAAATCTTTTACAAATGCACTATTAGTCAGGTTTACACCTATATCAATCAGCGCCGGCTTCTTCATCATCGGTCTCGTCCTTTTTTATATAAAAACGAGAAAATAATAACCCTAACTCAAACAATAGCAACATAGGAATGGCTAATAAAGTTTGAGAAATAACATCCGGTGGCGTTAATAACATACCAAAGATGAATGCAGCAACCACAATATAAGGGCGCTTTTTACGTAAGCTATCCGGTGTTGTCGCGCCAGTCCAGCATAACACGAGAGTCGCAATTGGAATTTCGAAAGCCAAACCAAACGCAAAGAATATTTTCAGTACAAAATCTAAATAACTACTGATATCAGGTGCAAAGGTAACCCCTTCCGGCGCTACTCCAGCAAAAAATTCAAATGCTAATGGAAACACAACAAAATATGAAAATGCTACGCCAAGGTAAAATAGAAATGCACTGCTGATCACTAACGGTGCAATCAATTTTTTCTCATGTTTATACAAGCCAGGTGCAATAAAGCCCCACACTTGATATAAAACCCAAGGAATAGCGATAAATGATGAAGCAACCAGAGTTAGCTTGATCGGAGTAAAGAATGGTGTCGCAACATCCGTTGCGATCATACTTGCTCCTTCAGGGAGTTGCGCGAGCAAAGGCGCGGAAACAACCTGATAGATATCGTTAGCAAAGTACACTAAACAGATAAACAAAATTATGATGGCCGCACTTGCTCGTAATAATCGATCGCGAAGCTCAATTAAATGCGCAATCAGAGGTTGCGTATTTGGATCTGCTGCCATTTATTTTTTATCCTGTTCAATCTGTTTGTCAGCTTCAGTCACTGTTTTAGCTGCGATTGACTCCGGTGAAGTAGCTTTTGCCTGCTCCATCACGTCGTTCATGCTATCTGCATAAGGACGAGTAACAGAGGCTGTCGCTTCTCGTAGAGTATCAATAGATTCTTGCAATTCAGGACTGATATTGTTCATGCCTACATTCTCTGCTTTTTTCAAATTGTCATGCATTTCTTGAATTTTTAATTCATGCGACAATTCATCTTTCACAGAGTTAGCTGCGCCCTTAATGGTTTTAACCCAACTGCTCACAGTTCGGATAGCCACAGGAAGACGCTCTGGGCCCAAGACTAAAAGGCCCAAAATAGAAATAACAATGATTTCCCAAAAGCCAATATCAAACATAAATTATGCCTGTTCTTTGTCTTTTTTTGTTTCTTTAGATACGTCAGTTTTAGCAGCAGTCGTTTCTTCAAGTACCTTGCTGTCATCTTTCGCTTCTTTAGATTCATCACTCATTGCTTTTTTAAAGCCTTTGACTGCTGCACCTAAATCACCACCTACGTTACGTAACTTCTTAGTACCAAATAATAAAAGAATAATTACAGCAACAATAATTAGTTGAGTTACACTGATTCCGCCCATGACAAACCTTCTTAATTTAATTAATAGTTAATAGTTTTAACAGCCAACAGTATATAGACAACAAATTAACTACATACTGATCTATGATAATTTCCCAGTTACTCGCAACGAGTTAAACGGCTAGTTTATTTTATACCAGCCCCAAAGTAAGCATACAATAGCCAGACTCGAAAGCGATACCGCAAGTAGATAAGCATCGGGATTGTATACTATTGCAGCGCTAAGCATAAAGAAACCGCCTGAATTCAATAGATAGCGACCTTTTTTAGCTTGTTGATGTTGTTTCGAAAACTGATCAACTTGCTGAAATAAAGACTCCAATTTAGCTTGCTGTTTACCAGCTTTGGTTAGAGTATCAAATACTAATTCTGGTAACTCGGGTAACTTTTCAGCCCAAAATGGCGCACGCTGTTTTACCGAGTTAAATACCGCTTCAGGCCCCATCTGTTCCTTAACCCAACGCTCAAGAAAAGGTTTAGCCGTATCCCATAAGTCTAGCTGAGGATAGAGCTGTCTTCCTAATCCTTCGATATAAAGCAAAGTCTTCTGTAGCAATACCAATTGCGGTTGCACTGTCATATCGAACTTACGAGCAGTAGCAAAGAGGTTTACCAATACATGACCAAATGAAATTTCCGATAACGGTTTTTCAAAGATAGGTTCACAAACAGTGCGGATAGCAAATTCAAAATCATTGACATCAACATGTGCAGGAACCCAACCAGAATCAACATGTAACTCGGCAACTTTACGGTAATCGCGATGAAAAAACGCCAATAAATTTTCGGCTAAATAACGCTTATCTTCACGATTTAAAGTGCCAACGATACCACAATCAATGCCAATCCATTTAGGGTCTTCTGGTGTTTCATAAGACACAAAAACATTGCCAGGGTGCATATCAGCATGGAAGAAACTATCGCGAAAAACTTGTGTGAAAAATGTTTCAACCCCCCGTTCAGCCAACAGTTTCATATTAGTACCTTGCGCTTCTAACGCGGCAATATCAGAAACTGGAATACCATAAATACGCTCCATGACCAGCATATTTTTATGCGTAAAGTCGGAATATATTTCTGGAACATATAGCTCTTTTGAATCAAGGAAATTGCGTCTTAACTGAGTTGCGTTCGCGCCTTCACGTTCGAGATTAAGTTCATCAAGAATGGTTTTCTCATAATCGATAACAACTTCAACAGGGCGTAAGCGAACAGCTTCCGGTAGCATTTTTACCAGCAACTTAGCAAAACGTCTCATCAATTGCGTATCGGCGCGGATAATCGGCTCGATATCGGGGCGGATAATCTTGATAACGACTTCAGCTCCCGACTCTTTCAATCGCGCAGTGTGCACCTGTGCAATCGAAGCAGAAGCCAGTGGCGTAGCGTCAAAATCCTCAAAATAATAATCAACGGATTGGCCTAATGCCGCTTCAATTTGTTGTTGTGCTAATGCGGAATCAAAAGCCGGTACTTGATCTTGTAATAGAGATAATTGCTCGGCAAACTCTTGCGGCAACAAATCACGGCGCGTCGATAACATTTGCCCAAATTTAATAAATACAGGACCTAAGCTTTGCAGCGCTAGCTTAATTCGCTCTGCATCGGATTTACCCGCATGTTGATTACGTAACCAGAATAATGATTTACGTAGTACACGAGCAGGCAAAGGCTGTAAACGAGCAGGTAATAATTCATCAATACCGTATTCTAAGAACACTTTTTGAATTAGATAAAAACGTTTTAACTCAGTTAAGGTCATTTAATCTTTATCCTTTGCGCCAATTTTGCTAAGCGCATCTCCAATTTACGACTGTCTTTCTCTAACTCTTCAACTTCATCACAGAAGTTAGCGATCTCTAAAGCACCTGGCGCAATACGGATCTCTTCAATTAAGTACTCCGCAATATTCATACGAGCAATAGCAGAATTACGAGATACCCACGAACGACTCGACTTAGCACCTTGCACTAATTTATGAGCCCCGATATCACCGGTAAAGCGCGATAAGTGCTCTTCCCAGTCAATATCTAGCTCACGTAGCAACATACTAAACTTACTTGCTACCATAGGGTCGCCTTGAATATCTAACTCACCTTCTTTAATAAGCTGGGTGAATTGCGAATTATCCTGTAACCGAGGTAAAGTCGATAATTTAATATCCATCACGCAGCTAGCATCAGTATCGAAATTAGTTAACACATCGATTTGGCTGGAAAAAATAAAATACAAAGGCTTAGAGCATTCTGCAATATTTACCTGCAAGCTCTTACCTTGTAATAATGCTAGTTTCTGCTTAGTTTGTTTATCAGCATTAATCAACTGATTCAATAACGTTTCAATACCAGCAGTAACAAGTAACTCAATAGACATAATGCTCCTTAGAATTTATAACCGCGGTGCAATGCTACTATACCGCCCGTTAGGTTATGGTATTCAACACTTTCAAAGCCAACATTTTCCATCATACCTTTTAGTTCTTCTTGTGCCGGATGCATGCGAATTGATTCAGCAAGATATTGATAGCTTTCTGCATCATCTGCAATCATCTGACCCATTTTCGGCAAGATATTAAACGAGTAGAAATCATAAACTTTATTCAGTAATTCAGAATCTGGTTTAGAGAATTCAAGAACTAACAGACGGCCGCCAGGTTTTAATACACGGAACATAGACGCAAGCGCTTTGTCTTTGTCTGTTACATTACGTAAACCAAACGCGATAGTGATTAGGTCAAAATGATTATCAGGGAAAGGCAGTTCTTCAGCGTTTGCTTGCACGTAAGTCACGTTGCCAACAATGCCACGGTCGCGTAATTTAGCACGGCCTACTTTTAGCATTGAATCATTAATATCAGCTAAGGTAACCGAACCCGTATCGCCAACAATACGTGAGAACTTAGCTGTTAAATCACCTGTACCGCCAGCAAGATCTAACACTTTATGACCAGGACGCACACCACTACAATCAATGGTAAAACGTTTCCATAAACGATGAATACCCATCGACATTAGATCATTCATTACATCATATTTCGCTGCAACAGAATGAAAAACACTCGCAACCATTTCGACTTTCTTTTCTGATTCTATGGTTTTGTAGCCGAAATGCGTAGTGTCATTTGATTTGTCGGTCATCGTACTATCCTTAATGTCAATTTAAGCGCCTAGTTTACTGCAACTCACAGACAACTCAAATCGAAACCATCAACAATAGCTAAAATATCGAGGAAAATAATGGATAATATAAAAGGAGTCTTTCAGAGGTAAATATCAGGCATAAAAAAAGCCGATATCAATGATATCGGCTCTTTCTAATTTGGCGCTTGGCGATGCCCTACTCTCACATGGGGAAACCCCACACTACCATCGGCGTTATTACGTTTCACTACTGAGTTCGGAAT
>Ga0209395_1005356_pt1 | contig 14497 bp, 15 predicted proteins | sample GOMGulsemesocosm_3_FD_184635 | JGI IMG/M metagenome (GOLD analysis project Ga0209395, IMG submission 184635) | Methane-oxidizing microbial communities from mesocosms in the Gulf of Mexico - GOM9D Gulf of Mexico (SPAdes) (version 2) | ecosystem: Environmental > Aquatic > Marine > Cold seeps... | reverse complement strand
TGATTGCTTTATATATAGATATACCACCTACACCAGAATCAAAAATCAATATCTTACTCATGTACAAACCATTGGATTATTGTAAAAGACATATAATAGTCAAGGGCAGGATAAATTGGAATAGATGGATATAAAGAAGCCAGCATATCGCTGGCTTCTCAATCATCATGTTAATGTATCATTACAAATTAAAATTCATAAGTCGCATTAATGTAATAGCCGCGATCAGGTGCTGGGTAACCATTTGCTGTTTCGTATTCTTTATCGAATAAGTTCTCAACTTTAGCTGCTAATTTTAATTCAGGAATGACATAATAGACAGCTGATAAATTCCACAAGCTGTATCCAGGTAAGATAATATCATCGTACCCTGAATTATCTCGCTTCCCTTGATATAGGTATTGTAAAGCCCAATCAACATTTCCGGTTGTTATCATTCCTTGCCATTTCGCTTTATATTTCGCACGACGTGATAACTCATTACCATTTGCATCTTCAGTATCTAAATATTCTAGCGATGCCTGATTTCGTATCGTAAACAAATCAAAAGATGCTTCTAATTCAGCTCCCTTCATGATGCTATGTCCATCAATATTAGCAAACTTCCAAGTAGTAGGATCACTATCAATGAGATCTTTAACATCTCTATAGTAAGCATTCACAGACCAAGTCACTAACTCTAATCTAGACTCTAACCCTAAATCATATGAAATTGACTCTTCAGGTTTTAGTCCTTTATATCCAGAATAACTGTCATATAGCTGATATAAAGACGGTGCTTTGAAAGATGTACCACTACTTGCAATTATTTTCCATTGTGGGTTTAATTGCCAACCGGCAGCTAACCCCCATGTAGTATGAGTACCGAACTGGGAGTTGTCATCTACACGTGCAGACCCCTCAAGTGTAACAACCGAAATATTTGTCGACATTGTCGTAAACACAGCTTTATTCGACTTTTCTTTTTTATCTAGACCTAATTTTTGATAACTTTCATCTTTCCAATCAAAGCCCAAAGCTGCTACATATGTATCAGCAAATGTATATTGGTTTAACCAGCTCGCAGTCTGCTGCTCTCTTACTGCTGGAGACGTCGAATGTCGTTTATCCGCATCAGATGCTAAATAATCATATTTATCTTCAAACGTTGTGGTCAGCTTTAGCTCTGAATAGAGTGCGTCCTCGCTATAAGTGATGCCACCGTCAAAAGTTACATTCTCAATCCAAGCTTCTTTATTTGTATCAAAAGAATCATAGCCAACTGTATTTTGATAATATCTTGGCTGAATAAATACACTTAAAGAATCGGATAGCTGATGTTTTAGCATTATCGAATAGTTTTGACTTTCAAAACCATGTTCATCACCTTGATTCGCAGGTGATGGCTTTACGTTATAACCATCTGTCGTTTCATAAGCAGCGGTTACTTTCAGCTTTGTTTTATCCGTTAGGTTTAACTGACTATACAAACTTGACTTATAACTAGCATCGGAACCAAAACCAGCACTCAATGTGGTGATCGGTTCTGCAGATGACTGTGTAATGATGTTAATCACACCAGCAATAGCTTCTGAGCCATAAATAGCGGCACGAGGTCCACGTATAAACTCAATACGCTCAATTGAATTCATCGGTACTTGGTTAAAATCGGGACTGCCAGAATTTGCAGTCAACATTGCGACGCCATCAATTAAGATAAGTGCTTGATTTGAATTAGCACCGCGAATGAAAATACTCGCAACTTGACCACGTCCACCGTTAACGGCAACATCAACACCCGGCAGCATGCGGAAAACATCAGTCAGAGATTGCGCTTGAGTTAATTCAATATCATCACGGGTGATAACAGTAATAGGTGCTAGCACATCAGAAACGGCTTGTTCAACACGGTTGGCAGTAACAACAGTTACTTCTTCATTATTAGTCGTAGATGGATCTTGGGCAAGAGCAGCAAACGGCAGTAATGCAGTTGCTAAAAGTTTTTTAGACATTGTAAATTTTTCCTATTTACGCGTAGAAAAATAAGCCGAATCATTCAGCTAAATTGAGCTTTTATTATTTTATTAATTACTCAGGTTCCATATTGGAGACCGGCCTTAAGTGCTAAGCACTCTTACCGTTGCGCGACAGGTTCAGATTCTCACTGAATTCCTCCAATAAATCATGTCACCAGCAAATAGATATAGCTCTATGCTTGATAAGCAGCGGGATTATAGAGTCATGCTAAATAAATGTATATTGATAATTCTATTCTTTACATTTTTAAGATTAGTATTCACTGGAATGTAAAATGTACTGGACAAACAATATTTGGGTCTTACAATCCCTACTCTTTTGTTTAGTATAAACCACGGTGAGTCCACATGATCGAAATGCATCCCGATAACTACCAATCACAGCTTGATGATAAAGCAACTCGTCAACGTGAAACATTTAAAAAATTCTCACCACCAGAATTGGAAGTATTTGACTCTCCGGCAGAGAACTATCGTTTACGAGCTGAATTTCGCGTTTGGCATGATGGCGATGATCTTTACTATATTATGTTTGATCAAGAAACTAAGCAAAAAATCAAAATCGATTATTTCTTGCCTGGCAGCAAACTCATTAATGAGATCATGCCAGTACTAATTGAAGAACTAAAAAAATCAAACTTATTACGTTTTAAACTTTTCCAAGTCGATTTTTTATCAACACTAAGTGGTGAGCTATTAGTAAGCTTACTTTACCATCGCCAATTAAGTGATGAATGGATAGCTGAAGCAAAAGCATTAAAAGAAAAACTAAGTAAACGCTTCAACATCAATATTATTGGCCGCGCGCGAAAACAAAAAGTAGTATTAGATCGTGAGTTCGTGGTTGAAGAACTTAACGTGGCGGGTAAAAAATTAAAATACAAACAAGTTGAAAACAGTTTCACGCAGCCGAACGGCGTAGTGAATGAAAAGATGCTCGAGTGGGCATTAGACGTAACTAAAGATTGTAGTGGTGATTTACTGGAGCTGTATTGTGGTAATGGTAACTTCTCTATCGCATTAGCACCCAACTTCGAAAAAGTGTTAGCGACAGAAATATCTAAATCATCAGTGCAGTCTGCACAATACAATATCGCCGAAAACGGATTAGACAATTTAACGATCTTACGTTTATCTGCAGAAGAATTTACAATTGCAATTAATGGTGAACGAGAGTTTAACCGCCTTAAAGCTGCAAAAGTTGATTTAACAACATTTAATTGCAACACTATTTTTGTCGATCCACCACGTGCTGGTTTAGATGCTGACACAGTTAAAATGGTGCAAGAATACGATAATATCGTTTATATCTCTTGCAGCCCAGAAACATTGAGTGACAATCTAGAATCATTAAGCCAAACGCACAATATCGAACGCTTTGCATTGTTCGATCAATTTCCGTATACCCACCATGTTGAATCAGGTGTCTATTTAACAAAAAAGAGCTAACGAAAAAAGTTAACTAAAATGCGTTAAATAGATAAAAGCCCGTTAGCAAAATGTTTGCTAACGGGCTTTTTTATAAGTTCGATATTAAGCGGATTTTTTAGAACCAAACACACCGATCGTTTTCGCTACCCATGCAGATAAACCAAGTACCAACATCAAGGGTAAAAAATTACTCCCCAATTCCGGGTACTCCATACGTACAAATGTCGTATATGTCAGTACACCTATCAAAAATAAGCCTAATGACGATTTACTGATATGACTTTCAATAGCGCTAGTCATATAAACTTGATACCAATTATAGGCCACCAGCACTAATGCGATGATCGGAAAAATACTGAATGGAACCTCGCCAGTGGTCAACGTAGCTAATGTTGCATTACCACATAAGCCAGCTAAGAAGGCAAAATATAATGGTTTGTAACCCGCTTGATTCTTTGTCGTCATTTAGATACCTCAACGTTCAGAGTTTACAGCGTAATACCTCTTGTCATTTTTAATACCGCTGCGCCTTTTTCAATCATTCTCAATTGCATTATAGTACGGTCAGACAATGCTCGGCGCTCTTCGTTCGATAAATCTAATGCTTCAGCGCCTGCATTAAATACAATTGTGACCATTGCCTCAGATTGAATCGTTGCTTCATCACGACTAAGTTTACTCGCAATTTCAACGTAATCGGTTAGTTCGGCACTAAAATGACGTAATTCTCTCGATACCGCAGCTCGAAAGGCTGCCGATGTACCAGAACGCTCACGTAACAATACTCGGAAAATATTTGGATTCTGTTCAACAAACTCCATAAATGTTTCTACCGAGGTTTTGATCACACTCCCCCCTGTTTCAATACGCTGTCTTGCTTGACGCATCAATTGCCTTAATGTCAAACCACCTTCATCAACCATGGTTAAGCCCAATTCTTCCATATCACAAAAATGGCGATAGAAAGACGTAGGGGCAATCCCAGCTTCACGTGCAACTTCACGCAAGCTTAAATTTGAATAGCTTCGCTCTGCTGTCACGAGTCGAAATGACGCGTTGATCAGTGAACGGCGGGTTTTTTCTTTTTGCTGGGCTCTAATTCCGGTCATAATTTAAATGTCATTCATTGAGGGATTGTTAACACGGATATTATAATACTACTTTAGGCATTATCAGTAACTAACTTATTTCCTTACCAACTCCCAACCACAAAAATAAACAATAACTAAATATAACAACGCCAAGTGTAAATAAATTATTACACTTATCATTTACAGCATTAAAAATAGACAGCGCCACGCAATAGCAGTGCTTACATCTACTTTAAAACAAAAAACCAGCAGCATTAATTGACTATATTGGCATTAAATAGGATATTACCCGTAAATATTTAGTTACAAAACAATTAAAAAGTAAATAAAAGTTTACACGGAGAGTTATGTCGACCATCACAACAACAATAGAATCAGCTAAACGCGGCCAGTTTAGCTCTAAATTTGGTTTCATTATGGCGGCAGCAGGGTCTGCTGTTGGTGTGGGTAATATTTGGGGGTTCCCAACTCAAGCAGCAAGTAACGGTGGTGGTGCTTTTTTACTGGTTTATCTTGTACTCATCTTTATGCTTGGTTATCCAATGCTAATTGCTGAATTGATGATCGGCCGCCATGGACAAACAAACCCTGCAAATGCCCTAAGTAAACTTGCCAAGACCAAAAGTGTTAAGTTAATTGGTATTACCATTGGTCTCGCAGCGATTATCACCTCAGCACTTATTTTCTCTTTTTACGGTATATTATCGGGTTGGTTTATCAGTAACACGTTAGCACCGATTGCAGAGATGATGGGGTCAACAACGACAGCTAACTGGTTAGTTGATATGTCATTATCACGTAACGTGATATTTACAGTGATATTTGCCATGTTCACTGTTTTAGTTATCCAACAAGGTGTAGAAGACGGTATCGAGAAATGGTCGAAGCGTTTAATGCCACTGTTATTTTTAATGCTTATCGCTGCAATGCTTTATATCGTCACCCAACCAGGCGCAGAGTTAGGTCTACGCGCATTACTTGTTCCAGACTTTAGTCGTATCCTAGACCGTGACGTACTGATTGGCGCTCTTGGCCAAACATTCTTCTCACTATCATTAGGCAGTGGTTGCATGATGGTATACGGCTCTTACTTAAACAAAAAAGAAAATATTGCTAAATTAGCCGCGCAAGTAACATTGATGGATACCGCCGTCGCATTTGTTGCTGGTATGGTGATCTTACCTGCTATGTATGTTGCTTCACATAACGGTGTTGAGATCTTCGCTGCAGACGGCAGTCTACTGAGCTCTGATACATTAGTATTTACAGTATTACCGGCATTATTTGCAACGATGGGCGCTGCACAATACCCTGTTTCAATTCTATTCTTTGCGTTATTATTTGTTGCTGCATTAACATCGGCAATTGGCATGATGGAGTCACCAACAAGTTACCTTGCAGAGCGTGCAGCAATGACACGTAAGAAAGCCGCTTATATCGTTGGTACTATCGTCACAGCGCTTAGCTTAGTGATTGTATTTAACTTCTCAACACTGTTTGGCTTTGTTATTACGCTGACAACACAATACGCACAACCACTCATTAGTTTAGGTGTAGCAATCTTTGCGGGTTGGGTTTGGAGTCGTAAAGGTCTAATGGCAGAGATCAGAGAGCAAGAAGGTGTGACAGAGCATTCTATCTTCTGGAAGATCTGGCCTGTATACGTGAAGTTTGTTTGCCCAGTATTAGTACTTATCCTCGTATTCGCATCATTCAAATAAACGAACATACCATTCAATAAATAATAAAAAGGTCAGCAATACGCTGACCTTTTCTATATTTGATATAAAACTAATTTATTTAACCCGTTAAGATTTCAGACCATGTCAGATTACGGTCACCGAGTACAATAAAGTCCGGGTTTTTTAATGTATCGCGTTGGTTATAAGACAGTGGGTTTAAATTCAAATCTAGAATAGCGCCTCCAGCTTCAGCCACGATACATTGTGTACCTGCTGTATCCCACTCACCAGTAATACCTAAGCGTATATAACAATCCGCTTTACCTTCTGCGACTAAGCAACCTTTTAAGCTCGCAGAGCCGAGAGATTGCAATTCTAAGTCAATATCATCTTCAACTAACTTACGAATGTTGTCAGGGTTCTGAACACGGCTAACAACCACATTTAAACTTGTTAGTGGCTGCGGACAGGTATGACTAAATATCTGCTCTTCACCTTCTGATGTTTCTTTGTATGAACCTTCGCCGTCAACAGCCCAATAGAGAACGTCATCTTTAGGGCCGTAAATCATTCCCAAGATAGGTTTGTTCTTGTGCACTAATGCAATAATCGTCGCAAAGTCACCACTACGAGAAATAAACTCCTGAGTGCCATCTAACGGATCGAGTAACCAATAAGTTTCCCAAGATTGACGCTCAGCAACAGCAATATCACAATCTTCTTCAGACAAAATTGGAATGTCAGGCGTCAGTAACGCAAGTTGTTTGGATAAATAATTGTGAGCGGCGATATCAGCACTAGTGACCGGCGTATGATCGAGTTTTATTTCTTGCTCAAACTCACCCGACTGATAAATATCATAAATCACAGCACCAGTGGCGCGTGCAATTTTTTTTAACTCTGGAATTAAGGTCATTACTTGCATATCGCACTTCCTACTTTATTCTCGCCATCGCTTAATGATTTAGTATTACTTATCTAGTTGTTTTAGGGCAAGCAATAATGCACAAATAGCACGTGATTCTGTGATTTCATCGTTATCAAGCAACTCATTTGCCCTGGCTAATGGCCATTTTATAATTTCTAGCGGCTCAGGTTCATCACCTTCACAAGATTCAGGGTACAGATCTTGTGCGAGAAAAATCTGCATTCGAGCAGAAAAATAACTCGGCGCTAAGTTAACTTCTTTAAGTAAGCTTAACGATTTAGCCCCAAATCCAATCTCTTCCATTAATTCTCGATTCGCAGCAATCAATGCAGTTTCGCCTTTATCGATCGCCCCCTTGGGAAAGCCGAGTTCGTAACTATCAGTACCGACTGCATATTCACGGATCAAAATGAGATTATTATCCGCATCAATAGGCACCATCATCACCGCGCCGTGACCACCACCTTTCATTCTTTCGTAAGTACGTTCAACGCCATTAGAAAAGCGCAGTGCAACGGACTCGATTTTAAACAGTCGACTTTCTGCGACAATATTCGTGCTTAATATTTTAGGTTTCTGATGTGTCATTTTAATTCTGCATCCTTGTCATAACGAGTACGCGTTATGTAACAACATTATATGCGGCCAGCGTAATTAATTTTATACTCACCCTTGGCATTTTCTTTTCCAACATAACGTAAATTACTGCGTATCGATTGTGGTAATTCATTACTTGGTACAAGTACTGCTGAAATCGTGTATTTGCTTTTGTTCTCTAACTTAGCGACGCCAGATAACTTCAGTTGATTAGAGCTCTGCTTGATGTTGGCAACAATAGCCCCTTTGTCACAACTTAAATTCGCGACAGCAGAATCAATCTCTACATTTCCCAATAGTGATTCAATGCCCGCATCCGACCAACTCAGCTGTCCATCAAGCTGTTCACACCAAGGTTGCCCTTGCTGCATCTCTGCGATTGTCAATTTAACATTACCTTTGGTCGTCACTGGTAAGGGAAGATTACTCGCTGTGACTAACCATTCAGAACTTGCCGTTACCGTGAAATCTTGTGCATAAACACCTGCACTTGAATAGCCTAGCTCACCACTGCCGCGTAAGCTATTCTTACCACGACCAAACTCAACGTCAACTTGTGCCGACCCCGTTAATAACGCAATTACCGATGTATCCCAGCGAACATCTTTCACTTCAATATGATTAAAAGAGACCTGCTTTGCTTCCCCTTTCCATACTGTACCTTCAACTTGGCTAATCGTTAAGTTAGCGGGCAATGGCACATATGATAATACTAATGTAGCTGGTAGTGTGCCGATAAGAAAGGCTACGTACGTAATCACGACAAAACATAGCCCTAGAAGTTTATTTCTCATGCTCTTTTTCCTAGCTGTAATCGACGAACCTTAACCATCCCTTTTTTATCTGACACACTCAAATCGATATTCTGAATCTCAATACCGTATTGTTTATTCAATTGCTCTAACCAAGCGGTAAACTGATTAAAGTTAACATCATCAATCCATACTTGCAGATTATCTTCCTTTGCTTGAATACGTGTGATCATGATCTTATTACGTTTAGCACTACGACTGACAAGCTGGTTAAGATCGCCAGCTTCACGACGGCTGGCTTGGCCTCCCTGTAAATTAATGATCTTTTGCCCAATGGCTTTTACATCTGCGAGTGTTTGCGTTTGGACATTCACTTTTCGTTGGGTATTACTAATATCGTTTTGTAGCGGTTGCCAAACCAGCCAATAACCACCAGCAAGCAATAACGTGGCGATTAATAGACTAATGAGCTGCTTTTCTTTTTGCTCTAATTGTTGCCAGTGTTCCTTCATTTTTTACCCTTAATATCAAGCGTGCCCTGAACGCGACCATCTCGCTGACTTAACGTCCCTTGTTCAACATCAAACTGTGTTGATAGCGATGATTTAAATTTTTCAAAAACCTGAAAGTCTGCTGCGCTTGCTTGTAATCTTAATGTAGCCTGCTTCGTATCAAATCGAACTGAAATAGGTTTAATACCCGGTGATTGTTTAAATGTAGGGGTCAACTTACTTAACATCACTAAGAACCCTGAATCATCACCACCACCGCGTAAACCATTCAAACGATTCTGCATCTGCTTTTTAACTAAACGTGCATTTAGGCGCATTTTCTTCGGTTTAAATACCGTTTTATATACCTGCTTAATCTCGTTGTCTAAAGCAACCTGTTGCTGATTTAACTTATTCAACATCACAAATTGATTCGCAAATATCATCACTATTGCTAAACCTGCTGCGATAGCCGTGCCACGCCATAATTTCAATGCGACATTTTCTTCACGGGCTATTTTGTATTCACCTTGCAATAAGTTATAACGGCTGGTAACAGCACCCTCTGCGCAAAGTTTCATTGGCAACTCAATTGTATTCTGTTGCCAATGATCTAACTTAAGATGATCGATAGCAGAATAGCTAGTCACTGTTTGCATAGCCTCCTCATCTACATGATCAGACGTGGCTAATACAAAACTTAACAGTGCGGTCTCAATGCATATACCTTGTGTACGTGTTTGCCTAATAAGCCATTGGCCATCTAATTCTATCGCACTCCAACTCTCATCACTGTATGGCAGAGTTAAAACATCAGGGATGAATTGTTCACATACCAGCTCGGCATCCGATAACCAAGATTGCCATTGCTGCATCTTGTCATGTGCAATAACCGCAACGGATACTGTATTTGCGACCTTACCTAGAACAGAAAAGTGTAACTTATCAATATCACTACTCAACTCCTGCTCTAACATGTAGGGTAATGCATTGAGTAATTGTTTATTGCTACGTCCAGGTAATTCTACCTCTTTAAACGTGATATCACAGCTTGGTACTAATGCAATGATAGATCGTCCACCAGCGCGGGATTTTAGCTCGATAAGTTCAGCTGCATTTGTCAAAACGCCCGACGCTATGATCTCGCTTTCAACGGTTGACCACACTAACCAATGTATTGCTTGTCGACTTTCACTACCCAGCCTTACTACTAATTGCTCACTCATTGAGCTCCTCCGAATTGTCGACGAATAACATAAACACTATCTTTACTTTCAGCTTTAAATAACGATTCTACTTTCATGGTTGCGCTAGCAAATTCAGCTTGTAGTAGCGCAACAAAATAAACACTTTTTATATCAAACACTGCTTTCTCTGCCGCACTCATCTCAATATTTGCTAATGCGGGTAACGCCAAAAAATCCACAATCGTTTCCCACCCGCCAATAGGCCGCTGCTCTAATATTGATTTAGCGACATCTAACGAGAGTTTTCCTGAAAATAGTCCTGCTAATATTTCTGGTTTATCAACCACAATGGTATTGACGTTAATCTTTAAGCTCTCAGTTGGTAGCGCGCAAAGATAAGGACGAACCTTACGGTAAATAGCTTGGTTAAAACCTTTTATTGCCCGTAGTTCACTGACATTAATTAAACGTTGATTACCCGCTTGATAAGGGTAATTAAGGGATTCATAGTAAGCATCTTCAACGCCGTAACTCGACACTACATTGGTATCACTATCAACCCAGTCACGTAAGGCATCACTTAATTGCTCAGCTTCATAGGCATCCAATTCAAGCTGTTCTAATAAATTACGGAATAACTGTACAGCCAGTGGCGCTTGCCCCTCTTTATCTTCACCCGTGACAGCATTCACATTAAAACAGGCTTGCATATCAAAAACCTGACCACCAATGAGTCCATTTTCAACCGGATACATCATGCCTTCTGTAGCCCAATATTGATCTAAGTTGATCGTATCATCGTCTTTCAATGCTTGCTTCAAGCCCTTTTCAACCAAGGCTTCTGCACCATAAGCATACCAAAGGGCTTGTTGATGCGTCATCATATTACTGGTACGGCGTAATTCTAACTGTAAGCGTGATGACATATTACTGGCAATAATCACCATCACTGCCAGAATCAGTAAAACGGTCAATAGTGCAATACCACGCTGTTTTGCGGCATATATCATTAGCTGCCCTCTTCGTTATTATTGCTACTGTCGACTGTCGCTTTAGGTAATAGGAATAAGCGCTGAATTTCACCAAAACGTTTTAATGTTAACGTCATTCTCACGCCTTCAGGTAGTGCGGTCTTGTCTGTCCAAGTCTCACTCCATTTATTTTCATGATAAAATTCGAACGTTAATGATTCGACATTTTCCAAGATCAACTGTCTTTTTGGCTCTTCCCCTGTAGTGGGATCTAAATAGACATAGCTTAAACGCTCTAAGTGCGCATCTTTAACACGATACATTACTCGCTGTAACGATGATCGTGGTAACTGAGATAATGGATTACGCCAACCACTACGAACGAAAGCGATACCGTCATCATCACTATCGAACATAAATTTTCCCGCTTGCAATGGCATTGCAGTCAGTTCGTCATCACTGCGATTATTACGCGCATTCATTTGTTGAAAATCACGCTCGACAATAACCATGGCCCGTTGCAATTGTTTTAATGCATTCCCGTGTTCTACCGAAATTTCATCGCTGCGTAATACGCCTTGCAATACCTGATAAGCCCCGAGACTAAGCAAGGCAAAAATGGCGATAGCAATCATCATCTCGATCAGCGTAAAGCCTCGTTGTTTCATAATAGGCTTTTGTTTCATAATAGGTTGCAATCTCATCTTAGCGCACCACATAGGTGAGTAAATGACTAACAGTTGACTCATACTTCTTATCTGTCGCCACTTCGACTGTCACGCTGACAAAATCACTGCTATCTGTCGCTTCTGCTTTATAGCGCCAATACCAAGTTCGACCGGCTAATTCAGATTCGCCTTTTCGCCATGACTTTCCAGGTATTGTGTTGGCTAATTTTAATTCTGTTAAGGTATTAGCAGCCACCCAATTCGCGAATGTCTTTTCTTCCAAATAGGCTAAGCTACTAAGATTCTCAGTCGCGACTTTCATCACCGCCAAACCAGCCGTGCTAAATACCGCCATTGCCACCATGACTTCTAATAATGTCATGCCCGCTTGTTTAAAGAATGTTTTTTTACCTAAACATGGTTTCATTAAAATCCATCCGTCGTGGTATTAATCATTAATTTTCCATATTCATCAAATTGGACCTTGATGCTACTGTCACCAACATCCGCATCCATGTAGGTGAACGTCAACGTAAAATCGGTAATTTCACCGCTTGAATAAATAAACACATCAGGTTCGATACGCACATCTTTTTCATCACCCTCAAATAATCCGCCATCATCCTCAAACAAACCATCATCATCAGCAAACAGCTTACGATCACCTAACAAGCTGCCTTCAGCCTTCAGTCCTGCTAACTCAAGTGACATAAGCATGTCTTCTTGCAGTTCCTTTTTAGCAAAAAACTTAGAGTCATTAAATACCGACCATTTATCGTTGTCATCTAAATAAACAAATTGATAGTCCTGTTCTTCAATCACCAGTCCCATTTCAATACTACTGAGTAAGGCTTCTTCTTCGGCAAGTTCTAGCACGCCGATAAAACGTGCAGCTTCTTTTTTGAGTAGCTTGTCAGGGCCTGAGGAACTCATCGTCATGATGACACCAGTCACAGTCATGCCCATTAAGAATATAACTAACATTATCTCTAATAGTGTAAAGCCAGATTCTTGATGAGTACGATCTTGCATTATAAACCCTTGGTCGTTGTTGATATGCATGCAGATAAAATAGGAGTTAACATCGGATGCGTTCAAGATGGATATAAAAAGGCACAGAAAATAACCTGTGCCTCAATAAAATAATCAGTTATTTGTCATGCATATTCCAGTTGCCGATGTCGTCATCAGAACCTTCTTCACCATCTAAACCAATAGAATAAATATCAACTCGGCCATTTTCGCCAGGGCTAACTAACAGGTAGTCATTGCCCCAAGGGTCTTGAGGTAAACGCTTGATATAACCATCAGCGCGATAATCTCTTGGTTCTGGATCTACATCCGGCATTTCAACTAATGCATCCAACCCTTGTTCAGTTGTTGGGTAGCGGCTGTTATCCAACTTATACATATCCATCGCATTTTCTAACGCGACGATATCGGATACTACTTTTTGACGATCCGCTTTTTCTTTATTACCTAATAAATTAGGGATAACCATTGATGCAAGTACACCTAGAATCACGATAACAACCATGATCTCTAACAGGGTAAAACCTGATACATTCCGTTTTTTATTATTCATAACATCCTCTACTTAAAATAAAAATCTAACCTGCAACCATCTGGTTTAAAGACAAAATCGGTTGAAGAATTGCCATCACGATAAATAATACAACAAACGACATACTGACCACCAGCAAGGGTTGAAAAATGCCTAATGCCATCGCCACTTGCGCTTCAAATTGTGAATCTTGGTTATCTGCTGCACGTTCTAACATTGGGCCTAATTCACCACTTTGTTCACCACTGGCGATCATATGCAGCATCATCGGCGGAAATAATTTTGTTTCCGTTAATGCGGCTCTTAAACTAGTCCCTTCTCGAACACGACTCGTCGCAGCTTCCACTAATTTACGCGCATGCATATTGGTTAACACCTGCCCTGCAATCGACATACTTTCCAGTAGTGGTACAGCACTGGCATTCAAAATACTTAATGTACGCGCAAAACGCGCCGTGTTGACGCCACGGCTTATCTTACCAATGACAGGTATTTTTAATAATCGTTCATCAAATACCAATCGATTAGCGGGTTTTAATAACAAACGTTTAGTCGCAATGATTGCAAACACGATAGCCATAACAAGATAAAGGCCATAGTTACTCACAAAATCAGAAATCCCGATCAATATTTGAGTTATTTGCGGTAATTCTTGTCCCATGTGTTGGAATTGCCCAACCACTTTAGGCACTACACTGGTCAATAATAATGACACGACACCAATAGCCACCAGCGTTAACATCACCGGATAGATCATGGCTTGAGTGAGTTGACTTGCCATTTTTTGACGTTGTTCGGTATAGTCAGCCAAGCGATTGAGTACTTTATCTAAATGACCGGACTTTTCGCCAGAGGCCACCATCGAACAATACAAATCGTCAAATGCGTGGGGGAACTCAGCAAAACTTTCCGCTAATGTATGCCCTTCAACAACTCGACTGCGTACTGCTAAGATCATGTTCTGAATACGCGGCAGTTCACTTTGTTCTGCAACCGCTTTTAATGATTCTTCGAGTGGAAGAGAAGCAGCGATCAAAGTGGATAACTGACGGGTTAATAACGCCATATCCGCAGTGCTAATACCACGTTTAAAGGTAAAGCCAGCTGACGCCTTTTTATT
>Ga0209395_1005354_pt1 | contig 14502 bp, 14 predicted proteins | sample GOMGulsemesocosm_3_FD_184635 | JGI IMG/M metagenome (GOLD analysis project Ga0209395, IMG submission 184635) | Methane-oxidizing microbial communities from mesocosms in the Gulf of Mexico - GOM9D Gulf of Mexico (SPAdes) (version 2) | ecosystem: Environmental > Aquatic > Marine > Cold seeps... | reverse complement strand
TTTTTTTACTGTTTCATTTAAGTCTAACGGAGTTTCTGATTTTAGATTCTTTAAGACAAAGGCTGCGTTATTGCCGCCAAAACCACAGTGATTCGCGAGAATATGTTTAACTTTTTTAAAGGTGCATTGCGGAGAAACAAGGTTGAGTAAGTTATCAAGCTTAGCGTTACCACCACACTGTGATTCTTGTATATAATCTGGCACAGGCATTAGATCTCTCCTGATAAGTTCATCAAGTAGAACAACCTCTAAAACACCACAGGCTCCTAGGGTATGACCAATAAAGGGCTTTAAAACTACCGAAGGAACTGTTTCACTAAAAACACGATTAATTGCTTTGGCTTCAGCTCGATCACTTGCCACAGAGGCAGTTCCGTGCGCCTTAACCAACTGAATTTCTTGTGCGGTTAAACCTGACAAGTGCAGGCTTTTATCGATCACTTCACTTATTTTTGACCCGTCTTCTTCTGTGGTAGTTAAGCTATAACTATCACAAGATGAATAACCTTCTAACATAGCAAGGGAGCTATTGTCACAAACATGTTTTGACAATAATAATGCTGCTACGCCCTCACCTAACACCATGCCATCTCGGTTTGTTGAAAAAGCCAAAAGGCCTTGCTCAGAAAGTAACGCTAATGAACTAAAGCCTTTTAAGGTTAATTGATTATAGAATTCACAACCTATTACCAACGCTTGCTCAACTTTATCTGACCTTATCAAGCGAGTTGCATAAATGAGGGCATTAGCACTTGAGGTACAAGCCGTGCTAAAAACGAAGTGTAAGTTATTCAGCTTATATTTTTTGATGAGATATAAATTAAGGTGGTCAAGCTTGGTTAACCAAATAGCGCGCTCTGCATCACTACGCACGGCACCAATATCCATTGAAGAAGAACCTAAAAATAGACTCGTTTTTGCTAATTCCTCACTGGTTAATGATTTTTTCGCAATAACTTGCTCAATAACCTCAGATAATAACTGATATATTCGTTGGTAACTTTCTTCTATTGGCGCTAGAGGAATGGCTTGATAATAACAATGGAGTGGTGGAGGCAATCGCTCAAGCTTTTCAGCGTTAATAAAAGCAGTTAGGTTTTTCGCACCTCGCCCAAGAGCACTGATAGAAGCACTAGCATTAATAAAAATAGGACTAGGCGACTTACTCACCGAGCCAACATTGTCATTAACATCATCACTAATATTGTTCATATCTTCCTTGTCCTATTCTCGATACTCATCACTTGTCATAGCGTAGCTTATCGTGCTAATTAACTTTCACGCGCTAAAATCAACTCAGCAATACTAGCAACCGATTGTAAATGTTTACGTGTTTCTTTAGAGCCTTCAATGCTGATAGCGAACTTTTTCTTTAGCACTAAAGATAACTGCAACGCATCAAGTGAGTCTAAAGCGATACGCGATTTACGACCAAATAATAATTCATCATCCAAAATATCACTGGCTTCGAAATCATCCTCTTTGTCACATTCTTCAACGATTAACTGCTTTAATGCCAACATCAGCTCGGCTTTAGCCGTTAGCTCTGTATTATTTTTCTCTAAGGAGTTTATGTCCATGACAACCTTTTTGTTTTGTAATTAAAAATAGATAAAGCAACGATAAAACAAATACTTCCAAAACTCGTAAGTAATAATAAATTTGTCGCTGCTTGTGTAAAAGTAGCGCCCGAAAGCCCCTGTTTTAATAACTCTGATGACCAATACATAGGTGAGAAGGTGGCAATTTTTGCCAATCCTTGTGGCATGATATCTATAGGGACCATAAAACCACTCAATGCCGCCAGTAATATATTAATTCCGCCACCAAGCACAATGGCCTGTTCAAAGGTATTTACCAGTGAGGCTAGTAAAAAAGCAAAACCAATTGCCGCAAAAATAATAAAGCCCCCTGAAATCACATATAAACTTATGTTGTTAATAACTAACATCGCTTGGTCAGTTAACCAAGGCACACATAAAAGCCCTACTACACTGAGTAATAACCATTGAAATAGACTCACCACGCCATACGATAAAGCTTTATTAAAGAAGTAATAATGATTACTAATCGGGTACGTTTGAATACGTAATAAAGTACCGTTTTCTTTTTCTTTAATTAAGGTGGTAGAAATAGGTAATACAATAAAATATAAACCGAAGATCAACCAGGAAGGAATACTGTATAACGTTGGAGCACTAAATAACTGCTGCTGCTCATCTTGCATAAGTAAGTAGTCTACACTGGCGCTGTTATTGACTAAGTCCACCTTTTCAGTCAAAGATAACTCTTCATCGAAGTCGCCAATATCTTGCATATAAACATGGAGCTTTAGCTTGGATAACGCTTCTTTGATTAACGCCAGCACCATATTTCGAGTTTGCGGAGATAATTGCGGACTAAAATCTAATACGATTTTTCCTAATCCTTGGCGCATTAACAAGTTTTCACTAAAACCTGTCTGTATCACGAGTGATGCATCAAACTTGTCATCCATTTGGTTAACACTTACACCGCTACTTTCAATATATTGTGTTAATGCAGAGAATTGTTCATCATGACACTGTGCTTCACACTCGAGGGCGATGTTTACTTTCTTGACTAAGTTTTCCTGTTGCTCACCCATAGCAAGTGTCATGATCACCATAAAGGTAATTGGCAATAAGATAAGCACAGCCAAACTGTGTAAATCATTAGCAATAATGATGGCTTCTTTTTTAACACTCTGAATTAACATGTACCTGCCTTATAAGCATTAAAATACAGCTGATCGATGGAGTTTTGTGAAAAATGAACATTTTTAACCCCCTGTAAGTTGCCACTTAAATGTAAAAACACTTGTTGTAACTGCGCCATATCGGAGATTTTAAGGGAGAAGCTAGTTTGCTCTTTATTGGCTGTGATTCCCAATGTCGTCAATAATGTATTATTTTGCTGCCCATCGAAGAACTCAATGCTGAGCAACATATTATCTTCACTTGTTTGACTTACCGCTATCGCTTTCCCCTGCTCAAGCAAAATAACTTCATCACATAACTGCTCAACTTCATTGAGCATATGAGAAGTATAAATAAGCGTTTTACCCTGCTTTTTTAACTGTTCAAGTAAGCTAATAATGTCTTGGCGTGATACGGGGTCAATACCAACAGTAGGTTCATCTAAAAAGATTATGTCTGGAGATTTACTTAAAGCAATGGCAATATTTAGGCGTCGTTTATACCCCCCAGACAAATTTTCTGCTTTTTGCTTTTTGACTTGATTGAGTTGGCATTGTGACAGGCTTTGTATTAGCAGCGCTTGGCGTTTTTCACGGTTAGACTCACTTAGTGAAATGAAATACTCAAGGTTTTGTTTTACTGTCAGCTCAGGATAAAAGGCATATTCTTGTGGAATTAAAGCAACTTTTTGTTCAATATTTTCTTGCAATGATAAACCACTATTTTGATCACTAGGGTAATAACTCACTTCCCCATCAGAAGGAGTTAATAGCGCACAAAGTAAAGAGATAGTTGTTGATTTTCCAGCACCATTAGGACCTATAATTCCGGTACATTGCCCTGCTTTAATTGCCAGTGATAAGTTATGTACTGAAAAGTGATCGTTACCGCGGTATTTATAGCTAAGGTTTGTTGCCTGTATAATTATTTCTGCTATTGGCGTCTCAGCTGATTTTGGCTTAAGCATTTGTTTATCATTTCCGTTAATAAATTTATATATACTGCGCTAATTTAGCCGCTTCAAAAATAGCCCTTTCAGCATCAACACCACTGGCATTTTTAGCGCCACCAATAACATGACAAGGTTTATCCGTTATCATTGTAGCTAAACTATTTTCTTCAAGCTGACCTGTACAGTTGATTATATGATCAACCGATAACAATCTTGGTTTACCACGCACTAAAATATGTAAGCCTTGTGAGTCTATCTTTTCATAGGTTACACCAACTGTCATTTTTACGCGTTTATTCTTCAAATGTTGACGATGAATCCAACCCGTTGTTTTTCCTAAATCTGTACCTGGTTTTCTCAAGCGGCGTTGCAACATGGTTATTTTACGTGTTGCGGGTTCAACATGTTTATCAGTTAAACCGCCCGCTTGCTTGAGTGATAAATCGATTCCCCACTCCTGCATAAATTCATTTTCAACATTCAAGTTACGCTGGATTTTTGTTACTTTTGAGTCTTGCGCGACCAAAAAAAGCGCGACATCAAAACCTATTCCACCACCGCCAATAATTGCGACCTGTTGACCAACTTCTTTTTTTCCTGATAAAACATCTTGATAACTGAGTACTTGGCCACTTTTTATGCCTTGTGCTAAACCTACTATGTTGGGTATTCTTGCACGGACTCCCGTAGCTAAAACCACTTCATCAAAGTCGGTTAAATCATCACAAGTAACACGAACATTCAGCTTAATATTAACTCCTAACGTTGGCAAAATGGCATTAAAATAGCGCAGGGTATGTAAAAACTCTTCTTTACCCGGCACTTTACTCGCCAAGTTAAATTGACCACCAATACTGTCACTACTTTCAAACAAAGTAACTTGATGACCTCGTTGAGCAGCATATTTTGCAAAGGCTAACCCTGCAGGGCCAGCACCAACAACGGCCAACTTTTTAACGTCTTTAGCTGAGGTAAAATTTAAGGTAGTTTCATTACAGGCTCTTGGATTGACTAAACAAGAGGCCGTTTGCCTGATAAATATTTTATCTAAGCAACCTTGGTTACACGCAATACAGGTATTAATTTCGTCTGATTTTCCAGCAATGGCTTTATTGACAAAATTACTATCAGCTAGAAAGGGTCTTGCCATTGAGACTAAGTCTGCCTGCTTGTTGGCAATAATTTGTTCCGCTTGTTCAGGAGTATTTATGCGATTGCTGGCGATAACAGGAATACTAATATGCTGTTTAAGGTCTTCACTTAATGGAACAAACAAGCCACTTGGAACAGAAGCAGCAATGGTCGGCACTCTTGATTCATGCCAACCAATACCAGTATTAATAATGTTAACACTATGCTGTTCTAATAATTTAGCTAAGTCGATGACTTCCGCTGCTGAGCTGCCTTGTTCAATGAGATCAATCAATGATAAACGAAAGATTAGTAAAAAGTCATCACCTACGGCTGCTCGTGTTCGTTTAACTATTTCAAGGGCAAAACGGATTCTATTTTCAAAGCTTCCGCCCCAATCATCAGTGCGTTCATTGGTGGCTTTAACGATAAATTGATTAATGAGGTAGCCTTCAGACCCCATAATCTCCACACCATCATAACCAGCTTGTTTAGCAAGCACCGCACTTTGCACAAAATCAGTAAGCTGTTGCTCTATTTCATCTGTGGTTAATGCCCGTGGCGCATACAAACTAATGGGTGCTTGGATTGCTGATGGTGCTACTTGATTAACATGATAACCATAACGACCAGCATGGAGAATTTGCATGCAAATTTTACAATCAAACTCATGAACAGCAGCTGTTATAAGTTGATGATCTTTTACATCACTTTGCTGCTGCATGATAGCTCTGTCGGGTGCAACAATGCCACTCAAATTAGGTGAAATACCACCGGTAATAATTAAACCAACACCACCTTTAGCCCGCTCTCGATAAAAAGCTGCCACTTTGACAAAACCTTGCTCAGTTTCTTCTAGGCTAGTATGCATAGAGCCCATCACCACTCTATTTTTCAGTGTGGTGGACTTGAGGGTAAGTGGTTTTAATAAGTGGGGAAAAGACATAACAAACTCAATAGCCTAATCAAGCTTCGTTAAGCTTGATTTACATACAATTACAAAAGACAACAATTTGGCGCTAGACTAGCAAAAACAAGCGTTTCTTGCAAAGTAATTACCTACATCCTGCTTATCTAACTTTTCTTCGCTTCCGCTGTTTTTTATTGTTGAGCTTTATCACTACTAATTCCGTTTCTCTATTGTCTTCGTCATATAAAAAGCAGCTATCGACCGGATTTGGGTAACCTAATAACAGACTTGGGTTGTTAGAAAAACCGGTTGGCTCTTTAGGAATACCATTACCACTAAAATCAAGTTCGGCATTTCCATTGAGGTCTTGAAAAGCTCTGACTATATACTGCCCTGACTTCAGCATTGGAAAGTTCAATTTCAGGCTGTCTGTTTTAATCTCCGTTTTCCGACTAACTAATGGAATAAGGGTAGTCCAAGATGTCTCTTCGGTATCTGGACAAGAAAACAATTGATAATGAAGTTCACCTTGTATTTTTTTAATACGCTGCACTTCAACCACTAAACCTTTATTTTGTGCATAAAGATCTGTACACATTACAATTAACAAGGTGACAGCAAACATGCGGGGAAGAAGGTTAAGTATCATCTGATTTACAGCTATTGTGAAGTTGAATGGTTTATAACTATTTTTATTCTAAGGCAATAAAGTATAATAACCCACAATTATCTCTTGTTAGGTTTATTTTGGTGCGCAAAGTTCTCGTTATACATTACTCACAAACAGGTCAGCTGACTCGAATCACCGACTCAATTATTGAACCGTTAAAGCAAGATAGTGATATCCAAGTTGATTATTTAACTATAGAGCCAGAGCAAAGCTATCCATTCCCCTGGCCATTTTTACGTTTTTTTCATGTTTTTCCTGAAGCCGTGAAAATGACTCCACAAGCATTAAAACCTATTGATAATACTATTATTAATAATGCCACTGATTATGATTTAATTGTTTTAAGCTACCAAGTGTGGTTTTTATCGCCCTCAACACCTATATCCTCGTTTTTACAAAGTGCAGCAGCAAAAACTATCTTCAAGGATAAAGCCGTTGTTACTGTTATTGGCTGTCGAGGCATGTGGTTAAGCGCCCAAGAAAAAGTTAAAAACTTACTTAAATCATTAAAGGCAAACTTAGTTGATAACGTCGCGCTGACTGATGACTGTGGTGCAGCTTTCAGTTTCTTAGCGACACCAATGTGGATGTTTACCGGTAGAAAAAAAGCCTATTCCTGGTTACCTACCGCTGGCGTAAGTGAAAATGATATTAACAATGCCAGTCGTTTTGGCTGCGCGATTAAAGAGCGGCTACTGTTTGATGATAATAAAATTGAGCAACCGATGCTAAAAGGCTTGGGTGCAGTCAAGATTAACGAAAAGCTTATTGCTAGTGAACGAGTAGGCAGCCATAGCTTTCGCATTTGGAGCAAATTATTGAGTACTCTTGGTCCACAAAACTCTCTAGGTCGAAGTTGTGGCTTGTTAGTCTATGTGCTATTTTTGTTGACCTTAATTGTCACGGTAGTACCTATCACGGCACTCATTAAAAAACTTATCGCACCACTAACTAAAAAACGTATTCGTGCACAAAAAGCATATTTTGCTGAGCCTTCTGGAGAGTAGTTGTACTAATGGATTTTACCGTAAAAGAAAACTCAGTTTTTATCAATCGTTTAACCGCAGTTATGCCCAATGCCCCTGTCAGTAACGCTGATATGGAAAAAGTATTAGGCCAAGTAGGTGAACAACGTTCACGTGCAAAATCAGTGATATTACGTAGTAATAAAATCAAGTCTCGCCATTATGGAATTGACCCAGTCACTGGTGAGTTTAATTATACCAACGCCTCATTGGCTGCAGAAGCGGTCAATAAATTGCTACCCGATTCAAATGAGCTGGCCCAGATTGATACTTTAGTTGCAAGTACATCGATGCCAGATCAAACCATGCCAAATCATGGTGTTATGGTACATGGTCAATTAAAGAACCCTCCTTGTGAAGTTATTTCAACTGCTGGTATTTGTGTCTGTGGCATTACCGCGCTTAAATACGGCTATTTAGCGATTAAAGCCGGAGAGAGTAAAAGAGGTGTTGTTGTAGCGAGTGAATTAGCCTCAAGCGTAATGCATGCCAGTAACTTTGAAGCCGAATGTGAACATAAAGTAGCCCAACTAACCAGTAAACCCGAACTTGCTTTTGAAAAAGATTTTTTACGCTGGATGTTATCCGATGGCGCCGGTGCCGCTTTATTAAGTAATGAACCCAATGCCAACAGTTTGTCACTTAAAATAGATTGGATTGAAATTTTATCTTTCGCTAATGAGCTCGAGGCTTGCATGTATGCTGGCGCTGAAAAAAGCCAAGGTGAACTTAGGGGTGCTTTACGTTACAACAGCCGAGAGCGAGAACAGCAATCAATTGCAACGGTTAAACAAGATGTTAAATTACTGAATGAAAACATTGTCAAGGTTACCGTAGAAGATGCTTTAAATCGTATTAGAGCAAAACGTAACATCAGTCCTGAAGATTACGATTATTTTATCCCACACTATTCTTCAGGCTATTTTCGTGAACGTTTATATGATGGCTTAGTCAATATCAATTTTGAAATACCTTTTGAAAAATGGTTTACCAATTTAGCCACTAAAGGGAATACTGGCTCAGCTTCTATTTTTATCATGTTAGAAGAATTGTTTAACAACAATGAGTTAGTTAAAGGTCAAAAGTTGCTCTGTTACATTCCGGAAAGTGGCCGATTTTCTAGTGCTTATATGCAGTTAACCGTAAGCTAATTTAAACAACCATCTCTTCACAAGGACAGTTCATGAACGAAAAAGATGTACCTCAAGACGATAGCACTACCTATCAAGGCCAAAAAAAACTCATTTACGCTGTTGATGAAACAGGCCATTACCAAGGGGTTAAATCAAGCGGTTGGGAAGTTGAGAGCTTTGCTACCCAAATGGCTGTTGATGATTTACAAGAGCAAACCCAAGAAGCGCTAACACAGGCACAGCGAGGGGAAGTGTCACCTCTTGCCTATCATATGCTTAGATTACGTTTTGATATTAGCTCTTTGTCTCAAACCACGGGCTTTTTTCAGTGGCAAATAAAACGTCACTTAACGCCAAAAATATTTAATAAATTACCTGAAAGTAAACTCAATAACTATTGTGACGTAATGAAGCTCACATTAGTTGAGCTAACCAGCTTGCCTGAGCAGTGATTATTAAGCACTACGCATTCAGCACTTAAATTTAACCCGATAAAAATAACAATAAGCTAAGCCAATGACCGACATTATTTTAGATATAGATCATCAACAATCTTCACACTGTGAATCAGGCGTTATTTCTACGCTATTACGTAGTAAAGGCCTTAATATATCAGAGCCAATGGCCTTTGGTTTATCGTCAGCCTTAACATTTGTTTATTTACCTATGGTAAAAATTGGTGGTTTGCCTCTTATCGCCTATCGCATGCCGCCTAAAGCAATTATCAAAGCGGTGTGTAAAAAGCTTAAGGTCGATTTACATAGCCAAACGTTCTCAAACCAAACAAAAGGCATGCAAGCACTCGATAATGAATTAGCTAAAGGTAACTTAGTTGGCTTACAAACTTCGGTATATTGGTTACCTTATTTTCCTGAAGATATGCGTTTTCATTTTAATGCCCATAACTTAGTCGTTTACGGTAAGACGGATAAAGGGAATTACCTCATTAGTGACCCTGTCTTTGAGCATCTTGTTGAATGTCCTGCAGAAGATTTACAGCGGGCTCGTTTTGCAAAAGGTGCACTTGCCGCAAAAGGTAGAATGTATGTGGTACGTAGCGTACCTACTGACATTGACTTAACCCCTCACATATATAGCTCGGTAAATAAAACAGCCAAAATGATGAATGGATTATTACTGCCTTTCTTTGGCAATAAAGGCATCCATTTTTTAGCTAAAAAAATCCGCTCACTCAGCAAAACAAAACCTAAATATCAGAAGCTCTTTTTAGGTAATATTGTTCGTATGCAAGAGGAAATTGGTACCGGTGGCGCTGGCTTTCGATTTATGTTTGCCAGCTTTTTAGATGAATCAGCAAAACTAACCAAGAGTGACGACTTACAAGCTGCAGCCAAAGAAGCAACTGCAGTTGGGGATCATTGGCGTGAATTTGCTATGGATGCGGTCTTGTTTTGTAAGAAACGTAAAGACCTTAGCTTAGATAATGTTGCTGAGAAACTGGAAAGCTGTGCCACACATGAAAAAAGCTTACGAAGCACATTACTTTCAATAAAAGGTTAGTTGTTAACAAGTAGTGCTCGCTAATGTGATCTCTGTTTTTAAGCGCTATCATTCTTAAGTCGGTGTTAGTTATTATTTTTTGCTAGCGCCTCGACAAAAAAACTCTCTAGCGTCTGATTATACAGACGTACCTGTTTGCTAATATTGTCACGATCAAAGCTAGGTGGTGTTAGCGAATTTTCAATCAAGTGAGCACTAAATTGCGCTTTAAATTCGGGCACTTTATACCAAGGCTCAGATTTAGTTAACGTCGTGGGGTTTACTCGAATAAGTACTGTACTGATCCCTGAGTCCTCTGCCTTGTCAGATAAGCAACGTAGTGCAATATTGGCAGCACCTCGTTGAAACTTAATACTTTGCTCTGGTTTAGAGCGTGTACCTTCAGGAAAAATAATCAAATTGTTTCCCGCGGCCAGCGATGCTTTGCAATCCGTTAACAGTCCTTCTGGATCAGCATTACTAATATAGCCAGTGCCTTTTACAACCCCGCGTAAAAATGGATTTGAAAATAAATGCGCCTTCACCACACAATCTGCATTTGGGATAATCGAAACAAGAACTACAACATCAATCAACGATGGGTGATTAGCAAGTACTAACTGACCATTCATATTACTCAACTTGTTTGCTTGCGCCAAATCAAAACTAAATATCCGCGTAAAAGCCATCAAGGCAATAAAAAACTTAAAGGTGTAATGCACCGTTTTACGGGCAACTTGTTTTTGTTTGCTGCTGTCTTTAATAAAGAGCTTTTGTAGAGGGAAAACAAACAGCGTTAAAAAAACACCACCCAAACCAAAACAAGCAAAACAAAAGCCCGTTGCGATAATGCGCCAAAGATGATTTAAAGATCTGAACATAAAGTATTTTATACGGTGTCTTTCTTATAATTATGCTGAAATTTTATCACTATAACTATCTTAGCAACAGATAAAATTATCTCCTGAATTGAGTTACTAAAGTGTTACTACTACTTGTTAACTAACATCACAGTCTTTACTATGAAGTACAGATTATCACTATTTACCGAAAACCTAGGCTATCCATGTTTAAACATATGACAAAGAAAACAGTGAAAAAAATTGGCTTTGCTACCAGTATTATTACTTTAACTCTAGGGTTAGCTAATACAGCCAGTGCAACTATTGTTGAAATTAAAACGTCACTTAGTACAGAAAGTATTAAAGTTAACTTGTTTGATACAACAACGCCTGAAACGGTAAAAAATTTCCTCACTTATATAAATGATGGACATTACACTAATTCAGTAATACATCGTGCTATCCCTGACTTTATTGTCCAAGGCGGTGGATTTTCCTTTAATGGCGAATGGCCTTTAACCGCATTGACTCCAAATGCCGCGGTGAAAAACGAGCCGGTTTATTCTAATGTTAAAGGAACCATTGCTATGGCGAAAAATGCGAGCAATGTTCACAGTGCCACTAACCAATGGTTCTTTAACTTAGAAGACAATAGCAGTAAGTTAGATCCTCAGAATGGTGGTTTTACCGTTTTTGGCCAAGTAATTGAAGGGTTGGATATAATAGAAAAAGTAGAGCAGCTTAAATTTTGTACTGCTGGTAGCTTTGAAGATATTCCTATGGTGATGGATGATAGCCAACAATGCTCTGATATGGGAGTGCCAGGACTAGAAAACTTTGTTGTTATTGAACATATAACGATTCTTGATTCTTCTTCTGTGACTGACAGTAACTTATTCCCATTAAAATCAACTGAGCCAGATAGTGACAATGATGGCGTGATAGATATTGCTGATGCTTTCCCAAGTGATCCAAATAAGTATTTGCCTGAAGCAGATGTTATAGAAGATAGCGGCGGCTCGATAACTTGGTTTGCGCTTATTATGCTTGGTCTTATTACGGCCAGAAAACGATTTTTAAATATTTAGTAACTGATTAATCTTTAAATAATACTAAATCTAAAACAATAAAAAGCAGCGTGTCATATAACGACATCGCTGCTTTTTTAGTTTTACTGTTAGCTAGTTACTGGGTCAACCTACTTAGGTAAAATTAACCTCGAGTACTATTAACCTCTAGTGAACTCAGGGTATGCTTCCATACCACAATCTGAGATATCAACACCTTCATACTCTTCTTCAGCACTGACTCGAATACCGATGATTTTCTTCAGAGCAAACCAAACAACAAAGCTGGTACCAAACACCCATACAAAGATAGTCGCAGCACCAATTAGCTGACCACTAAAACTTGAACCTGAGTTAGTAATTGGCACAATCATTAGACCAAAGAAACCAACCACACCGTGTACCGAGATAGCACCTACAGGATCATCAATTTTAATTTTATCTAAGGCTAAAATAGATATCACTACAATAACACCAGCAATAGCACCAAACACAGTTGCTTGTAATGGTGATGGTGTAGAAGGTTCAGCTGTTATTGCCACCAGACCTGCTAATGCACCATTTAACGTCATGGTTAAATCGGCTTTCTTAAATAAGAACTTAGCAAAAACAAGCGCTGAAATTGCGCCGGCAGCTGCGGCAGCATTGGTATTTAAAAACACCATAGCAACAGAATTTGCACTATTAATATCAGCAAGTTTCAATACTGAACCACCATTAAAGCCAAACCAGCCCATCCATAAGATGAATGTACCTAAGGTTGCCATTGGTAAGTTAGCACCAGGAATAGCATTTACTTTACCGTCTTTGCCATATTTACCTTTACGTGCACCAAGTAATAACACACCCGCTAAAGCTGCTGAAGCACCGGCCATATGAACAATACCTGAGCCTGCAAAATCAGAGAAACCTAAGTCACCTAAAGTATATAAACCAAATACCGCATCACCATTCCAAGTCCAGCTACCTTCCATTGGGTAAATAAACCCTGTTAATATCACAGTAAAAGCAAGGAATGCCCATAACTTCATGCGCTCTGCAACCGCGCCAGAAACAATAGACATTGCTGTCGCTACAAAGACAACTTGGAAGAAAAAGTCAGAAGCATTTGAGTAAACAGCACCACCATCAAAACCCGCTTCAGCCGACTCAGCAAGTACAGCACCTACAAGTGCTTCAGCATCTGCAGCACCATCAAGAGCAATGCCTTCTAAAAATATACCACCACCATACATAATATCGTAACCAACAATCAGGTACATAATGCAGGCAATTGCATAAAGCGCGACGTTTTTAGTTAGAATTTCAGTAGTGTTTTTTGCTCGAACTAAGCCAGCTTCAAGCATTGAGAAACCTGCAGCCATCCACATAACTAAAGCGCCACAAATTAGAAAATAAAAGGTATCTAAAGCATATTGTAATTGAAAAATATTTTGTTCCATTGTCATTCTCCCTTAAAGTGCTTCAGAGTCTTGCTCACCCGTACGAATACGGATAGCTTGCTCAAGGTTATATACAAAGATTTTACCGTCACCAATTTTTCCGGTGTAAGCTGCAGTAGTGATAGTTTCAACTAAACGTTCAACCACATCATCATTCACCGCAATTTCTAGTTTAACTTTTGGTAAGAAATCTACTTGGTATTCAGCACCACGGTATAATTCAGTGTGACCTTTTTGACGGCCAAAACCTTTGACTTCACTCACGGTAATACCTTCAACACCTACTTCAGAAATAGCCTCTCTGACATCATCCAGTTTGAATGGTTTAATAATTGCGCTTATCAGTTTCATTGTTAACCTCTTATCGTTCTATTTTTATGACTAATAGCCTGATAATACAATTCACATGCCATAATAAATTAACGTTGTTTTTCAATTAACTAACTTTATTGTAAATTTTTTATATGGTGAGTTCGCACCAATACTGTGCAGTAAAATATCCAACTGATATCATGTGGTGCAACCTAAATACGAAGAGATAGTTGAAAGGAGGGAGTTTTTCTGAGTTTGCTACTCATTAGTTATATATACATCAATTTTGACCTGGAAATGACCTTAATCAATACCAATTTTATATTAAGGCTATGTTCTCATTTATTGATGTTAAAAAATTAAACAGTTGATTCTACATGATTTTTTCTGTTGAAGTAAAAGCAATCTTCACAAGTCAGTATGCTTATGTAGATCCCCATGGAGCGTTTATGTGTATTGCTTGATCTCACAGTAATAATTAAACACAGCAGAGCCTATATTAATCATTATAAAGTGCGTTAAACCCTTTAACAGTGAAGCCATTAAGTAATTGGTCGCCGATTTTTAAAACGGATACACCACGTAATCCAGTAACAGTAAATTCTTTTTGCCCTTTAGCTGTTTTAATATTACACAACCGAAAGGCAATCCCTTGTTGCGCTAAGTAACGTTTTACCGTTTGGCAATGTGCACACTTGTCTGTGCTATATAAGACAACTCTTTTCATTTAGAACTTTTATTAATGAATTCGCTATTAATCGCGAATTTTGATATTTGGATTATGATCAATTTCGCCCTCAT
>Ga0209395_1005353_pt1 | contig 14504 bp, 9 predicted proteins | sample GOMGulsemesocosm_3_FD_184635 | JGI IMG/M metagenome (GOLD analysis project Ga0209395, IMG submission 184635) | Methane-oxidizing microbial communities from mesocosms in the Gulf of Mexico - GOM9D Gulf of Mexico (SPAdes) (version 2) | ecosystem: Environmental > Aquatic > Marine > Cold seeps... | reverse complement strand
AAGCTCGTAACGAAGGTACTATCGTTTCTGTAACAGATGGTATTATTCGTATTAATGGCCTTGCCGATGTAATGCAAGGTGAAATGATCGAACTTCCTGGTAGCCGTTTTGCTATCGCGTTAAACCTTGACCGTGATTCGGTAGGTGCGGTAGTAATGGGTCCTTACGCTGATTTAGCGGAAGGCCAAAAAGTTAAAGGTACTGGTCGTATTTTAGAAGTACCAGTAGGTCGTGGCTTATTAGGCCGCGTAGTAAACACCCTAGGTGAACCAGTTGATGGCAAAGGCCCAATTGATAACGATGGCTTCTCTCCTGTAGAAGTTGTTGCACCGGGTGTTATCGAACGTAAATCAGTAGACCAACCAGTGCAAACTGGTATCAAGTCTATTGACTCTATGATTCCAATTGGTCGTGGCCAGCGTGAATTAATCATTGGTGACCGTCAAATCGGTAAATCAGCGATTGCACTTGACGCTATCATTAACCAAAAGAACACTGGCATTAAATGTGTTTATGTTGCTATCGGTCAAAAAGCTTCTACAGTAGCGAATCTTGTTCGTAACTTAGAAGAGCATGGCGCGTTATCAAACACTATTGTTGTTGTTGCCTCAGCTTCTGAAGCTGCAGCACTACAATACTTAGCACCATACGCTGGTTGTTCTATGGGTGAATACTTCCGTGACCGCGGTGAAGATTCACTAATCGTATATGATGATTTGTCTAAGCAAGCAGTTGCTTACCGTCAAATCTCATTACTTTTACGTCGTCCGCCAGGCCGTGAAGCCTACCCAGGTGATGTTTTCTATCTTCATAGTAGATTATTAGAACGTGCTGCTCGTGTAAACGAAGCATACGTTGAAAAATTCACTAACGGTGAAGTTAAAGGTAAAACAGGTTCATTAACTGCATTACCAATTATTGAAACGCAAGCGGGTGATGTATCTGCTTTCGTACCAACGAACGTAATCTCAATTACCGATGGTCAGATCTTCTTAGAATCTAACCTATTTAACTCAGGCATCCGTCCTGCTGTTAACGCAGGTATTTCAGTATCTCGTGTTGGTGGTGCTGCACAAACGAAAATCATCAAGAAACTTGGTGGTGGTATTCGTTTAGCACTTGCTCAATATGCTGAATTAGCAGCTTTTGCTCAGTTCGCATCTGATTTAGATGACGCAACTCGTGCTCAATTAGAGCATGGTCAACGCGTTACTGAATTGATGAAACAGAAGCAATACAGCCCATTGTCTATCGCTGAAACAGCAGTGTCATTATTTGCCGCAGAAAAAGGCTATTTAACTGACGTTGCTATCAACAAAATTGTTGATTGTGAAGCGGCACTACATACCTATGTAAGCAATGAGCATGCTGAGTTGATGGCTACTATCAACGAAAAGGGTGATTACAATAAAGATATCGAAGCTAGTTTGAATAAAGCACTTGAGTTATTCAAGTCAACTCAATCTTGGTAATCGAGTCTTTAATTAAGTAACATTTTCGGAGAAGAGTCATGGCCGTTGGTAAAGAAATAAAAACCAAGATTGCGAGTGTTAAAGGCACTCAAAAGATCACAAACGCTATGGAAATGGTTGCCGCTAGTAAAATGCGCAAAGCGCAAGATGGCATGGCAGCCTCTCGTCCATATGCGACAAATATACGAAATGTGATCGGTCATATTGCGCTTGGTAACTTAGAATATCGTCATCCATATATGGAAGAACGTGAAGCTAAGCGTGTTGGCTACATTGTTGTCTCAAGTGACCGTGGTTTGTGTGGTGGCTTAAATATTAATTTATTTAAGAAAGTACTTGCCGATGCTGCTGAAAAGCAAGCATCTGGTGCTGAAGTTGAATTTGCTGTAATTGGCTCTAAAGCCGCATCATTTTTCAGCAATATGGGCGCTAAAGTATCTGCACAAATATCGGGCTTAGGTGATTCACCTTCACTAACTGACTTAGTTGGTAGTGTATCGGTAATGCTTAAGGCTTATGATAACGGTGAAATTGATAGGTTACACGTTGTGTATAACAAATTTGTTAATACTATGACGCAAGAGCCGACAATTGATCAATTGTTACCTCTACCTAAATCAGATGACGAAGCAATAAGTCATCGTTGGGATTATATATACGAACCAGATGCTAACTCTTTGTTAGATCAATTATTAGTTCGATATATTGAATCTCAAGTATACCAAGGTGTTGTTGAGAACATTGCTTGTGAACAAGCATCACGTATGGTTGCAATGAAAGCTGCAACTGATAATGCGGGTGACTTAATCAAGGACCTTCAACTGGTATACAACAAAGCGCGTCAAGCGGCAATCACTCAAGAATTGGGTGAGATTGTTGCAGGTGCAGCTGCGGTAGGGTAAGCAGAGTAGTTCGGTAACGAATTAAACTGATAACAATTTTCGTAATTTAACGAAAAGTTAGCTAGGCAAAGCTTAGCTAACTTAAATTAAGAGGAATAAACATGAGTACAGGTAAAGTCGTCCAAATAATTGGCGCAGTTGTGGATGTTGAATTTCCACAAGATGCCGTACCTCAGGTATATGACGCAGTAAAAGTAACTGAAGGTGACCTTGCAGGTTTAGTACTTGAAGTTCAACAGCAGCTTGGTGGCGGCGTTGTACGTACTATCGCAATGGGTTCTTCAGACGGTTTGCGTCGTGGACTGAATGTAGAAAATACAGGTCAAGGTATCCAAGTACCTGTTGGTGTTGAGACTTTAGGTCGCATCATGAACGTACTTGGTGAGCCAATTGATGAAGCTGGTCCTATCGGCGAAAAAGACCGTTGGTCAATTCACCGTGAAGCACCTGCTTATGCTGAACAATCAATGTCTAACGAATTGTTAGAAACTGGTATCAAAGTAATCGATTTAGTTTGTCCATTCGCTAAGGGTGGTAAAGTTGGTCTTTTCGGTGGTGCTGGTGTTGGTAAAACAGTAAACATGATGGAACTTATCCGTAACATCGCAATCGAACATAGTGGGTACTCAGTATTTGCTGGTGTTGGTGAGCGTACACGTGAAGGTAACGATTTCTATCACGAAATGAACGATTCAAATGTACTTGATAAAGTATCATTAGTTTACGGTCAAATGAACGAGCCTCCAGGAAACCGTTTACGTGTTGCCTTTACTGGTTTAACTATGGCTGAAAAATTCCGTGACGAAGGTCGTGACGTATTATTCTTCGTAGATAACATTTACCGTTATACTCTTGCGGGTACTGAAGTATCAGCACTACTTGGTCGTATGCCATCAGCAGTTGGTTACCAACCAACACTTGCTGAAGAAATGGGTATCTTACAAGAGCGTATTACTTCAACGAACAAAGGTTCAATCACTTCAATCCAAGCGGTATACGTACCAGCAGATGATTTGACAGATCCAAGTCCAGCTACTACTTTTGCTCATTTAGATGCAACAGTTGTACTAAGTCGTGATATTGCTTCGCAAGGTATTTACCCTGCGATTGACCCATTAGATTCATCTTCACGTCAACTAGATCCATTAGTAGTTGGTACTGAACATTATGAAACTGCTCGTGGCGTTCAAACAGTATTACAACGTTACAAAGAACTTAAAGATATCATCGCCATCTTAGGTATGGATGAGTTATCTGAAGAAGATAAGCAAACTGTATTCCGTGCACGTAAAATACAGCGTTACTTATCTCAACCGTTCTTCGTTGCTGAAGTATTTACTGGTTCTCCAGGTAAATATGTATCATTAAAAGACACCATTGCTGGCTTTAAAGGCATTTTAGCGGGTGAATACGATGATATGCCAGAGCAAGCGTTCTACATGGTTGGTGGTATCGAAGAAGCTATCGAGAAAGCTGCTAAGATGTAATCAACTAGTAAGCACTTATGTTTTGCGTAAGTGCTTACAGTAATAGAGGTCGAGTCAAATGGCATTATTAACTGTTAATCTTAATGTAGTAAGTGCAGAAGAAAGCTTATTTTCTGGCAGCATTAAATCATTACAGATCACAGGTAGTGAAGGTGAGTTAGGCATTATGCCTGGTCACGCACCTTTACTGACCTCACTAAAACCGGGTATGGCATTAATCACCAAGCAAGATGGTACTGAAGAAGTAATCTATCTTTCTGGTGGTATGTTAGAAGTTCAGCCAAATAACGTTATCGTATTAGCCGATGTTGCTACACGTGCTGCGGACTTGGATGAGCAAGCGGCTCTTGAAGCGAAACAACGTGCAGAAGCAAGCATAAACGCCAATGGCGTAGATGTTGACTATGCAGCTGTTTCTGCTGAATTAGCTCGTGCGGAAGCGCAATTACGCGTTATTCAAGCGACTAGCAAGAAAGCTTAATAACTCGGTACTTTGGTACCTAGTTATACCTACAGGTTTAGTGATTTTTAACTTTACTTTATTTTTCTTTCTTTTAATAAGTGAAGTAAATAGAGTTAAGAAGTGAACACAGAATCAGAATTTGAAAAGCCGCTTTACTATTTTAGTAAAGCGGCTTTTTTGTGTCTGGTATATTATTTGGTTGGCGTATGGAGATTCGTTATTAGCTATTACCTTTATCTTCTGTCATTCATAGGGCAATCGATTATCGACATGAGCTTTGGAACAGTAATCACGTGTTTATTCGTAAAGTTGTCGAAAGCGGACCACTGCTCAATACCTAAGACATACATCGTATTGTTAGACTCAAGCGGATCTATATTATCAAAGTACCATAAGCCATTTATATAAAAGCTATAAAGAATATAGTAGTTTAGTAAGTCTACATTTGGTCGGTAATCGGGAACCAAAGTCATATATTCAGCCACTATTTTAGTGATACGTTGGTCGGAGATGTTGTTGACGGCTATAAACATCGCTAAATCGAATTCCTCTGGCGCTACATGGGCACATTCAAAATCTATTAACCAAGGCCTTTGACTATCATCTAGCAATATATTTGTTAAGTTCAAGTCACCGTGACAAATTACGTTAGGGCTTGTTGAGTCCCCAATTAGGCTGTTAATACTATCTGACAGCGACCTAGTCACTTTGTCTAAGGCATCGCTGTGTGATGCCAGGAAGGGGGCAGGCTTAGTCAATAAGCGCTTAACCGAACGAGTAGTATTTAGTAACGGAATGGGAGGGTTGGCAAGTTCCAGTGGAAGTTGGTGTAACTCTGCCATCAGGCTAAGGGCAATTGATATCTTTCTATCCTTGTTGAGGTTTGCATCAGTAAGGGTAAGCCCGTTAATAAATGTTGTGACTAACCAATGTTGGTCATGATAAATGACCAGTGGACTTAACAGTTGCCAACTACTTCGTTCTGATACATTTTTCATATGTAAACCCGCACAAAGCTGCGCACAAGATATTTCTGTGTTCGAGGTTTCTTTATTAAGCTTTTTGGCAAAAAACACCCGTGTAGCCGTGGTAACTTTTAGTGCTGTTTGGCTCAAGCCATTAGCTAATAAACTAATGGCTCGAACCTCGGTAAAACAGGGGAGAGATTTGAGTGAGTTAATTACGTCAATAGGAACAGGCATATGGCAAGTAGGCGCTTAGCGACTAACGGCAGGCTGTAAATTGATTGTAGACTGCTTATAGATGTTTAACCATTTGAAGTAACCGTAACCGGCAACAATAACAAAGATTACAAATAATACGGTTGTTGGTACCAACCCCTTCTCGATATACAAATAAATCGAAACCAAATCGATAACAATCCAGTAAAGCCAGTTTTCTAATACCTTTTGAGTAACCAAATAAGTAGCGAATACCGCATAAACCGTAGTGTATGTATCTAAGTAAGGAAAATCAGCAGGAGTGAAGTTAGCCATCACATAGCCTAAAGCTGCGGCTATTACAGCTAAACCAATACAGGCTTTAATGTGCCAACTTAGCCCCCAGCTGACTATGGTTATCTCAGCACTTTTATTTTCATTTTTATTTGTGTGTTTCGACCATTGCCAGTAACCATAAACAGCCATTAGCAGGTAATAAGCATTTAATGCGCTATCCATCAACAGTAAGACATCATAAAAAATGTAAGTATAGAGTGCAGTACTAATAAAGGCCGCGGGCCAGCACCATAAAGAGCCTCTCGCGGCTAAAATAACATAGGCAAGTGATAACAACATGGCAATGAGTTCAAGCCAAGGCAGTTGTTGGAAGTAGGTTACCACACTGGTTAAAATTTCAGGCATTAACTTTCAGCTTCTACTTGTGAACGATCACCATTAATAAACTTACAAACAAAAACCGCAGCACCTGTGGTTTGATGTACGTGTTTAATCTCAGCCATAACATGGCTAACAGCAAGGTCATAATCGCCAAACACTTGTGTGCTCATGCCATTTGTTACCACGTTTAAACCAGTTACAGATCTTAGGCGTTTGATGAATGCCCAGATTTCAGTTTTGTATTGTTCTTCAGCTAAGGGATACAAGCTTAATTCGATAGAAATTTTCATGGAGTACCTTATAAAAAATTAGCAAGAGTGATGACTCTTGCTAATGATAACTATGTTTTACTTAAAATTGATAATCTAAGCTAGCACCAAAGACTAATGGCTCAGATAACTGAGTATATTGTTTTGGCGCATAACCATCACGTGGATCATTACCAAAATAGAAACCACGGTTAGCATATTCTTCATTAGCAAGATTGCGGCCCCATACTTTGAGCTGCCAATTATCTTGTAAATAACTGATCGAGGCATTTAATAAGACCACGGCTTCTGAAGTAATATCTTCCTCAGGAATTGGTTGACCATCATAGTAACGGGTATCAGAGAAATAAAATTCGTCTTTACCATCAACAGAGATATTAAATAGCCATTCATCTGTTGGTTGATAATTAATACCAACATTAAACTGGTAATTTGGCGCGTGTGCTTGTTCTTCACCGGTAAGTGAGTTGCCATCCTTATCAATAAATTCATCAAACTCAGTGTTAAGTAAACCTAATGAACCGTAAATATTTACATAATCATTGATAGTCCAAGCTGATTCTATTTCCGCACCATAGTTACTGCCCGAGGTAGCATTGCCTAAATAGCTAATAAACTCAGCACTACCATCTTCACGAACAATAGTAGTGGAGCTTTTAACTTGCATATCGGTACGATCCATATAAAACACCGAGCTACGGATGTAAGCATTATTGTTTAATAAGGAAACTTTATAGCCTAGCTCATAGTTCATCAAATACTCAGGTTCAAAAGTACGTAAATCATCCGGTAAAGTGCCATCGGTATTATTACCACCAGCTTTATAACCACGGTTAATTGAGGCATACCATAAGCTATCTTGACTTTGTTGGTAACTAAGTACTAACTTACCACCAAGCATTCTATCGTCGATGCTGTCATTAAAAAGATCTGAATTATTATAATCGGCGGTGCGATTCTCGATACGTAAACCTGAAATTAATGACCATTTTTCAGCTAATTGACTATCTAATTGTCCATAAATAGCAATGCTTTTACTTTTGTTAGTAGAAGTAAAATCGCCAGCGGCATAAGTGTATTGTCGTAATAGATCTTCATCGTCTTGTTTGTAGAAAATACCAGCAACCCAGGCCGTACTACCATTAAAGATCTCTTGCCCCTGATTTGATATAGCACGTAATTCAGTAGTAAGTACCGCTTTTTCTCGGTAATAGTGATCGGTAGAGGTGTATTCCCAGTAAGCATAATCAGGGTTTTCTATAACGTCAGGATCTGAAATGCCTACATAGGCCCAATCTTCATCATACCCGTAGGCTAAGTCTGAGTCGGCATTACTAACTATGGCTAGTATGGTTGCACTTTCAAAACCTTGGTAGTTCAACTTTGCTGAAAAAGCGGCCGTTTGTTGTTGATCAAATCCAGGTTCATCAGAATAGGTCTCTCTAGTATTATCTAATGAGTAGGCATCGTAACCATTGTCAAAATCAAAATAATAGCCCGCAAGGTCGATAGTTAGGTCGTTACTCGCTTCAATTGCTAATTTTCCGCGAATGGTTAATTCATCGCGGTTGTTAGTATCTTCACGCTGTAAATGTACATTTTCTATATAACCATCACTGTTACTTTGATTAACAGCTAAGCGATACTTTACCGAGTCGGTGGCGGGACCAGATAAGGCAACACCCATATCGTAAGTATTATAATTGCCAACACCTAGTTGAACAGAGCCTTCAAAATCCTCGGTTGGTTCGTTAGTGGTGATATTGATCATACCGGCAATAGCATTTGCGCCAAAACGAGTACCCTGTGGGCCACGGAAAATTTCGGCTTGTTTAACATCAAATAATGAAGCAACACTACCAATGCCAGTAAAGTCTACTTCATCAATAATCACACCCACGGATGGATTGATAGGCTCTTGAAATTGACTACGTTCGCCAATACCACGAATTTGATAATAACGTGCTCGCTGTGAACCACTAGCAAAATTAACGTTTGGGCTAACCGCAATTAATTCTTCAAGATGTTTAGCACTACGTTGTTTAATTTCAATATCAGTTAATACCGACATTGATGTTGGCGCATTTTGAAGACTTTGCTGACGAAAATCACTAGTTACCGTGATGGTTTCAACATTGTTAATATCATTACTTGCTTGCTCTTGTGCAAAAGCAGTAACATTAAAAAAACTGGCGGTGATAGCTAAACAAATAGCAGACTTGGAGAACTTCATAAAATCTCATCAACAATAAATAAAGGTAGGGGCGTGTGCAAGGAAGGAAATTGATGAATGTTATACCAATTGAACTCGGCATTAATTTTATCTATAACCATCCCTATGCCAGAAAATTAATTAAACTAACTTCCTGCCCAGGTTCAAAGAGTATATATCTCAGCGGCAAGTCACTTTAAAAAGTTAAATGACAGCGCACCCCTTGGTTTGACGCTATTCTAACAAATAATTTTACTATAATCTTTGTATTGTTAGGCTGCTTAGGTATATTGATATAAGCATTTTGATGTTTTTCATATAAAAATAATAGTTGTGGGTATTTATGTTTCCTAATTGGCAATTAGTGCTGTTGAGTTTGGCTTATATTGGCTTGTTATTTCTGATCGCCTTTCTTGGTGATAAATACCGTCATCAGTTGGCGAAAAAGGGTCAGGGCATTATTTATGCACTCACGCTTGGTGTTTACTGTACTTCTTGGAGTTTTTTAGGCACAACAGGGCAGGCATCGACCAATTTACTGTCTCATCTCCCTATTTACTTAGGTCCGATCTTACTCTTTGTTTTTGCTTGGCCATTCATTCAGCGCATAATTCGTGTAAGTTTAAAGCTGCATTTAACTTCTATTGCCGATTTGCTGGCGGCCCGATTTGGTAAGTCACACAACCTTGCCATAATGGTCACCATAGTAGCGTTGGTCGGTACTATGCCTTATATAGCGTTGCAGTTGAAAGCTATGGTGTATTCTTTTCAGCAACTACAGCAAGATCAAAGCTTAAATAGTTGGCACATAGGTTTAGTTGTTAGTCTCGTTTTGGCGGTGTTTACCGTTTTATTCGGTATTAGGCACATTGATGTTACTGAACGTCACCCTGGTGTAATGCTGGCAATTGCCTTTGAGTCATTAGTGAAATTATTTGCCTTTTTAGCCGTAGGTATCTTTGTTTGCTTTGTGTTATATGAGTCACCAGCAGATATTTGGCAACAGGCCGATGCAAATATTTTACTTGAACAACAGTTTACTGTAGATAACGTAACGTCAATGATTGCCATGCTGGTTATTGTAATGGCGGCATTCTTGTCTTTGCCGAGACAATTCCAAGTCATGGTGGTTGAGCTTAAAGATCAAAAAGATACTTGGCTTAGCCGTCGAGTATTTCCACTGTACTTACTCGTTTTTGCCTTTTTTGCTGCACCGCTTGGACTAGCAGGTCAAATGCTATTGGGTAATACAGTACCTTCAGATACTTATGTACTATTTCTACCTGATGTTACTCAGCAAACGTGGTTAACCTTGTTTGCCTTTTTAGGCGCTGTCTCTGCGGCAAGCTCTATGGTTATTATTTCTGCTATTGCCTTAAGTACTATGCTAAGTAATGAAATTGTTTTCCCATTGCTTTATCGTCGTCAAAAAGTCGCACAAACAGACTATGATAATTTTCGCAAGCGACTGTTAAATATTAGAAAATTTCTAGCTTTATTTGTCATCTTATTGGGCTATGGGGTTTTTATCATGGCATCACCAGATACACTATCCTCATTGGGGGAAGTCGCATTTGGCGCTTTTGCACAATTAACTCCCGCACTTATTGCAGCCTTCTACTGGCGCCGAGCTACTTTAGTTGGGGTATATGGCGGTATATTGGTTGGCTTTATTTTATGGCTTACTCTGAATTTTCTCCCGCAATTTGGTTTGTATGCTTCCCCGTTTGCTGAAGGCTTCCTACCTGTTAAAACCACGGCGACGCTGTTTAGTTTAGGCGCTAACATTATTGTAATGTGGGCCTTGTCTCAAATAAGTAGGCAAAGCGTACAAGAGCGGGTGCAAGCGTCATTATTTTTAGAGTGGCAGTCGCCCAAACGGTTAAAAGTAGAGAAAAAAAGGCAACTTGATGTACGAGAATTAGAGCTATTAGCGTCGAGGTTTGTCGGTGTAAAAAAGGCTCAGACTAATTTTAAATACTTTTTATCGTCCCATGATAAAAAGACGTTAGGCAATGTTATTTATAATCAGCAATTACTTCAACATACCGAAAATACCTTGGCAACAGTTATGGGGGCATCTTCTGCACGCTTAGTACTATCTTCTGCATTAGATGGTCGTGATATTGCGCTTGATGAGCTGGCGGTACTGGTTGAGGATGCGTCCAGTCAGCGACAAGAGTTCTCTCAAAATTTACTACAAAGTGCCATTGAAAACGCCAGTGAAGGCATTTCGATTGTTGATGATGAATTACGCTTAGTTGCCTGGAATAAGAAATATTTAGACTTGTTTGAATACCCATCAAAGTTGGTCTATATGGGGAGCCCAATATCAGCACTCATCCGACATAATGTTAAACGAGGACTGTGTGGTTCTGGCGATATAGAGTCACAGGTAGAACGACGTTTAGACTTTTTACGCAAAGGTAGTCCTCATAGCTCAGAACGACAACAAGCGAGTGGCCAAACTATTCGTATAGAAGGGAATCCGCTGCCCGGTGGCGGTTTTGTAATGCTGTTTTCTGATATCACAGCTTACCGTCAAGCTGAGCAAGTACTTAAAGAAGCAAACCTTGATCTTGAGACCCGTGTTTATGAACGAACACTAACCTTAGCTAAAACCAATGAAGCGCTGGCGAAAGCACATGAAAAAGCAGAGCAAGCGCATTTGAAAAAAAGTCAGTATTTAAATGCTTGTAGCCACGATTTAATGCAGCCGCTTGAAGCTGCGAGATTATTTACCTCAGCATTGTCAGAGCAAGGTAATTTAACGACTGTGCAGCAAAAGCAAGTTGATAATATCGATAGGTCTCTCAAAGCAGCGAATGATTTATTAGCCGACTTGGCTGAAATTGCCCGGTTAGAAAGTGGTAATATCAAAGCCAATGTTCAAGCATTTGCACTCAATGATTTATTTGAAGATTTAGCACAAGAATTTTCTGCACTAGCTATAGAGCAATCAGTAGAGTTTCGTTTAGTGGCGAGTAAAGTATGGGTTAAATCTGATCGGCAGCTGCTAAGGCGTATTATTCAAAACCTTGTCGGTAATGCGTTTAGATATGCTAGCCCTGGTAAGGTTTTATTAGGTGCGCGAGTCTTTAATAACCAAGTTATTATTCAAATTTTAGATAATGGCCCGGGTATCCCTGTTGAGAAACAGGTATTAGTTTTTGAACAATTTACCCAACTCAATACACCAAATAATCATGCCGGTAGGGGCTTAGGTTTAGGGCTGAACATCACGCAGAGTTTGGCGCAGTTATTGGGCCACACTTTAAGCTTACAATCAAAAGCGATGCAAGGCTGTAAATTTTCTGTTCAGGTAGAGCAAGCAAAAGCTGTTGTGCAGAGCAGGCGCATTGCCAGTCCTAGTTTTAATGTTGCACTTAAAGATATAACCGTATTATGCATAGATAATGATCCAGATGTACTTAGCGGTATGGTAGAACTCTTATCTGCTTGGCAATGTAATATTCTAGCGGCAGATTCTAGAGAAACAGCCCTTGAAGAATTTGCTAATCACAGTAATGAGATAGATATCTTATTGGTTGATTACCAGCTAGGTTACCAAGGCGATGATCCACAGAGTAAACAAGTTGATGGTTTAACCTTGATTAAAGATATTCGTCATCAGTGTCATCATTCATTACCGGCAATTTTGATAACGGCGACAACTGAGGCTGGCATTGAAGATAAGGCTAAAAGTTATGATGTTGGCTATATGCGTAAGTTAGTGAAACCAGCAGCTTTAAGAGCAATGATGAGTGCAATGCTGGCGAAGAAATTACAAGCAGATTATGTAGGTTATAGTTAGGCTTAGTTAAATGAACCTAGGTTTTGACTGGAGTACTCATCATGATGAGTGCGCGGCTATAAGTTAACGAGAAAAAACTGCAAGCAGACTACGTGGGGTACAGCTAATTTAATCTAGAAAATAGTTTAATACGCATAGCAGTTTTAACATGTTGAATAATAGGTGGTTACAAAGCTGTTACATATTATGTAACAGCTTTTTTAATGCGCTGAAACTTAGCTATGTGGTATATGTAAGAGAAAGCTAGGGAACTCTAATCACTTTTTGTACTCTACATTTATCAGAATTATAGTTGAAACTTACGATATGGATCTCATTTAATGAAAAAAACCTCGCTGTTAAACAATAAAATTATTTTCTCCCTAATGGCTGCCATCGGTTGTGTCACTTCTTTAACGGCTGTAGCGAGCAAATCAAACGCTGTTGATTTCAGCGAAGTGATTATTAACTCCCCGTATAAACTCACTCAAGAAATTATTGCTGCAGATGTACTGCCCAATAAAGGTAAAGAATTAGTTACTTTTTCAGTTGATGAAAAGAGCAACCGTTGGTTAATGATTTATCAATTAAACAATGAAACAAAACAGTATGTTGTCGCAGAGCAGATTATTGTTCCAAAGCACTTTTATCGTTTTGATTTAAGTGAGCTAAAACCTGAGGAATTAGAGGGTGGCAATCAAAATATTTACTTTCTTTCAGCGGACTCACTAACACTTTATAAAAATGGAAAGTTTAAGAAGCTGACAAGTATTCAATCACTGTATGTGCAAGATCAGGCGGATTTTTTGAGTAAAGGAAACTTTATCCAAGACTTAAATAATGACAATTTTGATGACGCTATTATTGCTGATTTTACTAAAACTCATGTTTTTATTGGCCTGGGAATGAATAGCTTTGCTAGACAAAGTCTACCGATAAAACCAGAGGTTCGTGTTTTGTCCGCGGGTGCGACCTATACCGAAACTAAATTATACTTTACTGACATTAACTTTGATAAGAAAACGGATATTTTATTGGTCGGTGATGGGGAAATGATTGTTTACCCTCAAACAGATCATAGTCAGTTTGCTAGTACCGCCGTTAATTTACCGATTAATGAAGCTATCAGTGGTACTGATTGGTGGAATAAACGTGATGAGAGTGGTGAGCAATTAGATCAAAGTGATTTGGAATACCGTAAGCTGGAAGAGTTACGTGATGTTAATGCTGACGGTATTATCGATATGGTAGTGCGATATACCAAGGCTTCAGGCGTACTTGACCGTGTTAACGATTATGAAATTTTCCTGGGTAAACAAGAGGAAGAGCTCTTAAATTATTCACAACAGCCAGACAGCGTTATTCATGCAGAAGGTACACTAACAGGCTTAGAATTTGTTGATATAGATAATGATGAAAAACTTGAGGTATTACTGGCAGGTTTCGACATTGGCCTTTCACAAATTATCGGTGCTTTGGTCACTGGTGGTATTGATCAAGATGTTTATGTATTTAAAATGAGCGAAGAAGATAAATTTCCAGCCAAGCCGGCGATAAAAAAGGGCGTTGAACTGACCTTTAGTTTAACTTCAGGACAAAGTGGTAGTGCGGTGGTTAAGTTAGCAGACTTAAATGGCGATGGGCTAAAAGAGCTGGTTTTGTCGGATGATGATGATGAGTTGAAAATATACCTAGGTAAAAAAGCCACTAAAAGTAGTAAACGTCAGCGCTCATTTAACAAACGTAGTGTTAGCTACGACACTCAGTTGCCTAAAGATGGCAATCTTGTCATGGTTGAAGATTTAAATGGTGATGGTAAAGACGATTTATTGATGAAGTTCTCTCGTCTTGATGGCGAAGGGAAGGGGAAAGAGTTTAAAGTGCTCTTTTCACAATAGTTTTTACAGTAGCTTTATACCAATACTGAACAAAGCAGAAGTAATACCATTTCCATTAAGTTTGTGATCTTGTTGTGCGTAGGGAAAATAAATCAGGGCAAGGCGCTTGATTGAGCAATAGCTAGCTATTGGGATTGAGAGCAACGCAGACGTGGATTATTTTAACCAGT
>Ga0209395_1005348_pt1 | contig 14513 bp, 13 predicted proteins | sample GOMGulsemesocosm_3_FD_184635 | JGI IMG/M metagenome (GOLD analysis project Ga0209395, IMG submission 184635) | Methane-oxidizing microbial communities from mesocosms in the Gulf of Mexico - GOM9D Gulf of Mexico (SPAdes) (version 2) | ecosystem: Environmental > Aquatic > Marine > Cold seeps... | reverse complement strand
CCAATATGGCGGGACGTGGTACGGACATTAAATTATCTGATACAGTAAAAACAGCAGGTGGATTAGCTATTATTGGTACAGAACGACATGACTCTAGACGTGTAGACAGACAGTTACGTGGTCGTGCAGGTAGACAAGGAGATCCAGGATCTTCGCAGTTTTATGTATCTTTAGAAGATAACTTAATGCGTTTGTTTGGTTCGGAACGCATCGCAAAAATGATGGATAGAATGGGATTAGAAGATGGTGAAGTAATTCAACATTCTATGATTACCAAATCTATTGAGCGCGCACAACAAAAGGTAGAGGAAAATAACTTTGGGGTTCGTAAGCGATTATTAGAATACGATGATGTTATGAACTCTCAACGTGAGGTTGTATATAAAAAACGTCACCATGCTTTATATGGAGAACGTCTACAGGTAGACATCGTAAACATGATTTATGAAACATGTAGTGCTATTATCACAGACAATAAAGCTGCTAACGATTATCAAAACTTCGAATTTGACTTGATTAGTACACTTTCTATAAGTTCTCCTTTTACAAAAGAAGACTTTGAAAGTAGAGAGGGGCAAGACTTATTAGATGATTTATACCAAACAGTATACAAAAGCTACCAAGAAAAATTAGAACGTAATGCTGCCGCTGCTTACCCAGTGATTAAAGATGTATACGAAAACCAAGGCGATAAATACGAACGTATCGTAGTACCATTTACCGATGGAACTAAAAACTTACAAGTAGTAACTAATTTAAAAGAAGCCTACGAAAGTGAAGGAAAAGTATTAGTGACTGATTTTGAGAAAAACATCTCATTAGCAATGATTGATGATGCTTGGAAAGATCACTTACGTCAAATGGACGAATTGAAACACTCGGTACAAAATGCCACTTACGAACAAAAAGATCCATTGTTAATTTACAAATTTGAATCTTTTGAATTGTTTAATGGAATGTTAGGTGCTATTAATAAAGATGTGTTATCATTCTTATTTAAAGGTGAGTTACCAAACCAAGATGCAAGTCAAGTTTCTCAAGCCATAGAGCAAAAAAGAGAAAAAGTACAATTGAGCAAAGAAGAGTATGGAAACAGCAGCCAACAAACGCAAACCAATCAAACACAGCAACCACAAGTGGTAGAAACGATTGTGAGAGAGGAACGCAAAATTGGTCGTAACGAAAAAGTGACCATTAAGAATATTATGAGCGGCGAAAGTAAAGAAGTAAAATACAAACAAGCCATTCCTTTAATCAGTAAAGGAGAATGGGTATTAACGGAAGACTAGTCCTCCATATAATTAACTATAAAAACCGCCTAATTCTTTATTGAATTAGGCGGTTTTTTTTGTTCTCAAAAAAGAATACCGTTTTTAATGATAAATATCAATAGTTGGTGTTTTTAGATTGAGCAACTTTGTGCTGTAAAAAAAGAAAGGGAATCCAGTTAAATTCTGGAGCTATCCCCGTAGCTGTAAGTTTATAAATTTTGTATCCACAAGCCACTGTTTTAGAAAAAATGGGAAGGCTAATACATAGAACAAGCCAGAAAACCTACTTTTTTTTAATCAACATCGAATCGTTCTTTCGGAGGAAAGGAATGTAATTTACGCTACAGTTTTAAACTGTTTGTTTTTGTCCGTTTTACGATTCGAAAGAGTTATAGTCGCTATAACTTTTATTTTTATTAATCAATAACAATACGTATCACCATGACACTAAAGAAACTATCTTTTAATATCCAGCCTTTATCCAATGATTTAAACGACGCTTTAAAGTTTGAAATAGATCATAAAACAAAACCGCTAGGCTCCTTAGGTCAGTTAGAACGTATTGCGTATCAATTGGGAAGAATACAACAAAGCACACGACTCAAATTATCCAAACCTACGGTGGTCCTTGTAGGTGCCGATCATGGAATTTGCGCACAAGGAGTCAGTCCTTGCCCACAAGAATTGACCTGGCAACAAATGAAAAACTTTGCAAAAAAAGGCGGAGGAATCGGATTATTTGCAAATCTCTATCAACTAGACATGCTCGCCATTGACGCTGGTGTAGATTATACATTTTCAAAAGAAGATAATGTAGAAGATTATAAAGTTAGAAATGGTACACGGGATTTTTCTGTAGAACCAGCTATGACCATAAACGAGTGCCTACAAGCCATGCAAAATGGCGCCGATATTGTTACAAAACTTCACAAAAAAGGTTGCAATGTAATTGCTTTCGGAGAAATGGGAATAGGAAATACTTCCCCTGCCTCCATAATAATGTCACAGTTATGCAATGTACCCTTAGAAAAATGTGTTGGTGCTGGAAGTGGTTTAGATAATAATGGAGTGCTTCACAAATTAAATGTATTACAAAACGCGGTAAAAAAACATGGTAATTTTGAATCCCCCCTTCAGACATTGGCCTGCTATGGTGGATTAGAAATTGCCACTATCTGTGGAGGTATTTTGCAAGCTGCAACACTTAAAATGTTGTATATAAATGATGGATTTATCATTACATCTGCCCTATTAGTAGCGCATGCCATGCATCCCGAAGTATTGGATTACACCATATTTTCTCATCAATCGAACGAAGGAGGTCACAAACAAATGATTGCTCATATGAATGGAGAACCAATTTTAAACTTAGATTTGAGGCTAGGAGAAGGTACTGGAGCAGCAATGGCCTACCCTATTATCCAAGGAGCCGTCGAAATGATGAACAAAATGACTACTTTTGCTGAAGCCAATGTAACAGATACCACGAAAAAAGGAATAACGGTACTTTAAAAGAAACAAGCGATTCATATGATTTACTTAATTAGACATACAAAACCTTTTATAGCACCAGGCATTTGTTATGGTCAAAGCGATTTGGATGTCTATAGTAGCTTTAAAGGCGAAGTAAGTAATATTCGGTTAAAATTAGCCTTAGACACTTCGTTTAAATTTATAAGTAGTCCTTTGCAACGTTGCAAAAAATTAGCAGAAGCACTTTCTAATAACGGTACTATTCAATTTGACACCCGTATAAAAGAATTAAACTTTGGTGATTGGGAACTACTCCCTTGGACAAAAATAGACCAAGATGATGTCAAAAAATGGTCAGAGAATTTTGTGGAAAACAGCCCTCCAAATGGCGAAAGTTTTGAAAAATTCTCATGTAGAGTCATAGATTTCTGGAGCACACTTGACCATATGAACACTAATTATGTAATCACAGCACACGATGGTGTACTGAGAGCTATTCTTGCACATATATTAGAAACTCCTCTAAAAAAAGCATTCACCTTAAAAATTAAATACGGAGAAGTTATAAAAGTTGACTTTTTTGATGTTGAAAATTGTCGTGTTGAGTTTGTTGGGTAGGTGTTGGTTGTTGGTTGCTAGTTGCTAGTTGCTAGTTGCTAGTTGCTAGAGCATACAAATATCAGAAACAAATCTTATATTTAGTCATTCCTCCCGAATCAAAAAGTCTTGTTTCTTGGCTCCTACTTCCTATGTCTTTTCAAAATATTGCTCACTCAATACTAACATCTCACTTCTAATATCTACTTCGTTGTTCGTTGCTTTTGTTGGAGAGCACAACTTCCTGAAAAAATCAATCTAACTCATATAGCATTTTAAAGCGATTCCACCCGAATCAAAAAGTCTTGTTTCTTGGCTCCAGTTTCTTGTGTCTTTTAAAGAGAATCAAAAGTCTTGTTTCTTGATTCCTGTTTCTTGTGTCTTTTCAAAATATTGCTAAATCTCACTTCTAACATCTCACACCTCAATTCTTCCCTAAAAAGTTCCGACTAGTCCAATCGTATTAAATCCAGCTCTTACATTCCAAGTAATGGTTTTCTCTTTTCTATTTTTTCTTTTATTCTGAAGGAAATTATCGACACTATCTACTACTAATATACTAATCACTATACCAAAAGTAACATCAGTTAGCCAGTGTGCTCCTTCCCAAAGTCTAGACACCGGTGAGATAAGCCCTACCGCATATATTCCTCCTTTTACCCAAGGGCTAGAGAATTGTTTTGCAATGGCATGAGAAGCCGTCATAGATAAAATTGTATGTCCAGAAGGAAACGAATGATAAGATCCTAATTTGCTAAATGGTTTGAATTTATCACTTCCTACATTTTCTGTAGGTCTTGCACGTCCAAAGGCGTTTTTTGTTATTGTTTGAATCAATCCTGTGGCCACAGCCGAAGAAATAATTAACACTCCTGTTTCTCTAAACTTTTCATTTTTAGCAAACAAACCGTATCCATAAATCCCTCCAGTAATCATAAAAAAGTTTTGAGGACTTCCATAATACCAACCAATTTCCTTCAACATTTGGGGAGCATTCTTTTCTTGATCTCTAAAAAACTTACTGGTGTCTTCATCTGCTAGATACAATAAAGCGGTACTTCCTACAAACGCCCCTGCCTTTACCCAGTCATCTTTTTCCCAATACAATGGTCTTGTAAAAGCATGTTTGACACCACCTAACATATCACCCGTATCCTGTTTAACATCTTGCCAAATAGATGGTTTTTTCTGCTCAATTTTCTGAGCCATTGACTCTGTCAAACTTAACACTAGTACTAAAAAGAGGACGGTATATTTCATCATGGTTTTTTATAAAAAAAACAAAAATAATTCAATTTTAGATAGTAAACATAAAAAAAGCCCCAAAATTGGAGCTTTTTTTTGTTTTAAATGGCGATTTATTCGAAATCGGTATCCAATTTAATATAATCTAAAAATTCGCGACGTACTTCTTTATCTTTGAATTTACCTCCAAATTCAGAAGTTACTGTGCTACTTTCAATATCTCTTACTCCTCGTGAATTAACACATAAATGTTTCGCATCTATTACACAAGCAACATCATCTGTTCCCAGTGCTTTTTGCAATGATTGTACCACTTGCATCGTTAAACGTTCTTGCACTTGTGGACGTTTTGCAAAATATTCTACAATACGGTTCATTTTAGATAAACCTATCACCCTACCTTTTGAAATATACGCTACATGCGCCCTTCCAACGATAGGCAATAAATGATGTTCACAAGTAGAATAAACAATGATGTTTTTCTCTACAAGCATTTCACCATACTTATAATTATTATCAAAGGTTGATAACTTAGGTTTATTGTCTGGGTTCAATCCAGAGAAAAGTTCGTTTACAAACGATTTTGCTACACGTTTAGGAGTTCCTTGCAAACTATCGTCTGTCAAGTCCATCCCTAAAGTTGTCAAAATATCATAAACACTTGCCTGAATTTTATCTATTTTTTCGGCATCTGATAAGTCAAAAGCATCCGCTCTTAACGGTGTTGTTGCCGATGATCCAACATGATCATCTCCTCTTTCTTCTATTTGATCGTTTTTCATTACGTTTTTACCTTCAAACATGTTCTAGTAATTAGCCCACAAATGTACAATAAAATGCAGTACAAAATAGGTGCTTTTATAAGCTTTATTTATTGTTTGATAATTGAAATCAATGTTTGTAAATCACAGGTCTCTTGTGCTCCAGTTTCCATATTTTTCAATTTAAATTCTCCTCGTTCCATTTCTGAACTCCCGGCAAATACAACATAAGGAATCGTACGTTTATTTGCATAATTTAATTGTTTTTTCTGTTTTGCAGCCTCTGGAAATAATTCAGATTTAATTCCTTTTACTCGTAGTTGGCTGATAGCTTTCATACAATACAATGCTTCCTCTTCGCCAAAATTAATAAATAATACTGTTGGTTTTGCTAAGGTTACTTCAGATAATAAACCTAACTCTTCCAATACTAAATATATTCTGTCTAGTCCAAAAGAGATTCCAACACCACTCATATCTTTCAATCCAAAGATACCGGTTAAGTCGTCATAACGACCACCACCTCCAATGGATCCCATTTTTACGCCTTCTGGTGCCGCAACTTCATAAATAGCTCCTGTGTAATAGTTCAGTCCTCTAGCCAAAGTAACATCAATAGTTAAATTGGTTGTTTCTAAGCCTAATTCCTCAACTGTTTGGATAATAAAACGCAATTCTTGCACTCCTTTTAATCCTTCTTCTGAAGCGGCTAACATCGCTTCTAACTGGGTTAATTTTTCAGTATTAGTTCCCGTAAAATGAAATAATGGTTGGATTTTTTCAATAGCATCTTCAGAGATTCCTTTAGAAATCATTTCTTTGGTCACCCCTTCTTCACCTATCTTATCTAACTTGTCTAAGGCCACTGTAAAGTCAATCAACTTATCTTTTGCACCAATGATCTCAGCAATTCCAGATAAAATTTTTCTGTTGTTTAACTTAATGGTTGTTCCCTCTAATTTTAAGGCAGTAAATACAGCATCATATAATTGTACAAATTCTACTTCTTGCCATAACCCTTTACTTCCTACGACATCAGCATCACACTGATAAAATTCGCGAAAACGACCTTTTTGAGGTCTATCGGCACGCCAAACTGGTTGAATTTGATAACGTTTAAAAGGAAATACAATATCGTTTTGATGTTGTACTACATATCTTGCAAATGGAACTGTCAAGTCGTAACGCAAGGCTTTTTCAGAAATTTTAGAGATCAATTTCGTGCTCTCTTTAGCTTCTAACAAGCTAGCATCTACCTTTTTCAAATAATCTCCTGAATTCAAAATCTTGAATATCAATCGATCTCCCTCTTCTCCATATTTTCCCATAAGGGTAGAAGAATTTTCAAAAGAAGGTGTTTCTATTGGTTGAAATCCAAACGTTTCAAAAGTAGAACGGATGGTTGAAAAAATATAGTTACGCTTTGCGATTTCAGTCGGAGAAAAATCTCTGGTCCCTTTAGGGATACCTGGTTTCTGTGCCATTGTAAATACGAATTCTGTATGAATGCACAAAAATATCAAAAAACTACAGTCTTTCTAACGAAAAAGTTGTGTTTTTTCATCATTGTTCAATTCTACTTCCTCACTAAAACGATTCCGAGAGGGAAAAATGGTCAACATCATGAAAACTAAGAGGCCTACAACTATAAAATAAAAACTATTATTTGTTACAAAAGCAAAGTACAAACACATAAAAGCGGGAAACTCCAGCAATGCCAAACGCACAATATGTGCCATCCTATATTTTTCCGTTTTTAAGGCTAAACCTGCTTTAAATGGAAGCTTACTAATCAATCGATTAAACATCATTTTGCCCACAAATTTACCTCCATAGCCAATAATTATAGCCATAAACATAAAGGTTTTATCCCCATTAAAATTTAACTGTAAAGCGTCTTTTGTATTGATAAAAAGCAACAGACTTATAAAAATTACGCTTAACATAATACCGATATGTACCGCTTGAAGAGACTTGAAAAACTTACTAATATTAAAACTGGTCATTTAAATAGATTTAGATCGAAATAGTTTGAAAACTTTAAAAATAAGCCAAAAAATGATTCCCACAAAAATAATTGCAATGATTGGGGAAAATAATGCCGTAATAGACATGGCGACAGCGGATCCGGTTTCCACGGTTGCTATCACAGGATTCCCTATTCCTGCCGTACTTGCTGAAGATGCTAACCGTGTGGTACTAGCACTTCCTTTAATAGCTGCTGCCGTTCCTCCTCCTGCGATGATTGCCAATGCCCAAGTAATACTAGGATCCATATCGGTCATCGTAGCCATCATAACTGCGGTACCAGCCACAGCTGCTAATGGAACTGCAATCGTATCCAACAGATTGTCTACAAAAGGAATAAAATAGGCCATAATCTCTACCAAGGTTGCCACTCCTAAACTTATCATCGCTATGGAACTTCCGACCCATTGCCAAGATTCATTCAACGGAATTATATTAAAATAGGCCGCCAAACTTAAAGAAAATAAGGGTACAAAAATTCGGAAGCCTACAGAGGCTGCCAATCCTATACCTAAGAGAATACTCAAGATTGTTTCTAGTGTCATGCTTTTATTTATAAATATATCAAAATCACACTAAAACACCAACTACATCACTCAATTATGACTTAGCACAATCCGATAACTGCTTGGTTACCTCAGCAATATTATATAACAATACCATTTTCTGACGTTGTGGCCCTCTTTCCATTTCATCCAAACGATTGGATAATTTATTTAATAAATAAGGGAGGTTTGACGCTGTTTCGTCTTTACTTTCTCCTTTTAAATAATTAGTGGTTTTGTCCAAGGCTTTATCTACCTGATATAAAATTCGCTCCACATCTTCTGTCAATTCAAAAGAACTGGTTCTATGCGCTCCAAATGCAGACAAATAAGATACCAAAGCGTGATTTAAATAGGTCAATCTAAAAGCTGAGTCTTGTGATTGCTGATGCCTTTTAGGCTCCATTTTCATTCCTTGCCAAGCCAATGTTAAGGCCTTATCAGACTGATGCGCATCAAAACGTGCTTCCCGATAGCCTAAATCATCCTTACTAGTTTTATGATATTCATGCACAATGGCTCTAAAATAATCTGTATTTTTATCCAAGGCAGTCGCCAATAATCCAGGTAATTTCTTGTGTTGCCAATCAGGCCAAAGGACTCTAACTACCAAAATAGCCAATGTAGCACCAATAATAGTATCCAATAATCTTGGTCCCATCATAGCTACACCTTCGTCAGCAATAAGATTAAACGCAGCAATTACAAAACAGGTGATAAAGATCACCGCTACGGCATAATTTTTACGTAGCCAATAAAAGAACAAATATCCCGCAACACTTAAAAAACACAATTGTCCAATTACCGTTGGTAATAACTGAACCACCAGAATTCCTCCTACTACCCCAATAATAGTACCTGTAATACGTTGAAAAAGGCGTTTTCTTGTTTCACTATAACTTGGTTGACAAACAAATAAACTAGTTAGAATTACCCATTCCCCTTTTGCCAAATCAGCAAATTGAATCAATATATACCCCAATAAAAAACAAACACTTAATCGTATCGCATAACGCAACCTTGGATGATTCCAACTTAAAATCTCCTTTAATCGTACCCAAATACTGCGCTCCTCTCGCTTGATGCGTGGAACCGCTTCTAAAGTGATATTGTAATTTAAATTCTTTAAGGATTTATGCGATTGCTTTAGGTTTCTAAACAATAATATCAAGCTCTCGTTTAAAATTTCCTTTTTGGTACCTATCTGCTCCTGCAATGCTTTTACCGTCCATGTAAGTGCCACCGGATGTTTATACGTATTCCTTGTCAATAATTTGTCTGCAAACTGTGTACAAGCTAAAGATAGTTGGATCAATAATTGTCCCAAGCCTTCCATTAACTCTGTATTGTGAGGTTCCTGACTCAATACATCATATTTCTCATGGCTAGAAGCCGCACGTTCATGTAAACTCTGTACCAAAATAAACTTTTGCAAGTAAGGACGTAACACTTCCAAATCATGAACCGCATTTTCATAACTATTCATCACCTTACGACATTCTTCTAAGGAATTAACCACTTGGATATTTAATACAGCCAACCTGTTTCTAATTTTCGTTTGGACACGTTCATCACTGGGGAAAAGTTTGGCCTTTTCTTTCATATACCCCGCTAAAGCTTGGTAAGCATTTGCCAATTCCTCCTCCAACAAACGAAAGGGATGTAAGTACAATAAACCTAAAGAAATACTCCCATAAAACAAGGCTCCTAAAGGCAATAATATAGGTTGATGGTACCAAACAGGACTTAACTCTGCCCCTAACATGGTATAAATAACAATTAAAACAGCTCCAAAACTTATCCCTCTATAACGATCACTCAGACCACCAATCACAATAAAAGTGATGGTAGACCCTACCAATCCTATTGCAAATAACACAGGATAAGGACGTAATAATTCCACAGACAAACTGGCAACAATAAAACTAGCCACGGTTAGTAACAAAGCTTTTAAACGTCCTTTTGGATGGTCATTCGTTTCTGCCAATGCGCCGGCTAAAGCACCTAAAGCCAAGGTAACCCCAACATTAGAATAGCCTAATAATACAAACGGAACACATAATAAAGCCATACTCGCCGATGCCTTAAAAGAACGCATACGAACAGGATAGCGCCAAAAGTTACGACGCAAAGACTCATTGAAAAAATTACTAATAAATGTACTTGAGGAATTTGATTTCATAACACCTACTTTTTATGAGATATTAGCAGTTGTTTTACTCCTTAAAACTACCGCTTTATTAGCTGCAAATATAAAGTTTTAAAAACATGGAACCCTCCAATAAAAGATAAACATATCTACTAATCACGCATACGATTTCGTAGCAATTTCGGTTCATTTTAAAGGCCATTCAGAAAAATAAAATTTCGTGTTTTTCATAAAATCACACGACGAAAGCATTGTTAGGAACAGCAAAATAGTACCTTCTACGAAAAATGGAGATGTCTTTATGCCTCCTTATTATCGGGATCTTCTGGTAATTTATTTTTAAAACTAGGCGCCGCTTCTCTATAATTTAGTTTTTTCTTTTTAGATACAGTTACGATCATATCTTGATCCAATCCAAAGAGGGTGGCGAATCTAAATTTTTCGTCTAGCAGTTTGGTGATTTCTTCAAAAGCCTCTGGTAAAGTGAAGATTTTAATCTCATTTGTCTCCGCATAGCGATATTTAAAACGTAATACTTGTTTCTGGTCTATAGTGACCAAACGAGCATACACATTTAAGAAACCTTCTGACTTACGTACAGGCTTACTTAAAGTTAATTTTACAAAATTATCGTTAGCGATACTCGCAGACGTCGTATTAAAAAAATGTTCCAGTGTTTCCATGGGACAAAATTATAGGTTTTTTACTAGAAAAAGGCTGCATTTAAAGTAAAATACGTTAAAAAAAGTAGTTTTTAACTCCATAAAAATAATGGATGCAATGGAACGGATTACGATCGATCGGATTTGTAATCCGTGCGGTACCTCTACTAGATTGTCTAGCTCATAAACAATACAAATATCACCATCGCATAAATATATAATCCGTGACACGATCGCGCGGATTTGTAATCCGTGCGGTACCTCTACTCGATTGCCTAACTCATAAACAAAATAAATATCACAATTGCATAAATATATAATCCGTGACACGATCGCGCGGATTTGTAATCCGTGCGGTACCTCTACTCGATTGCCTAACTCATAAACAAAATAAATATCACAATTGCATAAAATTGAAATCCGTGCGTCACCTTAGTTCCATAGCCTAACCCCTAAACATAACAAGAACCACGATCGCACGGATTTATATTTTGTATGTCATCGTATCAATGCCATACAATTTACTAAGTATCACATAATTTTAAAACCTAAAGCCAACAGATGCCTGGTAGCCATTGTTTCTAAATCCATTATTGACATTTGTTAAACCATGCGTATATTTTATATCAAAAGTTACAATGAAAAGCTCAATTCCGGCTCCTATAAAAGCGTTTGAATCGTACCACTTAGATTTTCCTTTAAATGGACTATCAGTACGAACCCCACTCTCAGAAAGTTTTACGTTAAACGTCCCTCCCCCAATTGCATAAATGGGACCCATTTTTACTTTTAAACCCAAAGGCACCCCTATATAATTTATATTGTGCGAAATTTTATTAATGGTACCTCCGGTTCGAGAGTACTCCAAGCCCGATTGAAAATGCAGAAATGGAAAAACTTTCGTATCCTTATACACATTGATAAAATAATTACTGTTTGAGCTACCAACTTTATCACCGCCCTTAGAATTAAATGTACTAGAATAACCACTTCTTACTCCAAAACTTTTCTTTTGTTGTGCATGTAAACTACCTATTAATAATGTGAACGCAATTGTGAAAATGACTTTTTTTACCATGTTGAATCAATTAGTTTTTTTGTTTTAATATTTGATACAAATATATAGGCCATCAGTAAGGAGACCAGAAAAAACTAAACGAAGCATGCAAAACCACTAGTGAAACGACTTATTAAACTTGTGAAATAATCACCTCTGGGTATGAAGTGAACTAACACAATGGCGCGGATTTGTAATCCCCACAAAACATATACAATTAATAATAGTGCTTTATTTTGATTTTATTATAAAAGTCCATTTTTCATAATCTATAAACTTATCTAATTTTACTTCTGAGTATTTAGAAATTGTCAAGTTTTTTTCTGTATGTTCACTTTTCTTTAGAAGTATATAACAATTCTCGTTTTCTGAACAGTATTGTTGGCCGTTTAACGTTCTTGATTTTAAATCGATTGGTGTCTCCAAATTTAAATGTTCCAATGTCCATTCAGACCATATTGCTAAATTAGACATTGCTTCTTTTTTCAATTCAGCATTTTTTATATTCAATGTTAATTGAATCTCATTTACAAAACGTTCTTCCTTTCCTATAATACTATAACCAATATCGTTTTGCACTCCATTTTTTGAATGAGTACCGAACTGGGTTATGTTCGTATTTGAGGTCCATTTTTTCTCTCCATTACTGAATTTTGAAAACCTCCAGCTATTAAATTCTGTTAATTTTGTTTTTGATGCTAGTAGTTCACGTAAATCCTCAACATTTATAAAACCTTTCACCTTCGGTGGATTATTATAGTTACTTGCTATGGAAGATGCAATATTATTTAAGGTTACTTTGTTCGTTTCATTAGTACTACAACAAACTAAACTAGTTATGAAGAGGAGACATAAGAATAATTTTTTCATACTATTTTTTATAATTTATAGTTATTTTTATTTTTCAGAAATGGATATCAATTCTACCGTCATCATTAGCCACATTAATTTAATCGCTCAACAGCCATTCTTCTCGCTTCCGCATTTTTATCATTTAGAGCAATATGTGCCAAAGAACTTTGTATTGTCAATTTACTGATTGCCTTTTTCCTAACGGACACCTCCTTATCGTTCATAGCAATATGTGCCAAAGAACTTTGAATTGTCAGTTTACTGATTGCTTTTTCCCTAACGGACACCTCCTTATCGTTCATAGCAATATGTGCCAAAGAGCTTTGCATTGTCAATTTACTGATTGCCTTTTCCCTAACAGACAGCTCCTTATCGTTCATAGCAATATGTGCTAAAGCACTTTGCATAGTCAATTTATCAATCGCTAACAATCTAAGCGCTGTATCACTTTCATTAAATGCAATGTGTGATAGTGAACTTTGAATGGTTAGTTTACTAATGGCGAGCCTTCTAATAGCTGTATCACTTTCGTTAAATGCAATGTGTGACAGCGTACTTTGAATGTCCAATTTACTAACCGCTGCCCTCCTTACTTCTGGATCCTTATCAGTCATAGCAATATGAGAAAGTGTACTTTGACTTCTACCCGCTTTTTCCGCAGTAGTCTCTGTCGTAGTAAAACTTTTTTTTATCGCAAATGTTCCTTTAATACAAGAGGTCAGAGATATAGCAAGTATTAAAATCGTAATTTTTGTTTTCATAGTATTTTTTATCATTACTTAGTTCAAAAGATAGCGGTTAGAACAACCAAAAACGCGTTGTTTTCACTCCTCATTTTTAGATATTTAAATGTACCATTTCTTTCTTTTAGAATCATTTTATTTTACTGATACCTATGTACTTATTAATAGTAAGACGTTCGCGCGGATTTGTAATCCGTGCGTCCACTATACTTAACGATAGGCACGGATTACAAATCCCCGTCATCTAATCCGCACCATCCAGAAACTACTTCTTCCAAAACAACAAATTTAGTTGGGATTAAACATGATAGGAATTCGGTATTTTACTGACACCGCTGTTCCATCTTGAAATCCTGGAGACCAATGAGGCATGCTATTAATAATTCGCAATGCTTCTCTGTCAATTTCAGCATTCACGCTTTGTTTTATCTTTACCTCGATAACTTTTCCTGTGGTATCAATTTTAAAATCCACAATTACTTTCCCTCCAATATTATTTGCCTTTGATAAACTTGGATACTTAATCTGACGTTTTATGAATGCATACATTTCTTTTTGACCTCCAGGAAAACTAGGAAACGTTTCAAAGTCATAATAAGGGACTTTTTCTCCCTTTTCATTCTTACAAACTCCTTTTTTTTTCAATTTCCCTCTCTTGTAAATATCTTTTCGCTTTTGAACTCCATTTTTCCAGAAACTCAAAAAGGCACCGTGTTTCTTTCCCTTTTCATACAAAGAAGAGAAGTGTAATTCGCCTGTTTTATACCATATTTTATGGCTTCCTTCATAGATTTTTTTGTCAGTATCTACAATTTTCAAACCTGTTTCCGTTCTTATTTGTCCAGAAAGTAAGTATACTCTTTCTATAACATGCGTACTTTCCAGCTTTTCAATTGTTTTATAATAAGACGCTCCTATAGAGGAGTCCATCTCTTTATACTTTAGATTTAAATAAATTGTATCCTGTCCAATAGCAAAGTTTGCCAGCAAACAGGCTAATAAAATTAAAAGTGAGTTTTTCATTGATTTTTATTGAGAATGAGTTTTTTTATATTGATATTGGGGTGATTGTTTTCAAGTTTTCAATGAAAACGATCCACAATTAAGATACAGAATTACTTGGATCTCCT
>Ga0209395_1005347_pt1 | contig 14520 bp, 9 predicted proteins | sample GOMGulsemesocosm_3_FD_184635 | JGI IMG/M metagenome (GOLD analysis project Ga0209395, IMG submission 184635) | Methane-oxidizing microbial communities from mesocosms in the Gulf of Mexico - GOM9D Gulf of Mexico (SPAdes) (version 2) | ecosystem: Environmental > Aquatic > Marine > Cold seeps... | reverse complement strand
CTAAGTTCATTGGCAATGTTTCAGGGCTATAACTTAAAAAATGACTAGCTGCTGTAACCGCTAATGCGGTGCTTATCACCTGTCCACTGTAGCGAATCGCTAAAGCAATTTGGCCATTGGCAAAGGCATCTTGCATGCAACTACCTTGGTTGTTATTGGCGTATTGTTTTTCCTTAATACGAGTGACAAGTACTAACATGGTTTGCGCAACGATAAAGCCAGAAACAATGGCAATGAATGTATTTAAATCAATACCATCGACCCAAAGCAAAACGGCTCTAATAATAATGGCAGTGGCGATTGCACCTGCGGCATCAACAAGACCAACAGTGAGGTTGTGATTTTTAATTTGTAGGTTTTTATCTATTTGGTTAAGGGCAATTTTATCGTGAATAATACGGCCCACTTTAATCAGGATTAAACCCAATAAGCCATAAGAAAACATACCGATGGCTTCCATCAAATAACTTGGTGCATTTTCACCGGTAATTGCTCCCGTTAATACAATGCCTAATGCGGCAATACTACCAGCAACACTAATACCAAAAGCAAAGTTATCTTCTTTGGCTAACTCTTCTGTTGAGTTAACCTTGGCCGATAAACCAGAAATAAAGCGCATTGCGCCAAGTAGCACAATGGCAATGGTGATATCAATGGCTAAATAGATCAGTAAATCTTGGTTTAAAGCAGTTATATCTATAAATGTGTTCATATTAGGTCCTATGCTCCTGCTCGTTATTTTCCGCGGCGAAATCCACGAGAGGTTGAGCTTTTACTGTTTCTAAAGCTAGCGTTTTTTGAATAATTTGATTTTTTTGAAAAAGAGCTTTTTTTCACACTGCTAGAGCGAAATTTATTTGCGCTAGATTGTGCCGTTTTACTTTGACTCGATAAACTTGAAGCTCCAGAACGGTTTTTACTATAAGCACTGGTAAACTTCTGTCCTCTACTTTGAAATGATTTTTTGGTGCGAGTATCGAGTTGATTTTGTTTTTTTAGCTGATTTGGTGAACTGTACCTAGTTCTGCCATAATCATTATAATAACTGTAGTTTCTGTTTCTTCCCCAATTATTATAATATGAGCGTCTAGAACCAAACATATCGCCCATCATTGAATACATGCCATACCAAGCCCAAAAAGACATGCCATTACTGCCTGTTGTCCATTGGCCGTAACTTGGATTACCGATTAATTGTTCACCCGTACCAAAATCTTGGGCATTGTTGACACTTAAACTCTGTGCTTTTGATAGAGAATTAACCCGTGGTAATAAGCCGTCAGACATATCCGCAAGAACATTTAAAGGATCACTCAAGGCATCTGAATATAATGTCGGATCTGCCGCTTGATAGATATTTAACAGTTCATCATATATAGCTTGATTATTGGCAAACATATTGGGCTGAGATTTAACCGTATTGATGCGGTCGAGCAACGCAAGATACATTGGACCTTGTGTCGTTGCATCTTTTTTAAATTCATTGATTAGTTGTGACAATTCAGGTTTTTGAATGGCAACCTTATCTGCGTATTGCTGTATTAAATTCGCATTTCTGATTTGCCCCGTAGTTAACGCATCAGCAAGTTGTTGTATACGTTGTTCTGTTATCGGTGTTTGTTGGATTATTTGATCTTTAACGGGATCGCTACAGCCAACAAACATCAAAACAAGTGCAAATAGGGTAAATTTTAGTGAGTGCATTTCTGCCATAGTTTCCTCAAAAATGCTATGGTAATCATTTATTAATATCATCATTGACATAATATGTCTATTTTTTAGTGGATTATTTTTATAACTCTGCAGTATTTTATCGTTATCTTGATTGAAAGGTTTTTCTCCATGGCTATTTTAAATGAAAAAGAATTTCCGTTGTTATTACAACAACAGCAAGATAGCAGTTGGCAACGTTTTATTAATCAGCACCTTGAAGTTGTTAATACACTTACTGCAAAGCAACTTAAACACTTTAAAAAAGCCATTACCTTAAGTGACTTTATTTTAACGAGTGCTTTGCAAGAGCCTGAAATTGTAATCTCATTGTTTACCTCTGAAACTATCTATAAAACCGATACGCCAAACTATAAAGTGCTTTTGCAACAAAAAGTTAAAGAGTGTGTAACGGAAGAAGACTTACACAAAGCTCTTAGGCTTTTTAGACTGCAACACATGGTGAATATAGCGGTAGCTGATATTGTTTTAAATCTTAGTTTGGATAAGTCCCTTTTTCGTCTTTCAACGCTTGCTGATCAGCTTATTCTTGGGTCATTAGCGTGGTTAACGGATTTTTGTCAACAAAAATGGGGAGTACCAAAAAACAAAAATGGCGAGCATATGCCTTTACTTGTTTATGGTATGGGGAAGTTAGGAGGAAAAGAACTCAATTTTTCTTCTGATATCGATCTTATATTTGTCTACCCTAGCAAGGGGGAAACCCATGGCGTTAGACGTAATATTGATAACCAACAGTTTTTTACGCGATTAGGACAAAAATTGATCTCTGCGTTAAATCAAAAAACTGCGGATGGTTTTGTTTATCGTGTTGATATGCGTTTAAGACCATTTGGTGATAGTGGTCCCTTAGTGATGACCTTTAATGCAATGGAAGATTATTATCAAGAACAAGGTCGAGATTGGGAACGTTACGCTATGTTAAAGGCGCGTCTAATTGGTGAAGGTAAATATCATCAAAAGCTCTCTACACTATTGCGACCTTTTGTTTATCGTCGTTATATTGATTTTAGTGTGATCGATAGTTTGCGTAGAATGAAAATGATGATCGCACAAGAAGTTCGCCGAAAAGGCCTTACCAATAACATAAAGTTGGGCGCAGGCGGTATCCGTGAAATTGAGTTTATTGTTCAGGTATTTCAACTAATAAGAGGAGGCAGAGTTAACACGTTACAACAGCGAAATTTATTAACTGTGTTACCGATATTGGTTGCTGAAGGTGAGCTAGGGCAACAAAGTATGCTTGTTCTACAAAATGCTTATCGTTTTTTACGTCGAGTAGAAAATATTATTCAAGCTTTACATGATCAACAAACACAAACCCTACCTGATTTACGATTAGATCAAGCAAGAATAGTACATATTTTAGATGATAAAGATTGTCTAACATGGACAGATTTTTTAAAACAACTCTCATTTTATATGCAAGGTGTACATCAAGAATTTGTGTTACTTATTGGTGAGCATAGTCCGAATAATCAAAGTAAAGATCAACACTGGCAAACACTTTGGGATAGTAAATGGAGCGACGAGGAAAGTTGTCGATGGATCAAGCAGTTTAATGCTTGCTGGCAAATAGAAAAAATATGGTCCTTATTATCATCTTTTCGTTCAGACTGTGAAAAGCGTAGTATAGGTAGTCGGGGACGGCATATTTTAGACAAGTTAATTCCGTTGTTATTATGTTATTTAAATGAAGAAAATATTGAAGAAGTTGCACTTGAACGGACATTATTGATTTTTAGTAAAATCTTGACGCGAACGGCTTATTTAGAGTTGCTATTTGAAAATGAAGGCGCACTAAAACACTTAGTTAAGTTATGTCGCGCGAGTAGTTGGGTGACTGAACATATTGCCAAATATCCAATATTACTCGACGAACTTATTGATCCCAAATTATTAAATAACCCACCGGCATTATCTGCATATAAAAAAGATTTACGTGAAGTGATGCTACGTATTCCTGAAGAAGATCTTGAAGCGCAAATGGAGATGTTGCGCCAATTTAAACAAGCACAACATTTACGTATTGCTGCCGCAGATATTTCAAAAATATTACCACTTACCAAAGTCAGTGATCATTTAACGGCTTTGGCTGAGGCGATAATAGAGGAAGTCATTAATTTAGCATGGCAGCATGTAAGTCAACGTTTTGGTCTGCCAGAATCTCTCATTGATCAGGGACATAAAGGTTTTGCGGTTCTTGGTTACGGAAAAACAGGCGGAATTGAACTTGGCTATTCATCAGACTTGGATTTAGTTTTTTTGCATACTAGTCATAAAAATGAAGTGACTATGGGTGAAAAATCAATTCCCGCCAGCCAGTTTTACGTAAAATTAGCGCAGCGTATAATGCATATTTTTAATACACGTATGAGCAGTGGCATTTTATATGAATTGGACATGCGCCTGAGACCATCAGGAAATTCAGGACTATTAGTGGTACATATTGAAACGTTTAATCAATATCAGCAAGAAAATGCGTGGACATGGGAACATCAAGCATTAGTGCGAGCCCGTTGTGTTTATGGGAATGATACCCTGATCGCGCAATTTAATAATATTAGGCGAGATATTCTGTCGCAAAAAAGAGAACTATTAGTGCTACATGATGAAGTTTGCAAGATGAGAAGTAAGATGAGGACTCATATTGATAAGTCAAATAGTAGTTATAGCGATGTAAAACAAGGTAGTGGTGGCTTAGTTGATATTGAGTTTTTAGCGCAATATTTGGTATTGAAACACAGTTTTTTATATCCTGGTGTCTGTATGTATTCGGATAACATTCGTATTTTTCATCAATTATTTTTATATAAACTTATTAGTGAAAAACAAAAATCAATTTTGATAAGAGGCTATTGTCAGCTCAGAGATCTGGGTCATAAAGCAACATTACAGAATAAAGATCAAACATTATCAAAAGAAGCTTTTGAACTCTATACAAACAAAGTCACTAAAGTGATCGAATCACTTTTTCAGTTAAATGAATAAAGAGTAAGTTTATTTTTACAGGCTAGATTCTAGTAAAGTACACTCGTCATTAAGATATTGTACTTCCTGATCAATGAGTACAATTGCTCTGTGTTGATAACAGAAATATGTTGATATACCGTTAACGAAATGACCTTGAACAGCATTTCCTACTTGAAAAGCCGTTTTGATAATACCTTTATTAATACGAAAAGCATCTTTTACAACAAAGTCACGGTTTAACCACCACATAACCTCTAGGCCTTCTTCATTGGCATATTCCGAAAGTTTTTGAAATAGGGTTTCACCTAACCGAAATGAACGTGACTCGCGTGCACTTTTCCAGTTCTTCCTAAGAGGTCTAACAACAATGCGACGAGCTTCCAATATTTGCACGATATCACCGGTAACATCAGGTAAAAATACAATATTATTTCTTATTTTAGGTCCTTTACCACCCAAATCTGAATTGATGCTGGCATAAAATCGAGATAGACCGTCGGCCGCAGCATTAGTAGATTTTTTCTTTTTCTTGACCTTTTTTTGAGGAGCAGAGATTTCGGTTGTGTCAGTATCAATAACCTCTTCTGTTAGTTCTGCAATTTCATCATTACTCGTATTTTTATCACCTAAAGATAATAAAAAGTCTTGATTGGCTACAAAAAAATAGACAAGTACAATGACGAATAGTGCTAATATTGTATATCTCAGTAGCTGGGAGTTCATGATTATTAAATATTAAAGTTATGGTGTTGCTACTAGTATATACCTAAGTTATTGAAAAAGGCGAGTTTCCGAAATTTGCTTGTGATTTAGCTTAAATTATTATCATGATTGAATTATGCCTTAAATCATGAGCAATCCGCATAAATAAGTGGGCAAGCGTTTATGCGAATTGTATTGGTTATTTATACAAACTGGCATCTTCTTTATTTGGTCTAGTCTTAAAGCGGCGATGTAACCACATATATTGTTCTGGTTTTTTCAAAATTTCTTTTTCCAATTCTTGATTAACTCGAATGAGGTCTTTTTCATCATCACCTGTGGGGAAATCCTCTAAAACAGGACTAAATTCAACAGTATACCCGCTACCATCTTCATTTCTTGTGGGCGTTAACATGATCGACACGGCGTTCTTTTGACGTGCAAATAATAATGTACCAGTGGTTGTTGCGGCATCTTGAACAGCAAAAAATGGTACAAATAAGCTACGGTTACGACCATAATCTTGATCGGGTAAATAGACGCAAGACTCACCATCTTTTAATGCCTTCATTAACCCTTTCACATCACGTTTACCCAACATGTATTTATTGGAACGCCCACGGCCCCTAAATTGGAAAAATTCCATTAATTGATTGTTATGAGGTCGATAGAAAACGACCATAGGTTGTCCATATCCCATGGCTCTACAACTAATTTCAGCACTGAGATAGTGCATAGTCAGCAATAAAATGCCTTTGCCTTCTTGTTGTGCCTTTTTTATATGTTCTAATCCTTTAAAGGTGACTTTTCTTTTGACTCGCCAATTGGGCCACCACCAACCCATGCCTGTTTCCAAAAGAGCAATGCCTGTATTTTCAAAATTTCGTTTTAGCATATGTTGACGTTCAAGGGAGCTCATGCTTGGAAAGCATAATTCCAAGTTTTTTATTGCTACTTTTTTCCGACTTGAACCTATTAGGTAAAGTAATCTGCCAATTAAGCGTCCGAGCACCAGTTGGAGCTTATAAGGTAACCATGAAATGGTGTATAAAATGATCACTCCAAGCCAAGTAAGCCAATATTTAGGCAATAAGAAGGATAATTTGAAGTTAGGTTGTAAAACTTTGTTTTTACTCACGGTATAATTTCAGCTCGTTGATTGGCGAGAATATACTAACATGTATTATTAGCTGTTATAACTCACATGAACGAGTGTAGCGAAATATCTGATTGTGTTTTAATGTAAGGCTCAATTGCGAATGCAATAATGAATGGAACAAAATTCATATTTCATCGAATCGATAAGTCAGACGTTATCTCTCATTTTGGAACAAAATGACAGACTTGTTATGTACTGGAATGTTTAAATTCAACCTTAGTAAAAAATCATTTTTAAAGATCAACAGTCCCTAAATGTTTATTTAGTCTTTTTTGCAACATACTTTATTTTCCTACCAACTACATTCTCTATTATTTCTTTATTGGAAATACTGATTGTTAAATACACCTAGTTATCTTTTCAATGAAATTCATTATTATTTTCGACAGTAATTGTTATTTCAAATAAAGGTCTGTGTAGGTGAAAAATGTAATCCCAATCCCAATCCCAATCCCAATCCCAATCCCAATCCTAATTCTAATTCTAATTTTAATCTTAACGTTCAGTGTTAGTGTTTTCGCTGAAAATGTGGCGTCAACACATCATGATATAGAGATTTCAAATGAGTCAGGTTTGGCTTTAAACAGTAACGATTTTTATTTCCGAATCAATGGTCGATTAATGGTCGATTTTTCTACATGGCAAGGCGCGGCGTTTTCAGGTGCTGTTGACAAAAATGGCGCAGGTAGTGAAGTGCGTCGTTCTCGTATCTATTTGAAAGGAATGTATAAAGATTGGCAATACCGCTTTCAAACAAACATTGATGAAAATGGAGCGACAAACAGTAATACTTATATCAAATATTCGGGTTTTGACCATATTAATGTATTTGTGGGTAAACACGCAGAGCCTTTTAGCCTAGAGGGTTCAAATAGTTCGAAATATATTTCAGCAATTGAACGAACAGTCACGGGCAACTCGCATTTTGCTGGCGATAGAGAATTAGGGATTAGTATTGCAGGAAACCAAACTAATTATACCTATCAAATTGGTGTATTTGATATTGCCTCAACTGCAATCGATGCAAATTATGCAGTTACTGGCCGTTTTACTTATCTTCCCTTTAATGTTGGCAAACAGCTGCTGCATTTAGGACTAAGTGTGAGTAGTCGACAATTGGATGAAAAAACACCGTTTGAGGCGTTAGATAGAGCGGGAGTGCATTCAACGGATGTTAAGAGCATAACTACAGATATGTTTTATGCAGACAGTAGTACTGTATACAATTTGGAGTTCTCATATCGTTATTCAAACTGGAGTTTAACAGGAGAATATCTATTATCTGAGTTTTCAGAAATTAATAGTCTATCAACTCGAGAGTTTTCCAGTTATTATTTTCAAAGTAGTTATTTTTTAACAGACGACCGTCGACCTTATGATGCAGAATCAGGAACTTTTTTAGGCATAATCCCCAATGGTTTGAACGGCGCTTGGGAAGTATTTGCTCGTTTGGAAAAAGTCGATTTTCTCGATAAAGATTATGGCTCAAAAGCACAAATATTTACGACTGGTATTAATTATTTTGCGACAAAACATACAAGGCTTTCGTTAGATTATATCCATTCGGATATTGACTACGGACTATTAACTCAGAATGGCGAATCTATAGATGGTTCCGCAATTACTTTTAGAGCCCAATTTTATTGGTAGCCAATTACCTTGTGTGGTTAATTTATCGAACGGAAAATTAATAAACTGCAAAATATATAATGTAATAAAACTAAACAATAAAAAATAATAATGTTAAGAGGTTTTCATGAAATATAGAAAATTAATGTTCGTGAGTTTATTTTCAGCGTTAGTGCTAAATGGCTGCGCAGAAAAACAACAAGTATCCAAAGAATCATCAGAAAAAGTGAACGCGGATAATATCAAAGCACATCTTGAATTTTTAGCTGACGATACTTTGTTAGGACGTGATACGGGGAGTGCGGGCTATCAAATTGCCGCAAATTACGTTAAATCACAATTTAAGCAGTTGGGTATGACAGCTATGGGAGAAAACGAAGGTTTTGAGCAACAAGTTACCTTTCGTAAAAGCGCTGTAGATGTTGATAGTGTGGTTTTGACTATTGAAAATGATAACGGTGATGTAAATCTATCGTTCCCGGAACAATTCATGATGTATGGTTCGAATATATCTACAGAGTCGAATGTTTATGCTGAAACTGTTTTTGTAGGTTATGGGGTCGTGTCGGAAGCGTTTGGTTATGATGATTATGCGGGGCTTGATGTTAAGGGGAAAGTTGTCGTTGCGTTAACAGGACGTCCAGATGACTTACCTTCTGAAGAGGGGGCTCATATTGGTTCGGGATCAGAAAAATCACGTCATGCCGTTAAAAATGGTGCGATCGGTTTTATTACTTTACATACACCTAAACGTGAAAACGTTAGAGCCTTCAGTAAGTATACAAAAAATGCTGGGCAACCCGGTTTTTATTGGCTAGACAAACAAGGTAACCCTTTTGGTGCGTACCCTGAATTGAAAGGTAAAGCTTATGTACAACATGAACATGCTGATGCATTATTTGTTGGAGCACAGCGCAGTTTAAAAGATATTTTCGCTGATGATAGTAATAATGTTGCTATTAAAGGTTTTGCTCTAAAAAGCAAAGTTAATATGTCTAAGAAAAGTAAACACTCACAAATAACAAGCCCAAATGTCATTGCGACAATTGAAGGCAGCGATCCCGTTCTTAAAAATGAGTACGTTGTCTTTAGTGCGCATTTGGATCATATTGGATTAACTGCTCATGGCGACGACGAAGATAAAATTAATAATGGCGCGTTAGATAATGCCTCAGGTGTCTCAATATTATTAGAAACTGCAAGACTATTGTCGGCTATGCCTGTTAAACCCAAACGGTCGATTTTATTTACCGTAGTTACGGGCGAAGAAAAAGGTTTGCTAGGCTCTAGTTATTTCGCTAAAAACCCAACAGTTCCCGTTACGCAGATGGTTGCCAATGTTAATTTGGATATGCCTTTAATTTTATATCCTTTTGCTGATGTTATTGCTTTTGGTTCTACGCATTCAAGTTTGGCTACTGCCGTTGAAAATGCCGCCAAGAAAATAAACCTGAGCTTAAGTCCGGACCCCATGCCTGAGCAGGCACTTTTTACTCGTAGTGATCATTATAACTTCGTTAAAGCAGGCATTCCTTCAGTCTTTTTAATGACCGGTTTCAAGTCGAAAGATGCATCTGTGGATGGCGGTAAAGTCTTTGGTGATTTTTTCAAGAACCATTATCACCAGCACAGTGATGAAGCAACGTTACCTATTAATTATGATGCGGCAGCCAGTTTCGTAGAAGTAAATATGATGATAGGAATTGAAATTGCTGATGATGAAAAAAGACCTACATGGAATGATGGTGACTTTTTTGGTAATACGTTTGCACAATAAGTTCTTTATGCCGGTGGTCATTTTACGTTTATCAAGTATAAAGTTTGATTAGGTATAGCAAGAACATCATGGCTCAAGGAGTTACCGAACTCCCTGAGCTATTTATCATTATCTATTTAAAACCGTGATTTTTCATTGTTATATCGCAGTAAATAACTGCCCAAGAAAACCGTAATAAATTTACCCTTAATTGCTAACTTTCTTGTAGTAGTGGTTTTAGTAATAACAAACCTTGCTGAATTTTCTCTTCATTTTGTCCGGCAAAACCTAGTCTAATATATTTATCGGCATTATTGTCACCATGTAAATGAAATGAATTTTCAGCCAATATATATACATTTTTATCTTTTGCTAAAGTCACAATTCTTTCAGCCTTTTTACCTACATCAACCCACAAAGCCATGCCCCCCGCAGGTATAGTAAACTTTATATCTATGCCTTCATCTATGAAAGTATTAAGCATATTAACCATACACTGTCGCCTTTTTTGGTAAAGTCGAGTCGCTTTTCTAAGATGTCGTTCAAATGCACCATCTTTCATCCAACGGGCAACAGCGTCTTGCAGTACTACATTGACTTTATGATTTATTATGGTGCGATAATCGGAGATATAAGGCGAAAGCGTTTTATCTACAGCAATAATACCGAGTCTCATGCCTGGGAACATTATTTTGGAAAAACTCGACAAATATATAATTAACCCTGCAGGATCATTAGCAGCCATAGGGGCTAATGGTTGGCTGTTATAGTGAAATTCATGGTCATAATCATCCTCAATAATAGGAACGTTATATTGTTGTGCTAAATGATATATTTTTACACGTTGAGTCATAGGTAAAGTTGTGGTCGTTGGATATTGGTGTAATGGTGTTAAATACAGTAAACGAATTTTATGTTGTTTAAATAACGTCTCTATATGATCCACATCAATGCCTTGTGATGTTTGCTTGACGCCAATTAATTCAGCACCGACATTACTAAAAGCTTTCCAAGCGGGACGATAACCTAAGCTTTCAACAGCCACTTTATCGCCTTTTTTTAATAGCACTTGCGAAAGTATATACAAAGCTTCTTGTGTGCCGTTCACCACAATAATGTCTTTATTTGTTATTGATCTAGCTCTTCGTAAGTAGGTGCTCACTTCATTGATAAAAGGCAGGAAACCATTGTTTTTTCCATAATTCAATTCATCAAGTGCGGGGCGATTTAATGCATCATTCATATATCCTCTAAATTCATTAAAAGGAAATATTTCTATATCAGGGGTACCGCCAGCAAAGTTAAACAAATACTGGCTTGCTGGTCGCTGGTTTGTTGAAAGGTCACTCTTAATTAGCCGCCATTGATGTTGAGTTACTCGCTTTTCTTTTGGTAAAGACGTTATTTTTGAATCATAAATAGGCAATGTTTTGGCTACGCTATATCCTTGCCTTTGTTTCGTTTCAACCCAGCCTTGAGCAATAAGTTCATTATATGCAGCCATGATGGTATGACGATTAACATCTAGCTGCTGCGCCAATATTCGTGCAGAGGGAAGTTTGTCTTTTGGGTATACGCTCCCTTGCTCAATAGCACTGCGAATAGCACTGGCAATTTTTAAGTATAATTTTTTATGGTAATTATCCAATGTTAGATTTAGTGTTTTCATTGGTCTAGTAAGAATGTTGAAACTGGTTGTTCTATTTATACCATAAACAAAGATAATAACGGCTTATATTTATGGAGAACAAAGTATGTTTAAGCCCAAAGCCGTTATTCTGAGCACCGATAAAGTCACATTACGCCCTTTAAATGAAGGACACCTACAAGCTTTTTATCAAGCTGGTGCCTTTCCAGAAATTTGGCGTTGGTCGTTACCTGACAAGTGCACATCTTTGGCAACAGCAAAAGCATGGATACAGTACTCTCAAAAAATGACAGAGCAAGGAGAACATATTGCTTTTGCTATTTTTGACAATCAAACAGATGAATTCGTGGGTAGTACGCGTTTTTGCACAATAAAACCTGATGACAGAAACTTGGAAATAGGTTTCACTTTTATTACACCAAAATATCAACGTAGTTATATAAATACACATGCAAAATATTGTTTATTAAAACATGCTTTTGAAGATTTAAAGGCAATACGTGTTGAATTTAAAACCCATGAAAGCAATGAAAAGTCACGTAATGCTATTGCTCGTTTAGGTGCAAAGTTCGAAGGTATTTTACGTAATCAACGAATTTTATCTGACGGTACGTTTCGTAATACCGCTATTTTTTCAATTATAGAAACTGAATGGCAATCGGTAAAAAATGTCTTGGAAGGAAAGTTGTAATACCAATAGCAGTAAGTAAGTAAGTGATCAAATATAAATGAAGATAAATTTTCAAGAACAAGGCGCTTGATTGATTTCTACAAGGATGTAGACCATTAGAGCAACGCAGGAGCAGTTGCCGAGCAATAGCTGGCTTATACCCGTGCGACTTCAAGATGCATGATTCAGTGGGAACTTAAAAGACTTTAGGCAAGGCATTTGTTGTAAAGAATGGTTACTCCCTTCTTAAAAGGAATAACGCGGCATAAAGTCTTTTAAAACCCACCCGAAGGGGAACACAGAGCAATATCACTTCGTTGTTGCACCAATTTGTAAGGGACTGCCATGACTTCATTGATGCGCCTAAAAGTGAAACTGCTCTGTTTTCCTGAACAAGCATCTTGAAGTAGTACGGGCATATGTAATTGAAAACAAGGATGTTATTGGGATATTTAGTCCATCTAGAATGATCACCTCTTTGTTGGTATTGGTATAAACCACTATTTTTGTAAATTAAAATTTAAAATTAGGAAAAAAGAATTATGTACATACCAAAGAAATACCAACAAGAAGATGTTAACCAATACCATGAACTTATTACTAACTACCCATTTGCTACATTGATTACTCATACCGAGTTGGGGGTTGATGCTAACCATATCCCAATGATATTAAACCATGTTAATGGTAAAGATGTATTGCAAGGCCATATCGCAAAAGCGAATCCTTTGTGGAAAACGATAAAAGATAAGGATCAAGTTTTGGTTATATTTCAAGGTCCTAACTGTTACATCTCCCCTAATTATTATCCGACTAAAAAAGAAACGGGTAGGGCAGTACCAACGTGGAATTATGTCGCCGTACACCTGCAAGGGAGCATTTCATTTATTGATGACAATCAATGGAATTTTAATATGATAAACGACCTAACTAACCTGCATGAGGCTCAGCAAACAACACCTTGGGCAATATCAGATGCACCTAAAGAATATATCGATAAAATGCTACCAGCAATTGTCGGCTTTGAAATAGAAATATTATCAATGACAGGTAAGTGGAAGGTTAGTCAAAATCAGCCAGATAAAAATAAACGTGGTGTTTATGAAGGGCTGTCACAATTATCAAAAAATAGTGAAAGTAACGAGCAAAAAATGGCAACATTAGTTAAAAGTACTATAAATTAACTTGAATAGTAGGGTAAAAAATATGCTGTGGGAGAGTTCACCTTTTACCACACAGCAATTATTTTATTAGGCTAGATTCAACTCAATAGTCAGTTTTCTTGTATTGTTAAATTATGCTTAATTGCACTGAACAGGATATTAAATTCTACTTCTTTAAATGCTTACAATTATTTTAAAATTATAATCATTATTCAAACAATAATGGTTTTCAATTGTCATCGAGCTATTTTACTCTCAATACTTTAATTTTTATCTGAGCCATTTATTAATACCGATAAATGACAAATAGCTAACGACAAAAACTACCTCATAGAAGGCATTAGGTAATCGTCAGCAAACAACGCTTCAGATTAAATTTTATATTGATAACGGTTGTTGTAAGCCGGATTAATTCACGACTTACAGAATTTAAAAAACTATCTTTGAAAATGGAATTAATATGTTAAAACAGACTGGAGTATCGTCGGTTTGACAAATTTGTTTTATTTTTGAGTTAATATTCTCATTCTTTATGTATTTTTAACCACGCAGCTTGTGAACCATTAGATATGATTTTTTTTACTGAAGAACCATCCTTATTCATCATATAAATATTTCTTATTCCATCCGTATTTGATGAAAATATTAGTTGAGAACCATCAGGAGACCAAGATGGATACCAATCAGCAACATCATTATTTGTTAATCGTTTTTGATTTGAACCATCTATGTTCATCACATAAATTTCAAAATTTTCTGGATTTTTGTCTCTATCAGACATAAAAGCGATATGTTTACCATCAGGTGAAACCTCTGGGTGCCACTCTTCAGTTCCATTATCTGTCAACTGAATTATGTTGTTACCATCAATATCAGCTATGCTTATTTCACTTTTTTTATCTTTGAATTCCGAGTGAAAGACTATTTTACCATCTGGTGTAAAATAAGGACCACCACCTTTTAGTGACTTTATTTGAGTCAGTTCGCTGCCATCTGAATTCATAATCCAAATTTCTTGCTGCCAAACTTTATCCGTATCTTTATACTCTCTTGAAAAAGCAATTTTTCTTCCATCAGGTGACCATGTTG
>Ga0209395_1005345_pt1 | contig 14521 bp, 8 predicted proteins | sample GOMGulsemesocosm_3_FD_184635 | JGI IMG/M metagenome (GOLD analysis project Ga0209395, IMG submission 184635) | Methane-oxidizing microbial communities from mesocosms in the Gulf of Mexico - GOM9D Gulf of Mexico (SPAdes) (version 2) | ecosystem: Environmental > Aquatic > Marine > Cold seeps... | reverse complement strand
AATGTAGTTAGCAACATGAGTCACACCACGTAGGCGTAAGATGTCATGTGGTGATTCAGGACCATCGGCAATTACCTCACCTTTAGACACTTGTTCACCTTCAAACACGTTAAGTTGACGCCACTTAGGAATCATTTCTTCGTAATGATCGCCTTCAGCTGGAGTAATAACTAAACGCTTCTTACCTTTAGTCTCTTTACCGAAGCTAATAGTACCGGTGATTTCAGCTAAGATAGCTGGATCTTTTGGCTTACGCGCTTCAAATAAGTCGGCTACGCGTGGTAGACCACCCGTGATATCACGAGTTTTAGAGCCTTCTTGCGGGATACGTGCTAACACGTCACCTGGGTTTGCAGTCGCACCGTCTGTTACTTCAATCGTTGTGAATGAAGGAAGACGTGTTTCTTGCAGACCACGCTCATCACTTTCGATGATAAGTTTAGGCTCTTTAGCATTCGCTTTAGCAAGGTCTTTAACTACGATACGAGTCAAACCAGTTAGTTCATCGGTTTGTGTCTCTGTATTCGAGTCATCGATATCGCTAAACGATACTTTTGATTTGTGCTCAAGAACGATTGGGTGACTATGCGGGTCCCAAGTAGCAACAATGTCGTTACCTTGAACTTCTGCATTGTCTTGAACTGTTAATACTGCACCATAAGGTACTTTATAACGCTCTTTTTCACGGCCATGACTATCGATGATAGTGATTTCCGTTGAACGAGACGTAATAACAATCTTACCGTCTGTATTTAATACATACTTAGCATTGTGAAGTTTTAATGTACCGTTAGTTTTAACTTGTACATTATTTTCAGCTGACGCTCGAGATGCCGCACCACCGATGTGGAATGTACGCATCGTAAGCTGTGTACCCGGCTCACCAATTGACTGTGCCGCGATAACACCTACTGATTCACCTGCGTTGATGATATGACCACGTGCAAGGTCACGACCATAACAGTTAGCACATACACCAAAGTCATTATCACATGTGATAACTGAGCGTACGCGTACTTCATCAACCGAGTGCTCTTCTAAAAGGTCACACAGTTTTTCATCAAGCATGATATTACGTTCTACAAGTACAGTATTAGTACCTGGAATAACAACATCTTCAGCTACAACACGACCTAGTACACGTTCGCGAAGCGCTTCTACAACATCACCACCTTCAATAAGCGGTTTCATTGTTAAGCCATCTTCTGTGCCACAGTCGTCTTCGTTGATTACCAAATCTTGTGCTACGTCTACTAGACGACGCGTTAGGTAACCCGAGTTCGCTGTTTTCAGTGCTGTATCGGCTAGACCTTTACGCGCACCGTGAGTTGAGATGAAGTACTGAAGTACGTTTAGACCTTCACGGAAGTTAGCCGTGATTGGTGTCTCGATGATTGAACCATCTGGACGTGCCATTAGACCACGCATACCTGCTAGCTGACGGATCTGAGCGGCACTACCACGAGCACCTGAGTCGGCCATCATAAACACTGAGTTAAATGACGGTTGCTCTACTTCTTCACCTTTCGCGTTGGTTACTGTGTCTTTCGACAAGTTAGCCATCATCTCACGTGATAAGTTTTCATTTACACGTGACCAGATATCGATAACTTTGTTGTACTTCTCACCAGCCGTTACAAGACCTGATTGGAATTGTTGGTTGATTTCAGTTACTTCAGCTTCTGCTGATTCAATGATCTGCGCTTTAACCGGTGGGATAACTAAGTCATCGATACCGATAGAAACACCAGACTTCATTGCGTAATGGAAACCGGTGTACATAACTTGGTCAGCAAACACAACGGTGTCTTTAAGGCCTAAGCGACGGTAACACTCATTCAACAAGCTAGAAATCTGCTTTTTACCTAGTGGCTGGTTGATTGACTCAAACGGCATACCAGTTGGTAAAATTAGAGACAGAATTGCACGACCTACCGTTGTTTCGATAACCGTTGTAGTATCTTCTACTACACCGTGCTCGTTAGCAACTGACTGGCTAATACGTACTTTCACAATAGCGTGAAGGTCTGCATTACCGCTACGGTATGCTTTTTCTGCTTCTTTAGGATCTTTAAATATTGCGCCTTCGCCTTTTGCGTTGATGCAATCACGGGTCATGTAGTAAAGACCCAATACAACATCCTGTGAAGGAACGATGATTGGCTCACCATTCGCAGGAGATAGAATGTTGTTTGTTGACATCATCAATGCACGTGCTTCAAGCTGTGCTTCGATTGTTAACGGTACGTGTACCGCCATTTGGTCACCATCGAAATCGGCGTTGTAAGCCGCACATACTAATGGATGCAAATGAATCGCTTTACCTTCGATAAGCACAGGCTCAAACGCTTGGATACCCAAACGGTGAAGTGTTGGTGCACGGTTTAGTAATACCGGATGTTCACGAATTACTTCGTCTAATACATCCCATACTTCCGCTACTTCACGCTCTACCATTTTCTTAGCAGCTTTGATTGTCGTAGCCATGCCGCGACGCTCTAGTTTGCCGTAGATAAACGGTTTGAATAGCTCAAGTGCCATCTTCTTAGGAAGACCACATTGGTGAAGCTTAAGTGTAGGACCTACTGTGATTACAGAACGGCCTGAGTAATCTACACGCTTACCAAGTAAGTTCTGACGGAAACGACCTTGCTTACCCTTGATCATATCAGCAAGAGATTTAAGCGGACGCTTGTTAGAACCTGTAATAGCACGACCACGACGACCGTTGTCAAGTAGCGCATCTACCGCTTCTTGTAACATACGTTTTTCGTTTCGTACGATAATGTCTGGTGCTGCTAAATCTAATAGACGCTTAAGACGGTTGTTACGGTTAATAACACGACGGTAAAGGTCATTTAGATCAGATGTCGCAAAACGACCACCGTCTAGTGGTACTAATGGACGTAGATCAGGTGGCAATACTGGAAGTACTGTCATGATCATCCACTCAGGGTTATTACCTGATTGGTGGAATGATTCCATTAACTTAAGACGTTTAGTGATTTTTTTACGCTTAGTTTCAGAGTTAATTGTTGGTAACTCTTCACGCATCTCAGCAATTAATTGGCCAAGATCAAGTTCACGAAGCAAGTCTAAAACTGCTTCAGCACCCATCTTCGCTTCAAACTCATCACCGTGCTCTTCTAATGCATCTAGGTACTCTTCTTCACCTAGTAACTGACCACGCTCAAGCGTTGTCATACCTGGCTCAGTTACTACGAATGATTCGAAGTAAAGAACACGTTCAATATCACGAAGCGTCATATCTAGCATTAAGCCGATACGTGACGGTAATGATTTTAAAAACCATATATGTGCTACTGGGCTCGCAAGGTCAATATGACCCATACGATCACGACGCACTTTGGTCAGTGTAACTTCAACGCCACACTTCTCACAGATCACACCACGGTGTTTAAGGCGTTTATATTTACCACATAAACACTCATAATCTTTCACTGGGCCGAAAATACGGGCACAGAATAAGCCATCGCGCTCAGGCTTGAAAGTACGGTAGTTAATAGTCTCAGGTTTCTTTACTTCACCGTATGACCATGAACGAACCATGTCTGGTGAAGCAAGACCAATGCGAATTGCATCGAATTCTTCGGTCTTATTTTGTTGCTTCAGAAACTTAAGTAAGTCTTTCACCTTAGCTCTCCTGTCGGAGTTAATCTCGAGGACGGGTAATCTCGTCCCTACATTCTATTCAGCCGTAACAGATGCTGCAGCGTCAACTGCAGCATCTAATTGGCTTAATTTTCTTCCAACTCGATGTTGATACCCAGTGAGCGGATTTCTTTCAACAATACGTTGAACGATTCTGGCATACCTGGTTCCATCTTGTGGTTACCATCAACGATGTTTTTATACATCTTAGTACGACCATTCACGTCATCCGATTTCACTGTTAGCATTTCTTGTAGAGTGTAAGCAGCACCGTAAGCTTCAAGTGCCCATACTTCCATCTCACCAAAACGCTGGCCACCGAACTGTGCTTTACCACCCAGCGGCTGCTGAGTAACAAGGCTGTAAGAACCAGTAGAACGTGCGTGCATCTTATCATCAACCAAGTGGTTAAGTTTAAGCATGTACATGTAACCAACAGTTACTTGACGTTCAAACTGATCGCCAGTACGGCCATCATAAAGTGTAACCTGACCACTTCTAGGGTATCCACCAAGCTCTAGCATGTCTTTGATTTCGTCTTCTTTAGCGCCATCAAATGCAGGAGTAGCGATTGGTAAACCACCTTTTAAGTTTTCAGCTAGGCGACGAATTTCGTCATCAGAGAAACTTGCAATGTCTACAACTTGGCGAGATTCACCAATTTCGTAAGCTTGCTTGATGAATTCACGTAGCTCATGAAGCTCACGTTGCTCTTTCATCATTTCTTCTAAACGTTCACCGATACCACGTGCAGCAAGACCCATATGTGTTTCAAGGATCTGACCGATGTTCATACGCGATGGTACACCTAGTGGATTTAGTACGATATCTACCGTACGACCTTTATCATCGTATGGCATATCTTCTACTGGTACGATAGTCGAGATAACACCTTTGTTACCGTGACGACCCGCCATTTTATCACCCGGTTGGATACGACGTTTAACAGCTAGGTATACTTTAACAATTTTAAGTACGCCTGGTGCTAAGTCATCACCTTGAGTAATTTTACGACGTTTGTTTTCAAACTTCTTATCGTATTCAGCTTTAAGTTCATCGTACTGTGCAGCTAGTTGCTCAAGTTCAGCTTGCTTATCTTCTTCAGCAAGGCTTTGAGTTAATAGTTTTTCAGCATTTAATGACACTAAGTTGTTTTCATCAAAGCCTGCAGCTACAAGTAGCTTACGAGCGCGTTCTAAAACGCCAGCTTCAAGAATACGGAACTCTTCGTTGAAGTCTTTCTTCGCTTCGCGAAGCTGCATGTCTTCAACTTCTAACGCACGCTTATCTTTTTCAACACCGTCACGGGTGAAAACTTGCACGTCAATTACTGTACCAGTTACAGAGTTTGGTACACGTAAAGAGCTGTCTTTAACGTCAGATGCTTTTTCGCCGAAGATAGCACGCAGTAGCTTCTCTTCAGGTGTAAGCTGTGTTTCGCCTTTCGGAGTCACTTTACCTACTAGAATATCGCCGCCTTTAACTTCAGCACCAATATAAACAACGCCTGATTCATCAAGCTTGCCTAGTGCAGACTCACCCACGTTAGGGATATCTGCAGTGATCTCTTCTGGACCTAATTTAGTATCACGGGCAACACACTGTAGTTCTTGAATGTGGATAGTCGTTAAACGATCTTCTTCAACTACGCGCTCTGATAGTAAGATTGAATCCTCGAAGTTATAACCGTTCCATGGCATGAATGCCACGCGAAGGTTTTGACCAAGGGCTAAGTCACCTAAGTCAGTCGAAGGACCATCTGCTAACACGTCACCACGAGTAACCGGTTCACCAACCATGCACGTTGGTTTTTGGTTAATACATGTATTTTGGTTAGAACGTGTGTACTTGGTTAAGTTGTAGATGTCGATACCCGCTTCACCAGGGATGCGTTCTTCTTCATGTACGTTTACAACGATGCGACTTGCGTCGGCATACATTACTTCACCACCACGTTTTGCAACAATCGTTACACCAGAATCTTTCGCTAGTGTTAACTCAATACCTGTACCTACTAACGGCTTATCCGCTTTCAATGTTGGTACTGCTTGACGTTGCATGTTTGAACCCATCAATGCGCGGTTAGCATCATCGTGTTCTAGGAACGGGATAAGTGCTGCTGCTACAGAGATCACCTGTTGTGGTGATACATCCATATATTGCTGGTCCATGCGACCCATAAAGGTTGATTCACCTTTGTGACGACATGGAATAAGTTCATCTACAAACTCATTGGTTTCAGTTAAGTTTGAGTTCGCCTGTGCGATAACAAACTGACCTTCTTCAATGGCTGATAAGTAATCAACTTCATCAGTTACTACACCGTCTACCACTTTGCGGTAAGGTGTTTCTAAGAAACCGTAGTCATTTGTACGTGCGTACGTAGACAATGAGTTAATTAGACCGATGTTTGGACCCTCAGGCGTCTCGATTGGACATACGCGACCGTAGTGAGTTACGTGAACGTCACGTACTTCAAAGCCAGCGCGCTCACGTGTTAGACCGCCCGGACCTAATGCAGAAATACGACGCTTATGCGTTACTTCTGATAGCGGGTTATTTTGGTCCATAAACTGTGATAACTGAGACGAGCCGAAGAACTCTTTAACCGCTGCCGAAATAGGCTTAGCGTTAATAAGATCTTGTGGCATTATCGCGTCAAGGTCACCTAAGCTTAAACGCTCACGTACAGCACGTTCTACACGTACTAGACCAACACGGAATTGGTTCTCAGCCATTTCGCCAACACTACGTATACGACGGTTGCCTAAGTGGTCGATATCATCAACATCGCCTTGACCGTTACGAATAGCAATTAATACTTTCATAACAGACACGATGTCTTCTTTGCTTAATGTGCCAGGGCCTGTGTCAGAATCGTAACCAACACGGCTATTAAACTTCATACGACCAACAGTTGATAGATCGTAACGTTCTTCAGAGAAGAACAAGTTTTGGAATAAGGCTTCAGCCGCGTCTTTCGTCGGTGGCTCGCCTGGGCGCATCATGCGATAAATTTCTACTAGTGCTTCTAAACGGTTGCTTGAAGAGTCAATGTTCAATGTATTTGACATGTAAGCACCGCTGTCCACTTCATTGATGTACAACGTATCAATGGTAGTGTGACCGGCTTTAACTAATTCAGCCATAAGCTCAAGAGTTAATTCATCATTCGCATTTGCAATAACTTCACCCGTTGATTCATCAACGTAGTTTTTAGAAATAATACGGCCAATGATGTACTCATGAGGTACTTCTAACTGAGTAATGCCTTTTTTCTCGATACTCTTGATGTGACGAGCCGTAACACGACGCCCGCTTTCAACAAGTACTTCACCGTCTTCGCCTTTGATATCAAAAGCGGCAGTTTCACCACGTAAACGTGAAGGTACAAGTTCCATTAGAACTTTACCGTCAGCTACTTCAAACGCAGTAGTATCGAAGAAGATATCTAGGATTTCTTCACTAGAGTACTCAAGTGCACGTAAGATGATAGACGCCGGTAATTTACGACGGCGGTCAATACGTACATATAAGTTATCTTTTGCATCAAATTCGAAGTCTAACCATGAACCACGGTAAGGAATAACGCGTGCGTTATATAATACTTTACCTGATGAATGAGTTTTACCGCGGTCGTTATCAAAGAATACACCAGGGCTACGGTGTAGCTGAGAAACGATAACACGCTCTGTACCATTGATTACAAAGGTACCGGTATCGGTCATGAGCGGAATTTCGCCCATGTAAACTTCTTGCTCTTTAATGTCTTTAACTGTGCCTGGAGCTTCTTTGTCCATAACAACAAGACGCAGTTTCACGCGAAGTGGAGCAGAATAAGTCACACCGCGAATTTGACATTCTTTTACATCGAAAACTGGCTCACCAATACGGTAACTTACGTATTGAAGCTCAGAATTTCCCGAGTAGCTTTTTATAGGGAACACAGAACGGAAGGCAGCTTCCAAACCATGATCGCCATCAGCGTCCGGCACTAAGAATTTTTTAAACGATTCTAACTGTGTAGACAGTAAAAAAGGTATATCCAAAACTTGTGGACGTTTACCAAAATCCTTACGGATACGTTTCTTTTCAGAATAAGAGTAAGCCATGGGGTTCCTCAGCTTGCTGATCTTTGACCCGACCTGTTCTTGTAAGAACAGACTTAACTGGCAGCTATGCCAAGATTTACAACATTTTATTGTTGTTCTAATTAAATCCCTTTTCAACACTAGCAAACTATAAAGCGTTGAAAGTAAAGAAATAATTAGATTTTATTTGCGCTATAAGAGTGCATCACTCCATAGCGCAAAAAGGCCGGTGATTAAATAATCACCAGCCCTTGCCTGATTTCTCAGGCAGCGAACTTAGCGTAAGCTAAATTACTTAACCTCAACTTCAGCACCAGCTTCAGTAAGATCTTTTGCAAGTGCTTCAGCTTCTTCTTTAGATACACCTTCTTTAACAGGTGTAGGAGCAGCTTCAACAAGAGCTTTAGCTTCTTTAAGGCCAAGGCCTGTAGCGCTACGAACAGCTTTGATTGCAGCAACCTTGTTAGCGCCAGCGCCAGTAAGGATTACGTCAAATTCTGTTTTCTCTTCAGCAGCTTCAGCAGCTGGACCAGCTACCATTGCAGCTGCAGCAGTTACGCCGAATTTTTCTTCCATTGCTTCAACAAGAGCAACAACGTCCATTACTGACATTTCAGCAATTGCGTCAAGGATTTGGTCTTTAGATACAGACATTACAAATTTCCTAATAATTAACGGACTCTAGGTCCAAATAAATTTTACACCGAAAGGATTAAACAACTTAAAATTAAGCAGCTTGCTCTTCTTTCTGTACACGTACTGCTTCAATTGTTTTACACAATTTGCCAGCAGACGCTTCTTTCATAGCACTCATTAAGCGTGCAACAGCTTCGTCGTATGTAGGTAGAGTTGCAAGCATAGCTGCATCTACTACGTTACCTTCAAAAGCGGCCGTTTTAACTTCGAATTTCTCATTCTTTTTCGCGAAATCTGAAAAGATACGCGCAGCAGCACCTGGGTGCTCTGATGAGAAAGCGATTAAGCTTGGACCAACAAATGAATCAGAAAGACACTCAAAATCTGTTCCTTCAAGAGCACGTTTTGCTAAAGTGTTACGAACAACTTTCATCCATACACCAGCTTCACGAGCTTCTTTACGAAGGGCAGTGATTGCGCCAACTGTTACACCACGAGAATCTGCAACAACTGCAGATAGAGCACCATTGGCTGCTTCGTTGACTTCAGCAACTATTGCTTTTTTGCCTTGAAGATTTAAAGCCATGGGTGTTACTCCTGGTTTAATGGGGTTACCGACAATCGGTTTCCCCTGTTCTACTCTTCCCTACCAAAAAGGTAGAGATGCTTTTTACGGCGAGAGCCAGAAGGATTAGGAAAAATCTATCTGGGGTCTACACCGTCTACGTAGGTAAAATTAAGGCCTAAGCCGCCTACGGTCTTGGACGGAAGCCCAATTTATCGCTTTGCCAGAGGCGCACCGAAATTATGGACTTCAACCCGAATTCTTTATTTTGCTAATTAATAAATTAATCAACAAAATGGCGCGAAATTATAGTACAAATTTCGTGCCATGTAAACACTAAATTAAGCAACTACTGTGTTTAAAGTAGCTTGGTCAACAGAAACACCTGCGCCCATTGTTGTAGAGATAGTTACTTTTTTCAAGTAAACACCTTTAGCTTGAGAAGGTTTAGCCTTCTTAAGTGCAACAATTAGAGCTTCAAGGTTTTGTTGAAGTTGCTCAGCTGTGAAATCAACCTTACCAATAGTAGTATGGATGATGCCGTTTTTGTCATTGCGGTAACGCACTTGACCAGCTTTAGCATTTTTAACTGCTTCTGCAACGTTAGGTGTTACAGTACCAGTTTTAGGGTTTGGCATTAGACCACGTGGACCTAAGATTTGACCTAGTTGACCAACAACACGCATAGCGTCTGGAGATGCAACAACAACGTCAAAATCCATCTCGCCTTTTTTAACTAGCTCAGCAAGATCTTCCATACCTACTAATTCAGCACCGGCTTCTTTCGCAGCTTCTGCGTTAGCGCCTTGTGTGAATACTGCAACGCGAACGTCACGACCAGTACCGTTAGGTAGTACAGTTGCACCACGAACGTTTTGGTCAGATTTACGAGCATCGATACCAAGGTTAACAGCAACGTCAACACTTTCTACGAATTTAGCTGTCGCTAACTCTTTTAAAAGAGCAACTGCTTCATTGATTTCGTAATCTTTAGTTACTTCCACTTTTTCGCGGATAGTACGCATACGTTTAGTTAATTTAGCCATTTCTTAGTCCTCTACGTTCAAGCCCATCGCACGCGCAGAACCTGCGATAGTGCGAACCGCTGCGTCCATATCGGCAGCTGTAAGGTCAGTTCGTTTTGTCTCAACAATCTCTTCAAGTTGAGCACGAGTTACTGTGCCTACTTTGTCAGTGTTAGGACGGCCTGAGCCTGACTTGATACCAGCAGCTTTCTTAAGTAAGTAAGCAGCAGGTGGCGTTTTCATGTCGAACGTAAATGAACGGTCACCGTAAACAGAGATCACTACAGGAACTGGAGCGCCTTTTTCGATAGACTCTGTACGTGCGTTAAACGCTTTACAGAATTCCATGATGTTTACACCGTGTTGACCTAGTGCAGGACCTACTGGAGGACTAGGATTAGCCATACCAGCGGCAACTTGTAGCTTGATTAGAGCTTCAACTTTTTTAGCCATTATAAATACCTCATTTGGTGGGTCTTAGCCTTGTGCGCGCGAGGACGCGTACTCTAACGGCTTCCCAGTTTAAAAATTGGTTTCGTACTTTTTGTACTGTAAAAATAAATTTTTACCTTTATACAAAAAGGCCGCTGATTATAAGATAATCAGCGGCCTTTTTCAAGCTTCGTGCCAAAATTTAAAATTTCAGCAGTGAAGCTTTTTTAATCAATTACTTATCTTGCTCAACTTGACCAAATTCAAGCTCAACTGGCGTAGAACGACCAAAAATAAGTACAGATACTTTTACGCGGCTTTTTTCGTAGTCAACTTCTTCAACTACACCACTGAAGTCTGCAAATGGACCGTCAGTTACGCGTACTACTTCACCTGGTTCGAATAATGTAGCAGGCTTAGGTGCTTCAGCATTTTCTTGTAAACGGTTAAGAATACGATCAGCTTCTTTAGAGCTAATTGGCGCTGGACGGTCAGATGTACCGCCAATGAAGCCCATTACACGCTCTGTGCTATTTACTAAGTGCCAGCTAGCGTCATTCATATCCATTTGTACTAGTACGTAGCCTGGAAAGAATTTACGCTCAGATTTACGCTTTTGACCTGCGCGCATCTCAACCACTTCTTCAGTTGGTACTAATATTTCACCAAAGCTCTCTTCAAGACCTTCGATTTTAATGTGTTCAGTTAACGTTTGAGCTACACGCTTTTCATAACCAGAAAATGCTTGTACTACGTACCAACGTAATTTAATTTCTTTGTTCTCATCCGACATGGGATCAGATCTCCAATCCAGTTAAAAAGCCAACAGCGCGGAATAAAATGCCATCTAATCCCCAAAGGATAAGTGCCATAATCACGGTTGCAACCATTACAATTAATGTCGTGTGGGTAGTTTCTTGACGCGTAGGCCAAATAACTTTGCGTACTTCAATTCGCGCTTCTTTAGCGAAAGCAAGAAAGGTACGTCCCTTAAAAGTTTGTGAGGCAATGGCTAATCCGGCCGCTATTGCAACAACAACGCCGATAGCACGTAGTAATACAGACTGATCTGCATACATATGGTTACCAACAACTGCGCCTGCAAGTAGCGCGATTGCTACTAACCACTTCACTGACTCCATCCCGCTTGATGGTGTTTCTACATTCGTGCTCATAATATTATTACCTTAACTACAGACACAACAACCCTACACGCCGGCAGGGTTAATCCATTAAAATCTAAACTTAAAAACAGACTTATTTAAACCGATTTTTAACCCCAGACTTACTCATATTAATGAGTAAATTGGCAGGGGCGGAGAGATTCGAACTCCCAACCGTCGGTTTTGGAGACCGCTGTTCTACCAATTGGAACTACGCCCCTGCAAAGTGGATGCCTATTATACTTACGCAAATCATTTACACAAGCCTAAAAGATACCCGTAATGCAAAATCTCGATATTACTCAAAGCTATTACGCTTAACATTGATTGAAAAGCGGTTTATCATGGACCTATAAAAGGAATTATACAAGATAGGAAATCGTGACTACATCCATAAAAATTATAATTTTAACTTTTTTGCTTTTAGCTCATAGTCGTTCTATAGCTTTTTCATTTTACGTAGACACATACACACAAGAACAAGGCCTATCTCAAAACTCCCTCACTTGTAGTATTTCTGATAATAAAGGATTCCATTGGTTTGCAACACAGGATGGGTTAAATCGTTTTGATGGTTATGAGTTTACCACTTACAAATACAGCCCTGAAACGCCAAGCATTTCTGGGAATTGGATCACAGATTGCCTTAAGACTAAAAATGGCTCAATTTGGCTTTCTACAACCACAAACGGTTTGAATCAACTTAATCCAAAAACAGGGCAATTCCGTATTTTTAATCAGTTTTCAAAGCCTGCCATCCTCAACCACTCTATTTCATCTATTGCTTCACAAGATCAAAATATACTCTGGCTCACACACGATAAAGGGCAGCTTACTCGTTTAGATACTGATAAAAATAAAACAAATCTGTTTAGTTACAGCGACTCATCAACCGCATTTAAAGATATAGTTTTTGATAGCGATGGTAATTTATTATTAGCCAGCAATAACGGACTTATCAAGTTTGATGTTAAAGCCCAGAAATTTAAACAGATTAAAAATAGCCCGAAATCTATATGGAAAATTACACTTACACCAAATGGTCACCTGATAATAGGTAGCAAAACAGGGTTAACTATTTTCAACACCACTACACAACAATTTTATCCAAATGAGTATTTTAAAAATATTTGGGTTACCGACATTCTTTTTGATGATAAAAATAACTTATGGGTAAGTACATACGGAAAAGGCCTATTCTTTCAAAATAATGAAGTTTCATTACCAACTAAATTTCAGCAATTTACTCATTCTAATGACAATAGAAATGGCTTAGCAAACGATCATTTACTGTCTTTATATCAGGACCCACAAGGATTGATATGGATAGGCACTGATGGTTATGGCCTGCATCGCTACGACAAACGACAATCACAATTCGGACACTATAAACGCGATTCAAACAACGCCACTTCACTCTCTCACAATTTTATTAGGGCAATATTGAAGGATAGTAATAAGCAATTATGGGTCGGAACAAGAGATGGTCTCAATAGGCGTACTGACACTGGATATACCCAATATAAGGTTGATGACAGTAATGAATCGAGTCTCACGAGCAATAATATTTTCAGCCTTTATGAAGACACTAAAAATAGAGTTTGGGTAGGTACTTATGGCGGTGGCCTACTTCGCTACCATCAAAAAACAGACGACTTTACTGCATTTACAGTACAAAGCCATCAACTAAGTAGTAACCGGGTTTATGCTATCACTGAAGATAAAAACAATAATTTGTGGCTCGGCAGTAATAATGGTTTAACACGTTTTAATCCTGACACGCTGGAAGTTAAACACTTTAAATACAATAGTGATACTAATAGCCTCTCAAACAACACTGTTTTTGCCATACAATATGACCCCTATAATGATGTTATTTGGGTGGGAACTCGCGATGGATTAAATAAACTATCGCTGCATAACGAGGTGTTTACTCATTACAAAAGTAATTTAAACAAGACGGCTACACTGTCCAACAACATGGTAACTGCTTTATATTTACAAAATGCAAACACGTTATGGGTTGGTACCTTTGGCGGGTTGAATAAACTCGATATTGAAACACAGCACATTCAAACAATAACTGAAAGACAAGGCTTACCGAATGAGAATATATTTGCGATCAAAAAGGGAAATACCGACGCATTATGGCTCAGTACTAATAATGGCTTAGTAAGGTACTTTGAAGATAACAAACAAGTACAGCTTTTTATGCCCGCAAACGGAATACAAGATAAATCTTTTATTTTAGGTGCTGCTCACAAAGCAGATGATGGAGAGCTCTTTTTTGGTGGTATTAATGGCTTCAATCAGTTTAAGCCAGAGCAACTTGCTTTTTCAACGTCGCCTCCTGATCCTGTTATTACTGATTTATTAATTAATAACCAACCAACCAAAACTATAAAAAGACTAAAAAACAATAGCCAAGATGCTAAGTTAATGAGCCATACAGACACAATCGAGTTTCAACAACAAGATGGTGTAATAGGGTTTAGATTTTCAGCGTTAAATAGCATAGAACCGCCATCTCAATACAAATATGCATATAAACTAGCAGGCCTAGATAAGCAATTCTTGTACACCGACCATAAGCAGCGCCAAGTAAACTATTCTCAACTACCTTCAGGCAATTACCAGTTTATATTAAAAGTAAGCGATCAATACGGAAACTGGAGTGAAGCTAAAACATTGACCAGTATTACCGTAACTCCACCTTGGTGGAAAAGTAAACTAGCGTATTTGACCTATCTTTGTTTGATTATAGTGACCTTATGGTTAATCATCGCTTCCAGATATAAAGCCACGATTGCAGAACAACAAACCAAAAAAGAAAGAGAACTCAACACATTAAAAACACAGCTACTTGATAACGTCAGTCATGAGCTTAAAACACCTCTGAGTTTAATTTTAGCCCCACTGGAGGCCTTACAAAAAACT
>Ga0209395_1005340_pt1 | contig 14528 bp, 10 predicted proteins | sample GOMGulsemesocosm_3_FD_184635 | JGI IMG/M metagenome (GOLD analysis project Ga0209395, IMG submission 184635) | Methane-oxidizing microbial communities from mesocosms in the Gulf of Mexico - GOM9D Gulf of Mexico (SPAdes) (version 2) | ecosystem: Environmental > Aquatic > Marine > Cold seeps... | reverse complement strand
CGTTACCGACCCGTCAATATTGTCTACCGCATTCGCACCATCATCAATAAAGGGAGTGTTCTGTATAATAGTTACCGTTGAATCACCTAAAAGTGTGACCATAGGAGGAATGTTATCATTTTGTGATTTTGTATCTGAATCACAAGCGGTAAGGGTAAACAATGAACTATAGATGAGTGCTACTAGCCAAGTTTTATTATACTTTAAAGCCATTCTTTACTTTGCCTAATTGTAAACTTAAGTTTTCATTGGCTGTATACTATTCGAGATAGACAAATTATTCTCCTTTGCTTACAAATTGATACAAATCAATTAAATACCCCTTTACTTTTTATCCAAATTTTTTCATATATTATGAAAACAAGTCAGTTTACATTCTGATCTGAACCAAACTTGAATAGGAGAAGTAGCCCCCAGAGTAGGAATCGGCGCCAAATCAATCTCTAAACTTACTAGATTGAAGTGTTATTTCACCTAATCTTTTGTCTTATATACGCAATACCTTCACCATTAATTATTCTCTAAGGCGTTTTATTTTTATTAAATTGGACTATAGTTAGGAAAAGTCATTTTATACCTTTCATGAAGAAACTTTAGATGCCTGAGAATTATAATTTATTCATCTTGGATGATGATCCTCAATATGCTGAGTTACTCAGTGTTATTGCGATAGACGAAGGATGGTCAGTAGATTATACAACAGATCCACTCAACTTTTTAAAGAGAGAGGTTTCTGAACAAACAATCTTAGTTTTAGACCTAATTCTGCCAAATGTTGATGGCATTGAAGTTATCAGAGCGTTAGCTGGACGACGTTGCTATTGCCCGTTAATTCTTATCAGTGGCTTTGATGATAAAGTGCTTCACTCTGCCCAGCAATTAGCAGAGGCTCATAAAATGCCCGTCATTGCTACGTTAACAAAACCTTTTGCACTTAATAAATTCATCGAGATCCTCAGTAATACTAAAGTTAATAATGATAAAAAAGAAGCTGTGCAAGCGAGCAATATTAGTTTTTCTAAAGAAGAGCTTGAACATGCACTAAATAATGATGAACTGCTGCTGCATTATCAGCCGCAAATAGAAATAAACAGTAAAGAAGTTAAAAGTATTGAGGCGCTTGTTCGTTGGCACCACCCTCAGTTAGGTTTAATATATCCTGATAAATTTATTGCTCTTGTTGAAGAGTTCTCTTTAATAGATCAGTTAACGAGCACCGTATTAAGCCTTGCTTGTTATGATTTGCATAAATTAAACAACCATTACCCACATTTAAAATTATCGGTGAACGTCACCTCTGATAACATCATCTCCTTAGCTTTTCCTGAATTACTTAAAAACATTACCGATCAGCACAGTATAACCCCAAACAGTCTTACTTTAGAACTTACTGAAAGTGCAGTGATGGGACATTTGACCTCGTCTCTCGATGTTCTGAATAGACTCAGAATGAAAGGGTTTCTATTATCTATTGATGATTTTGGTACCGGTTACTCTTCATTACAACAATTGTATCAAGCCCCTTTTAATGAACTTAAAATTGATCGCGCATTTACCTCTAAAATGCTTCACGATGAAGAAGCAATGATTATTGTCAAAATTTGTATCATGTTAGGAAAAATGCTCAATATGAAAACCTTAGCTGAGGGTGTAGAAACACAAGAAATAATGGATGAATTACAACGCTTAGAGTGCGATTTAGCGCAAGGTTACTTCATCTCAAAACCCATGTCATATAACCAACTAATGGACTGGCTACCACAATATAAATAAGTATGATTATAAATTTAAACTTTATCTCGAGCTGTATACTTGCATTTTTATTCTTTTTTCCTTCTCATTGCTTCGGCAGTGAAGTACTTGTTTTAAAAAACGACACTCAAGTTGAAGATATTAATCAGTTTATTGAAATATTTGAGGATAAAACTAAGCAATTAACTGTTTTGGAAGTCAGTAACAAAACCTTTCAAAAAAACTTTAGAAACATCAACCACCCAGAAGAAAACCTTGGCTTCTCGCAATCAGTATTTTGGTTAAAACTAACAATAGGTAATAGCTCTCAGATAGATAATTGGTATTTAAAACAACACTACAGCGCTAACCAATATCTTGATTTATATCTACCTCTAGATGAACAAAACTTTCAAGAAAACAAATCAGGTTTCCATAGAGAACATTCAACTAAGGCGGTCAAATCTAGAGCGACTTTTTTCAAATTACCTTTAGCGCCAAACGAAACTAAAACCTTCTACTTAAAGTATCTAAGTAATAGCCCTGTGCAACTAAAGTTTAGCATTTACTCTCCAGAAGCCTTTTTAAATGAAGCTGATAAAAGTAGCTTTTCCCTTGGGGGGTTCTTTGCGCCAATTTTTATAATGCTGCTGATGAACATAGTTTTTTATTTAATTACCAAACTTAAAAGTCAGCTGTATACAGCAATATATATTAGTGCAGCATTATTTTCACAAGCCTTAATTGATGGGTTATTCTTAGCCTTTATCCCTGAGAGTTTTACAATTTATCTGACCTCCTTAACTTTCTTATTTATGAATATTGCCTGTATAGCTTTATTTTTATTTTGTTACCACCTTCATTATTTAAAGAAGTTAACCAAACACTCTGAATTAATAAAATATACCGTTATTGGTTATCACTCTTTACTTATATTAATACAGTATTTTGCACCAAGTACATTAACTTATCAGTTAAACACCTACAGTTTTATTGTCACGCCATTGATATGTTTATCAATCAGTATTTATGCTTGGAAGCAGCATCAAAAATACGCAAGGTTCATTTGTTTAGGGCTATTTTTTCTCACGGCTACTGATTTAGCACAAAGCTTGCCTAAGTTGTTTGCTATCAATAATTCATTTGCGTTTATTGATCATAATGGCAAAACAGGCATTATTTTAATGATCTTATTTTTAAGTCTTGCGATGGGAGCTTACATACGAACACTTAAAATAGTCCAGCGCGATGCAAAAAACATCAAAGAAAAAACCGAGCAGCGCTTTAGCCAAATATTTGAACAAACTAACCAAATGTTATTTATCCTGTCTGAAACGGGTAATATTGAGGCTGTTAATGCTCCCGTCGAAAAATTCTTTGATCAAAATAAAGTGAATTTACTTAACCAAAATTTTAACGAGCTTTTCCCTTCACTAAAAGGGGGCATGAACCAAAACAATATCAAGCAACATATCCAGAGCGCCCTAACAGGCGAAATAAAAACTCAATCCTTCGAAACTTATGCACATGACCAAACCATAAAAAACCTCGAAGTGACCTACCAACCTCTTGTACAAGCAAATAAACTTATCAACAACGTTATTGTTCAGGTGCGTGACAACACCAAACAAACTCAAGCCTTTAAAGCGATTAAAGGTATGGTGGTAGGTATTGCCAGTTTGTCTACTGATAACTTTTTCAAAAGCTTTCTTATTGAAATATCAAGAATTTATAATGCAAAATATGTGATGTTTAGTTTAATCAATGAAACAGAGCCTCAAACCGCTACCAGCATCGCTATTATCGAAGATAAAAAGCTTATTCCTAATATTACCTTCGCGACGAAGGGGACACCAACCGAACTTTTGCTTAATCAACATCTTTGTAATTATCCAACAAACGCTTACCTAACATTTCCAAATGACGAGTGGTTGAATGAACACAATATAGAATCTTACCTTGGTGTGAACATAAGAAATACAGAAAATAACATCATTGGCTTTTTATCTGTGATGAATGATAAACCCATGCATGAAGATAATTATTTCATTGAAGTGCTGGAAGTTTTTTCATCACGTGTTGCTAATGAGTTACTGCAACGAGAATCACAAGAAGAACTAAAGCAGGCACTTGATAAAGTTGATTTTCATATTACCAATACACCATTAGCGGTTATTGAATGGGACACTGATTTCAATATTATAAATTGGAATAAATCTGCAGAAAGAATATTTGGCTATACCATTGAGCATTTCGATAACAATAGACCATTAGAAGTATTAGTACCTAAAGCGCAAAAAGCAGAAGTTCATCGTTTAACCAAAGAGTTATTAAGTAACAGCGGCGGGCTTTACAGTTTAAATAAAAACATCACGGCAGAAGGAAGAATAATATTATGTGAATGGCATAATACCCCGTTGTTAAACAAAGAAGGTCAAGTCGTTGGTATTGCTTCACTAGTTAATGATGTTACTGCTGAGCATGATGCATTAAATGCATTGTATATTAAAGAACATGAACAACGTGAAATATTCAATGCAATGTTAGATGCCGTTTTTATCGTTAATCATAAAGGTATTATTACTTTAGTTAATGATTCAGTTTCTAAGTTATTTAATTACTCCAGAGAGGAATTAATTAGCAAGAATATCTCGATGTTAATGCCCCCGGAATATAAGAAACTCCATAAGAAATACATTGAGCGATTTATTTCCTCTGATGAATCAAGAATAGTAGGGTTTGGTAATGAGTTTCAAGGCAGAAGAAAAAGTGGTGAAGTATTCCCCATTCATTTGTCTGTTGCTAAATTGCCAAAAGATAAAGCAAAGAATCATCGATTAATAATCACTTGCCACGATTTAACCGAATTTAAACAACAACAAGCCACTATTCGTCAAACTCAGAAACTCGATGCTTTAGGTAATTTAACTGGGGGGATTGCCCACGATTTTAATAATTTACTCGGCATTATAAATGGTTACTCGGAATTATTAACGCATCATATAGAACCGGATAGTAAACTCATAAAATATGCCCAACATATTCAAAAAGCCAGTATCAGAGGCGCCAAACTAACCAAAAAACTGCTGTCTTTTGCCAGTAAGAATACCATTGAAACAGAAATTATTAACATCAATGACATGTTACTTGATGAGTTTGACATGTTGCAAAAAACCATCACGCCACGAATAAATTTAACCTACTCATTGCACGATGAACTGCCATTAACCAATATTGACAAAGCGGAATTAGAAGACTGTATTCTTAACCTCACAATAAATGCCATGCACGCGATATCCAGCCATGGTGAGATACTCATTAGCACAAACCTTGTTGAGATAGATAACTCTCAAGCAATATTGCTGCATATTAAAGAAGGAAAATATATTAGTTTATCAATAAAAGATGATGGCAAAGGTATGGATGAAATAACCCAACAAAAGGCGTTAGAGCCATTTTTTACTACTAAAGGTAAAACTGGGACTGGATTAGGGTTAAGCCAAGTATATGGCTTTATCGAGCGCTCTAAGGGGTGTGTGCAGCTTGAATCAAAACTTGGTGAAGGCACTGAAATAACCCTGCTATTACCGCTTATCACGAACCAAAAAAAGAAAAATAGCAATAAAAGTAATGTTGAACAATTAACTTTACCATCGTCAACAATATTAGTGGTTGACGATGAACCCTCTTTAGTTGAATTATCAAGCACCATATTAACTAATGCTGGTTATCACGTCATTTCGGCTTCAAGTGGAAAAGAGGCATTAAAAAAGCTCGCGTCTAATACTATCGATATCATCTTATGTGACATCATTATGCCTAATATGGATGGTATAACATTGGCTAAAACTGTTAATAAAACACACCCAAAAATCGATATTTTGTTTGTTAGTGGTTATCACGATCATACGATGTCAGAAGGACAAGAAGAATTACAACACAAGATTTTAAAAAAACCTTATAGAGCCAGTGAGTTATTGCATCGCGTCTCTAAGGTATTAAGTAAAAAGCTATAGAAGATAAAGCATCATAACCCTACATTGATAGAGAAATGATGCCATTAATGACTGAACTTAATTGTTTTCTAAGTAGGAAAATGCAGTTTGAAAGGCCGTTTCTTGAAGATTTTTTAATCCCGTATCTCTAAAGTCAATATTAACTTGAGTTTTAGCTAAGGCATTTTTAACGTAACTTGCAGAAACAATTTCAACCGGTAAGTTATTAATTAACTGAATTGCAGCTTCCAACTTAAAACCAACAGGGCCACCAGCAAAACGCCCTTTTAACGCACGTCCTTTAATAACAACTTTCTCAATTTTATAATCTTCAATGAGTTTAGAAAAAGCAAATTGGAAATCTTTCAGTTGATCTGCATCACCAGCATCTTTAATTGCTATTTTAGGCACTCGAATATGAGGAATATCATATAAACCGTTGGCCTTCGCCATTACACAAATAATAGCCTCACTACCTTTTAACTCTACACCACAAACTTTCATACTGATCCTCTCTCATCGTTGCGGGTATTATAAGGGAGATTTTACCGTTATGCTGTGATTAATTTAATCATTTAGTAAATAGTGGTTAAAAAAGGATCAAAGTCCCTTCTTTAATTTAATAATTAAGTCAATATGGGGGATCAATTCTTCAATTTCGCGAATATGCGCACGTAATGACTCCCATTGATTAATTTCAAGCTTACCAGAATCTAAGATCGCTCTTTTTAATTCGCTCACTAAAGAGTTTTCATCTTCTTGCTCGATGAATTCACTGATACGTAATAAATCATCCAGATCAGCTTGAGATAAGGTTTCCAATTCTTTTTTTGAGGTCACCATTTAGTCCTTCTGATAACTGATTATGACTAACAAGTACATAATGAAAAATATGCCCTTACTACCTTGCTTAAGTATAGTTTAGGCGAATTATTTCACACACTAATATAGCTAAACCTTGCTCGATAAATATTTCATGAATTCGCTTTTCTTAGGTTACTTAATTCAAGATTAACCTATAGCCAACACCATAAACCGAATGAATAAGATCCTCTTTCGGACTTAGTTTATGCAGCTTTTTTCTTAATTTTTTGATATGGCTATCAATGGTACGGTCACTCACAATGCGATTATCGTCATACATGTTCTTCATTAATTGACCCCGAGTAAATATTCGCCCCGGCTCACGACATAAAGGTTTAATTAATTGAAACTCAACTGCTGTTAAGTCTAAACAGTTTCCTTGATAACTAACTTGATATTGACTTTCATCCAATTTGAGCCCTAGGTCATTAGATTGTGGTTGCGTTATTTTCGTGCGCCGTAATACCGCTTTTACACGTGCTACAACCTCTCTTGGGCTATAGGGTTTACAAATATAATCATCCGCGCCAAATTCAAGCCCCAACAAACGGTCTATTTCTTCAACTTTAGCGGTAACCATAAGGATTGGTACATCTGTAAACTTACGCAACTCTTTGCAAATCTGCATACCGTCTTTATTGGGCAACATTAAGTCTAATAATATCGCATCAGGGGAATTACTTCTTACCCAGTCTATTACGTCATTACCATCATAAATACAATGCGAGGTAAACTGTGCTTGGGCAAAGTAATCTTCCAATAAATTAGCAAGTTTAACTTCGTCTTCAACTATTAATATTTGGTTGGACATAACCTTTCCTTTACTGCAATGGCAAGTCAATATGGATAGCCAAACCACCTAAAGAAGATGCTTTGGCAACAATACTGCCTTGGTGTGCTTGAACAATATGAGCACATATAGATAACCCTAAACCACTGCCGCCCGTTTTTCTATTTCTTGAATCATCAACACGATATAAATGTTCAAATAACAACGCTAAATGTTTATCTTCAACACCAACGCCATTATCTTCAACAACAAGGTTAATCTGATTCAAGGTTGTATTTATCTTTAAAGATAACTCAACCTTTGAAGCTGTACTCGCATATTTAATGCAATTATTGATTAAATTATCGAGCAATTGACATAAACGTGTTTGATCTGCAAAAACTATCGCTTTTTCCACACTCATATTACAAACAAGCTCGAGACCTGCTTTGTTTAGATAACCTTGTAATTTATTGGATTCATCGTCAATAAATCTAACCAGATCCAATGATTTTTTTCGATAGCTCATACCTCCAATATCTGCACTGGTTAAGACATGTAAGTCAGCAATCAAACATTGAAGATGACTCACTTCTTGATGAGCTGAATGCACTTGTTCCATTGATAACGCCCTAACTCCATCAATGACGGCTTCCAACTCCCCCTTTAAAATAGCTACCGGAGTTCTTAATTCATGTGAAATATTTGCTAACCAACGTTTCCTCGCGCTTTCATTCTCCATCAATGTTTTTGCAAGTTCATTGAAGTCACGCGACAACTGAGCAAATTCATCTTTGCGTTTGTTTTTCAATCGGGTCTTATATTGTCCTTGTGTTAACTTATGCATGCCCTTGGTTAATGAATCAAGCGGCGAAAGTAAATGACGAGCAAAAGGGAATGTAACTAACAAAACCAATAACATTACCGCAAAAGCGATATACCACAAATCATCCTTTTGCTGTTCTACAAAGTCTAGTTCATAGCCTTGTACTAAACGGTTTCTTTTCGAAATAGCTAAATAACCTATAATTTTATCGTCAATGAACAATGGCGAATAACTATATTGACGATTTTTGGGGTGATCACCTACGATATAACTTTTATCTTCATCCAATAAAGCATAACTGACCGGATGTTGTTTAGCTGGAGGGCGTTTTCTACCGGACGGTGGATTTTTTTGTTGAAGTTTAAACTGGCTGCCCTCTTTTACAGGTCTGTCCTGCCTATGCCCTCTTGGTGGTGGCGGAGGTCTTCTCTCAATATTATTGTTTTCTCCGTGTTGAGGTGGAGGCCGATTACCTGGTGGTGGCAATGCAAAGTCAGTACCTTTTAATGACTGTTTGAGCATACGTTCAAACAATCTATGATCGAGATACAACGACTGCCAATCACCTTCTTGTTGATGAAGCCGCGTTAATTGTTGCATGAAAGGTTTAAGCGCATTAACCTCGCGCTGATTAACATAATCAATCATGCCTTTATCAAGGCTCCATTGTATGAAACCAACAAGTGCTGACACTAATACTGCAGCAAAGATAATAAAAACACTAAACAGTTTATTGTGAATTTTCATAGTTCTCATTCTAATCTGACTGAAGATAAACTTTACTATGTTCAGATAAACAATAGCTAACAGATATTCCCTCTTCCTTGATGTTTACCTTTTATTTGCACTTTTGTTGCACATTCTCCTCGTAAATTTATCCCTGCAGTTAACAAACAAAATGAAATTGAGTGAATATATGAAAGTTCAATTAATATTAAAGGTGATTTTAATAGGCAGTATGCTCATTACTCAAACTTACGCTCAACGAGCGCCCAGGCAACCGCTTATCGGCCAACCGGGCCAACCGGGCCAACCTGAGCAACCTCCTCAACCGGGTCAACCTGAGCAACCGCCTCAACCGCCTCAACCGGGTCAAGCTCCTGCTGAAATGTTAGATCAACAATTACAAAACATCATTGCCCAGCAAAATATTTCCCCCGTAAACCATGAAGCACTCGATGTTTTACCCGTATCAGATGAAAAGGTTCAGCTTGGTAAGAGATTATTTTTTAGTAAAAACCTCGGTGGTGAACAAAGTGTTGCCTGTGTCAGTTGTCATCACCCAAGTTTAGGTGGTACTGACCACTTATCACTACCCGTGGGTATTGCTGCCGTTGATGAATTAAACAATCAAGCTGATGATTTATTAGGCCATGGCCGATTTAATGGTAATGATGAACATCCTGTTGTACCGAGGAACTCACCGACAATTTTTAATGTTGCGCTCTATCCACAAGGGTTATTTTGGGACAGCAGAATAGAAAGAAATCGTGATGGTGAAATTATGACACCTGACTCATTGATTAACGCACAAGGACTGCGTCAACCCGATAGAAATCTACCTATCACTGCTTCGTTAGCTGACGCACAAGCTAGATTTCCAGTAACCGATAGCAACGAAATGCGCGGCGACTTTGCAGATGGTGATAATAATCAAGAATTACGTTCAGCATTAGTAGCCCGATTAAATGATGAAATTGAAAACATCAACAGTAATTGGCCTGCTGAATTTTTAAATGTTTATGGTGATCAACAAGTCAGCACTAATCGTATTTTTGAAGCAATAGGGGAATACGAACGCTCAATGATTTTTGTTAATAATCCATGGCAAAGTTATTTAGCAGGAAATTTTACAGCATTAACTGAAGAACAAAAGCAAGGTGCGGTGTTATTTTTCACTGCATCAAGGGACGGAGGTGCTGGTTGTGTCACTTGTCACAGTGGTAGTAATTTTTCTGATTCACGCCATCATTTAGTCGCTTTCCCACAAATTGGTGTCGGTAAAGGCGATACAAGTACTACTGCAACTAGCCAAGATTTTGGTCGTGAAAACATCACTAATAATAGCAATGATAAATATCACTTTAGAACACCAAGTTTACTCAATATCGCTGTTACTGCTCCCTATGGACATAGCGGTGCATATCAAACATTGGAGGAAGTGATTGGTCACTATCGCAACCCAAGAGCGTCTATCGAGCGATTGTTTACCGCTCAGGGAGGTCAAGCATTTAGCGATGGTATTGCACCCTATTGTCAATTACCTCAAGTGCAAATGTTAATGTCTAAACACAATCAGGGATGTGAAACAGTCTTTGCTGATTCATTTGATAATTCACTGGAAGTGGTTGAGTTTTTACAGGATGCTTTAGCAAATCAAAATAATGCTACGGCACCACTTCGTGAAAACGCGAGGTTATCGCCAATACAAATAAACCAAGTAGCCGCTTTTCTAGGTTCTTTAACAGATCCATGTGTACAGAATAGCGAATGTTTAGCACCATGGTTATTAAATGATAATGACTTGGCTACGTTTCCCGATAATCAAGCAGTGGAAGGAAAAAACCGCGATGGGGGTATTCTTTAAAGGAAATTAGAGCAGACTCTTTAAAGTGTCTGCTCTTTGGTTATGAACCTAGCTAACTTTGTACTGGGTTCAAACTAGATCGAACAAGCCATTAGCCATTAGCAAAGTCGGTAAGTGTTTTACCTGACATCCGATAACCTAGCCATTCATTTTGTGGCTCAGCACCCAGTGCCTCATAAAACTCACGTGAAGGCGTATTCCAATCTAAACAGCTCCATTCAAAACGACCACAACCTTTTTCAAGTGCAATCTCAGCTAATCGTTTTAACAATGCAACACCAGCCCCTTTACCACGAGAATCTTGCGAGACATATAGATCTTCTAAATAAAGCCCTGGTTTTGCTAACCATGTTGAGTAATTATAGAAATACACTGAAAAGCCAATCGCTTTTCCATCTAACTCACAGATAAGTCCATGTACACCGCTATTTTCACTAAACATACTTGAATGAATGGTTTCAACCGTGGCGAGCACTTCATGCTCAGCTTTTTCATAAATAGCCAATTCACGAATAAAGAACAAAATGGTTTCAGTATCTTCAATGGTCGCAGTTCTAATGTTTAACTCAGACATAGTTCATCCCTTACCTTAAATAATCAATAATATATAATCGTTACCAATTAATAAGGGGGATTTATTTTTTTTCAAGGGTCGCTAATGAATCAAAATCATTTATATTGACTTCTTTTTGCACGGAAAGAAAAAATTTAAACCATGATTTAGGGTATAAAAGATAGCCACGATATCGGCATATTTGCCGTTGTAAAAGAATGAAACTTGTCATACTGATATAAGAGATATACAAACAGCCAAACACATAAATCAACCAAAAAAGGCTTGAAAAAGTATTGGCATAACTTAACAAGTGAATACTTAAGAAAAAGCAGATCACTGAGAGTATTTTATGCTTCTTAAAGCTCGGGTATTGATGAAATTCAAAATAGTCAACGCGGTTGATAAAGTATTTGCCTTGGGTTGATCCCGATTCATTAGAATATTTAGGTTGCCTAAAATCTTGGCGCATTCTGTTCCCCTATTCATTTATCAATTTATTACACTATTTTAACTGTACAGGTGCAAGTTTTTACTTTTTGTAGCTGTTTTATCATGGAACATATTCTTATAATAGCGGTCTATCTTACTTCTACTTATTAACCTCATTGAAAATTGAAAGGAAAATACGTGTTCAACAAAATAACATTTTCTCGTTTACTCACCAGCTCTTTTTTAACCTTTGTTTTTATTACAAATGCTCAAACACCACAAGTTAGTCAAGTGGCAGACGACACGGCAAGTTATGCGGTTGATACTTATCAACAAGCAATGGTAAACAGTCTTGCAGAGTTAGTTAAGCACAATACCATGGCGGTTGATGGTGTATTAGCGGTTAATAACCCTGAACACATCGCCTTTAAAAAAGAATTAAAAAAACAAGCAAACCAGCTTGGTTTAGACTTCAAAGACGATGGCTATGTGGTGATCATTGGATTAGGAGAAGGTAAAGAGCGTGTTGGTATTATTACCCATGGTGATGTCCAACCAGCAAATCCAGCCAAATGGGCTAAATCGCCTTATGAATTAGATCTAACTACCGAAGCTGGAAAGTTAATTGCACGTGGTGCAGAAGATGATAAAGGGCCAATTTCAACTGCGTTATATGCGATGAAAGCCATCAAAGACCAAGAAATTAAGTTATCAAAGCGCTTAGAACTTTATATATATATGGCTGAAGAGTCTGACTGGGGGCCATTAGAGGAATATGTTAAAAATAATGACTTACCACAAATGAATATTACTATCGACGCAGAATACCCAGTGGTAACAACAGAAAAAGGCTACGGCACATTAAAAATAGCCTTTAAAAAGCTTGATAAAAACATTTTATTCGATAGTTATATCAGCCATTTTGAAGGTGGATATTTTGGCTCTCAAATCCCTGAAGATGCTCAAGCAATTATAGAAAATGCTGATTTTTCAATACTAGAAAGTCTGATGATGAAAGCACAAAATTATACAGGTGTATCATTTGATTTCTCTTTAAAAGACAAAAAGTTAACCATCACCGCATTAGGCAAATCTGCGCATTCTTCTAAACCACAAGAAGGTATTAATGCAATTCCTTATTTAGCGGATTTATTATCTAGTACGCGCTGGCCTAACAATGGCGCCGGAACGTTAGTCAATTTTATTAATGATAATATAGGATTAGGGCTAGAAGGGAAAAAGTTCGGCAATATTGCTTATCAAGATGATTTTATGGGGCCAATGACAGTATCACCTACTGTTATCAAACAGCATAAAAACAATATTGAATTAAACATCAATATTCGTCGTCCTCGTGGCAAGTCAGCCAAACAATTACGTGATGAAATTAACTATGCTATCGCTAGTTGGAAACTAAAATACATGGCGGATCTTACTGAACTTGACCATATCATTGGCGATCCATTTGTCCAAGATGACGCACCACAAATCCCTACTCTACTTTCGGTATTCTCTCACTTTACTGGCATTGAAAACCCTCAACCAATTTCCATTGGAGGAGGGACTAATTCACGATTATTTCCAAAGGCGGTGTCTTTTGGACCTGCAATGCCTGGCGCGGAATATACCGGTCACTCGGAGCATGAGTTTATTACCATGGATCAATTTGTTTTGAATCTAAAAATGTATACCGCAGTAATGATTGAATTAGCGAAATAACTTTCACAATTAACCAATTATAATAGCCAAAATAAAAGAGTATTAGTCGTCACCAATACTCTTTTTTGTTAATTAAAAAGGGCCCAAAACATTCTCAGGGTTTAACCATTTACTCTGCCATACCTTACTTCCCCTTATGTAGTAAACGTCATCACCATGAAAGATCCCCCGATCGTCATAAGCATTGAAATTCACCGGGTTCTTGGGATCTTCATCTTGCATGGCAGCTCTAATCCTACCATTTTCTTTAAGTTCAGCGTCGTTGGTTTTACCTGATACTTCAAACAAAACTAGGTCATTTTCAGAACGCCATATATCGTATTTTTGTTGGTTTTCGTCAACATATGTCTCTGTTAGCCATCTTTCTAATGGCATCGCGAAACGTTTGCTACCATCGCTCATGCTTAATTGAGTTAAGGCATGATAATCATATTCAACAGGGGTATAGGCATCTTCATAAACTATCGAACGGATTTCTTTGGGTGCCGTAACATCACTAATATCAAATAGAGTCACTTTAGCTCCTTCGATGATAGGAGATAATTCCTCGTCTGAATTTGATGTCTGTATTCGACCGGGATCAACATTTTGTCCAATCCCTAATAATAAACTGTCTGACAAAGGCTGTAGATACGCAGAATAACCAGGGATTTCTAGTTCACCTGAAATACTGGGGGTCAAATTATCTTTTAAGTCAATAATGTACAAAGGATCGGTATTTAAAAAAGTCACAATATAAGCTTGCTGCTGATAAAAACGTACTGATTTAATATCTTCATAAACCTTACCATCTTCACTCACTTTACCAAGTAATTTCGGATTAAGATCATTTGGCAAGTGAGCAATAACGTTAAGGGTATTCCCTTCTTCGCTCAGTACATTAAGCTTATGATGATATCCTTCACTGCGATTACCACTAGTAGTTACTACGCGTAAATAATCGTCTTGTTCACTAAAACGTAAATTAGATAAATTCCAATTAAATCTACCGTCTAATGTTCCTGAGGCCTTGTACTGTATTTGTTGACCTTGTACTGAAAACTTATGTATAA
>Ga0209395_1005337_pt1 | contig 14533 bp, 10 predicted proteins | sample GOMGulsemesocosm_3_FD_184635 | JGI IMG/M metagenome (GOLD analysis project Ga0209395, IMG submission 184635) | Methane-oxidizing microbial communities from mesocosms in the Gulf of Mexico - GOM9D Gulf of Mexico (SPAdes) (version 2) | ecosystem: Environmental > Aquatic > Marine > Cold seeps... | reverse complement strand
TTGCCCAGCCAAATCAAAGGTGGTTTGACGACATTACCTTTGATTTTTTATTTTTGTTCTATGCTTTTCCACCTAATGCAAAGGTAATTTGTGCCGCCGTTGTATTAAGTAAATTGCCTAAATCATTTAATCTATCATCAGTTAATCTTACTTTAGGGCCTGAAATAGAAATTGCCGCTATGGCTTCATGATGCTCATTATAAATATTGGCAGCAATACAGCGCAGACCAATAGATTGTTCTTCATCATCTATGCTAAAACCTTGCTGTTTTATGTCTGCTAAATGAGCAATAAAAACTGTTGGGTTGGTTAAAGTATTTGATGTTATTTCGCTGAGTTTTGTCTCAAATAGATGATCTTTTAGTTCCTTTTGAGAATATTCAGATAATAAAGCTTTGCCTATACCACTAACATGAGCTGGGGTTCTGCCGCCTAAAGTCGCGACCATTCTCATTAATTCTTTACACTCGACTTGTGCGATTAAAACTGAAGATAAACCATTTATTATGCCTAAGTTTGATGTTTCTCCTGTTTTCTCCATCAATTCACGCATAAAAGGGCGAGCTATAGCAACAACATCTCTGGTCTTTAAAAAGCCATTGCCGACATTAAATGCTTCAATACCAATCGTCCATTTTCCTCTTTGTTCATCTTGAATTACAAAACCTTGCTGCTCTAAGCTTGATAATAATCTATGTGCAGTGGAAGAAGCTAAAACAACATCATCGGCTATTTCAAATAAACTCATGCTTTTACCATGTTCAGCAAGAGATTTTAAAATACTTAAACCGCGTACTAAAGATTGTACCTGACCAGTTGCTGGTTTTTTTGCAGTGGATGGTGTTGTGGTTAAAATTGATTTTTTATCTTGTGGCATAGAATGAGTTGTTATTGATAATCAAAAGATTAGTTTATCCAAGAGTGAAACTAAAAGCTACTTAGGTGCGCTGCCTAATTCAAAGATTGTTTTTACGGCTGTTTTATCTATTTTATCTCTATTTTAATATTCTAGCTTTACTAAACAGTATTTTATCAGATAACGTATGTCTGTTTTTTAGGTAAAAGGAATTAAATTTGAGTTTACATCAAGATCCAATCGCCTGGTGCCAAGCAGTTGCCAAAAATAGGGTAAAGTTAATAATTGCTATCGGCTTGCAAATTTTTATGACGTTTTTTGTTTTGTATTTATTTTATGACTCAATTCCTGAGCTATTTCTGGCAATGAGTTTTACTGATATTTTGCTAAAGAGTAGTTTGATATTTTTTGTTAGTGTTGGATTACCTAGCTTATACTTATACGCAATTTATCAATTGCTAAAAGTAATAAAAACCCAAACTAGATAAATATTTTTTGATTAATGTATAAACATAGGAAGTACTTCATTGGATAAGGGGATAAAAAAACACCTTCTATTATAGTTATCATCATGATTTTATTATATTTGCCATTCATTGAAAGCTGGTATAGCGGTACGCTTTGGGGTTTAAATTGGCAATCTCCGATATTTATGCATCAATTGGCAGATAATTTAAGAATAGTTAAACTCATTCTTGTGATTTTAGCAGCTGTATTACTCACTATTAAAAGAGAGATAATTAGAGAAATACTAAATAATGCAGTTATTAAAAACGTTTTTTTAGTTTCAGGTTATGTCGTTGCAGCAGTTCAAATTCCATTACTTTGTTTAGGTATCTTATTGAGTGGCACTTCATCATCTGATCTGAACTATTTCCACAAGGAAAAAACATTTGATAATCGAACAATTTATATAAATACAATTGATCCAGGTGCTATGGGAAAAGCCTATCACTATTTCTATTTAAAATGTCCTTTACCATTGAGTCGTTATGAACTTAGACAGATTAAAAAAATGGGTTGGATGAGTGAATACGATTTTGAACTACAAGAAAATAACTTAATTGTTATAGATAAAAGTGAAGAAGATAAAATTCATACTTTAGATTTAACTAACTTTACTTGTGAGAATCAAAGTTAAAGTTTGTTTGTAAAAAAGCCTGAGAAAATAGTCAGGCTTCAATTGATAAAATGTGAGTTATACCAATTGTACTAATTAACTTCCCACTCAGCGGGAATTAAAAGCGTTTTAGACAAGGCAAATAATTGAAGTCATAGTTATTCTATTTCAAAATTATTTTACGCAGAATAAATCGCTTTTAAACCCGCCTTACAGGAGCCTTTGGGGATTTACACTTCGTTGTTATGTTATCTTTTAAGGGAGTAACCATTACTGCGATAACATGCCTAGAATTGAAAACCCCAAATGCTCTGAGTGGGAACTTACTTAATACAACTGGTATTATCTTTAGTTTACTTCTTTAACTTTGAAGCATGATCTAAATAAAATGGCGGTTTTTCAGTATTATCCGATTTTAAATAATGATCCATCCAACGCATTAATCGTAATGAAAAGTCATAACGTGCAGCTGTTTTTTTATTACCATGGCCTTCACCTGGGTAATACACTAAACGTACTGTTTTATCTTGGCTTTTCATATAACGGTAAAGTTCCATAGATTGGCTAGGATGTACTCTAGGATCATCTTTACCATGCATAATCAATAATGGTGTTTCTGACTGACTAGCGTAATAAATAGGGCTTCGCTCTAGGTACCATAACCATTTATCCCAAGGGTTACTTCTTGCGTGTACTAAGTACATTTCATTTGCAATATCGGTTGTGCCGTATTTAGATATTAAATCGGTTACTCCTACGCTCATTACACTTGCTGCAAAATGTTTCGTTTGTTTAGTTGCAGCCCAAGCTGATGCATAACCACCATATGAACCACCTGTAATACCTACTTTTTTGTCATTTACTAAACCGATATTTACTAAATGGTTTTTAGCATCAACAATATCGTCAAACTCTTTACCTGCATAATCATTTTGGCCTAGTTTTGAAAACTCAACGCCACGACCTGTACTACCGCGATAGTTAGGGTAAAAAACAGCATAATCTTGTGAAGCAGCTATTTGACCTGGCTTAGAATAGCTTGTTAACCAACCATTGCTAATATGAGACTCTGGTCCACCATGAATAGACATGATTAGTGGGTAACGTTTGTCACTTTGTTTATTAATAGGGTTGATTAAAATACCGTGAAGTTTTAAACCATCTCTAGCTTGGTAAGTAATCACTTCTTGTTTAGCTAAGGGCATATCAGTTAACCAAGGGTTAGTATGGGTAACGCGGACTAGTTTATGATTTTTACCTTTTAGAATGTAAACTTCATTTGGATGAGATGGTGTATTGATCACTGCTGCTAAGGTTTTATCTGACTTTGAGATGCTTATTTTATTGATAATAAAGCCTGATCTATTAGCGATAGTTTTGTGCTTTTTTTTGCTAACATCAAAATAATTTATTTCTGTCTCAACATCTGTATATAAAACGTAAAATAATTTGTTGCTTTGATTTGCCCAAACGATGTCTTTAACATGGCCTGAAGTTGTTGGAGATACATTTTTAATGTCACCAGTTTTAGTGTCAGCTATATATAGCTGACCTTCTTTTGGATCGTTAATATCTATGCTGCCAATTAAAGCAATGTATTTAGCATCGGTAGAAAACGTGGCTTTACCTAGCTTTCCTACAGTTTCAAATGTAGTCAGGATAAGTTGTGTTTTGGTATCAAATATGTGCCAAAGCGACTTCATGTAAATATCGTCAATTAATGGACTTGGCTGTAATTTAACTAGCAGTTTATTATCTACAGGGCTAAAGGAAACTGAAGATATATTACCTTGAATTTTTTGCTTTTTTGGTTTTTTATTTGAATTTAAAGTAGCAACAAATAATTGTTTAAATTGTAAGTCTTCTTCATAAATTTCAGCTTTAAAACCTAACTTTACTAGCTCTTTATTTTCTTTTTCTTTAGGCTCTTTCGCTAAAATTGCTACTTTTTTACCATTATGATTTAAATCGTATTGGCTAATAGAAGCTTTTTTTAATGATACTTGTTTTACAGCTTCACCGCCGTTAGTTGGCATAGCATAAAGACTAGTAAATTTGTCTTTCTTTAATTTAGCTAAGAAATATACTTGGCTATTATCTGTTGACCATTTTAGTTGTGAAATATTTACTTGGCCTGCTAAAAAGGGGCGAGATTCTCCTTTTCTATTTACGATATGCAATTGGCTAAATGATTTACCATCTTTATCTTTATAAAGTTTACGTGGTACAGACTTTATATAAGCGATGTGTTCACCATCGGGTGATATAACTGCTTGGCTTACATATTGAATTTTTGCTATGTGTTCTAAGCTAAATGTGTCATTTGATACTCTTGCGCTAACGCTTGAAGTAATCAAAAGTAAACATAAAACAAAACATTGTGAAATATACTTCATGATTGTCCTTTTTTAGTTTGAATTGTTTTTAAGACTAAGACCCATTATTAAATGTGTGTCTTAAAAGGGTTGGTGTATGGGTGTATATTTTACTTTGATGAGCTAAAAAAACAGTGTTTGTAATCTCCTTTATATCTCTATTTTTAATCAATTAATGTTTTTCATTTCAATATAAATAAGGAATAAATCATTATTTATAAAAAAAGATAATCTGTTTAGTTTTATTTAAAGAAACACCTTAATTTATGAATAAGAACTCTCGAATTAAAACCGATTAAGTTTATTGCAAATCAATAGCTTAATGTTAATAGATGTAGAATAGTTATAAAAAAGATGTATGTAAGATTGCGCAACTATTTATATGCGAATAGATTAAACCTCTTGGTTTGGAATTTATTTCAGGAACAAAATAAATGAATAATAATAACGCCTCAAAAATGACATTTGGCTTTCCAAAGATGTTTTGGATTGCCAACAGTGTCGAATTGTTAGAGCGCGCAGCCTATTATGGTGTGTTCATTGTGATCACCTTATATTTGTCAAGAGTATTAGGTTTTAGCGATGTTCAAGCCGCTTGGCTAGCAGGCTCTTTTTCAGCTGGTTTATACTTTTTACCCACTTTTACAGGTGCGCTCGCCGATAAAATTGGTTTTAGAAGTGCCTTATTGCTTGCCTTTGGATTATTAACGATTGGTTATGCCAGCTTAGCTTTATTTCCTGCTTTACTAGAAGCGAAAGGCTTAGTTGAATATGGTCGAGAGGCGGTATATCACGGTTTACTTGAAGCTGATATTCGTTGGGCTATTGTGCCAATCTTAATTGTTTTAATGATAGGCGGTTCTTTTATTAAAGCGGTTATTACGGCAACTGTAGCTAAATCGACTACGGCAGCAACGCGTGCTAAAGGTTTTTCTATATTTTATATGATGGTAAATATAGGCGCATTTTCAGGTAAAACAGTTGTGAAGCCGTTACGTGAATCTATGGGGGATTTAGGTTTAATAAACTTAAATTACTTCGCTGCTAGTATGACTTTAATCGCTTTCTTTAGTATTTTTGCTTTCTTTAAAAATGCAGAAACAAACTCTGATGGTAAATCAATGTCTGAGATTTGGACTGCCTTAGTTAAGGTTTTATACAATGGTCGTTTAGTTACTTTGATTTTAATTATTACTGGCTTTTGGATGGTGCAACATCAGTTGTACGCTACTATGCCTAAATATGTTTTACGTATGGCTGGTGAAGGAGCTTCACCTTCTTGGTATGCCAATGTTAATCCATTAATTGTATTTTTAACCGTTGGATTTGTAACTTCTTTAATGAGCAAGCGCAGTGCATTATTTTCGATGACAATAGGTATGTTTATAATGCCATTTTCAGCGTTACTAATGGCGTCGGGAAATATGCTTGATGGCAATGTAGATTTGGGTTTTATGCAAATGCATCCGATTGCAGCCATGATGATTTTGGGTATCGTATTTCAGGGGTTGGCTGAGTCTTTTATTTCTCCTCGCTTTTTAGAGTACTTTTCATTGCAAGCACCTAAAGGTGAAGAAGGCTTATATTTAGGTTTTTCACATTTACATTCGTTTATCAGTTCTTTATTAGGTTTTGGTTTATCTGGTTACTTATTAGAAGCTTATTGTCCAGATCCAAGGACGTTTGCTTCTCATGAAGCATGGCAAGCTGCAGCAAGTAATGCTCATTATATTTGGTACATTTTTGCTGGCATTGCTACTGTATCGGCTATTTCTCTGATTATTTATGGCGTAGTGATAAAACGTTTAGATGCTAAAAAAGTAGAGAGTGATGGTGAGTTAGCAGCAGTTTAAATTTGCATTGAAATTTAATAATAGAGTTGAATTTAAGAAAATATATTTTTCAGGGATGAAAAAACTTAAGCTTACAGGGAAGTATTCATAGCGTTTTTCATAAATTTAACAGCATTATTGAATTATATTACTTAATAAAAAACCCGCTTATGCGGGTTTTGTTATTTATGCTGTATGAACTGTATTAATTAAGCGTCGAACCTTGATGCTAAGTAGGAATATACAGCACGAATACCAAAGGCTTCTCCGCCTAATGGACGACCTGAAAGCTTGCGATTATTCCACGCCATTACATCAAAATGTAACCAATCTGTTTTTTCATCAACAAAGTATTGTAAATATAACGCAGCACAGATAGCTGCACCTTGAGGTACCGTTGGGCAGTTTGTCATATCGGCAACTTCGCTTTTGAAAAGCTCTTTATACGGTTGATATAAAGGCATTTGCCATACAGGATCAAAAACATCATCACCGGCATCCATAATATCGTGTGCTATTTTTCGATTAGTTGAGAAGAAACCAGGAAGCTCAGTTCCTAAAGCAATGCGCATTGCACCTGTTAAAGTTGCAAAATCAATTAATAGTTCAGGATCATCATTTTGTGCTTCATTTAAAGCATCACATAAAACTAAACGACCTTCGGCATCTGTATTGTCAATCTCAACGGTGATCCCTTGGCGTGTTTTAACCACATCACCTGGACGTAAAGCATTGCTTGAAACCGCATTTTCAACTGCAGGTACTAATACACGTAATCTAATTGGTAAATTGTTAGCCATGATTAATTGGGCTAAACCAATAACATGCGCTGCTCCGCCCATGTCTTTTTTCATGTTACGCATACCAACTTTAGGTTTTAAATCTAAGCCGCCTGAATCGAAACATACGCCTTTACCTACTAAGGTCACTTTAGGGTGTTTTTCATCGCCCCAAGTTAAATCAAGTAATCTAGGTTTATGACAACTTGCACGGCCTACAGCATGTATTGTTGGATAATTATGCTCTAATAATTCATCGCCAACTAACTGAGACATATCAGCACCAAACTCTAGTGCTAAATCATTCATTGTTTGCGCTAAATGTTCAGGCATCATGTCGGCTGGTGGCATATTAATTAAGTCACGTACTAGAGCCGTTGCTTCAACTTGCTTTAATACTTTATCTGCAAGCTCTTGGCTAGCTAAGCCTAAAGTTACTTGTGGCTTTTCAACTGTTTTATATACATCAAATTGATAACAACCAATCGCCCATGAAAAAGCAATCGCTTCGTGATGTTTTGTATCGGCTTTTAATGAATATTGCCCAGTAGGTAATTGCTTGGCTAATTCACCACATGAAAAGTAATGCTCTGGAGTTTCAACAACAAATACTACTTGCGTTAAAGCACCTGTATGATCTGGTATTAAAGATAATCCACATCCTTTAAATTGAGTCTGCTTTAACCAGTTTTGAACAAGTTCATTTTGTTGTGATAGCCAAGACTCAAAATTATTAGTTGATAAAATATTGAGAGGAATACCTTGAATGTTAGCATTGAGAAGTTGAATCATATTTTACCTTAAATCGGAATTTAAAATGTGTATTAATTAAGACTTAATATACCTTATTTTGATGTTAAAAGGCTGATTTGAGGCAAAAAGAAATTGTTTTTACTTTATTGATTTTAAAAGAATAGATATAAAAAAGAGAATTAAATAAGAGAAACGACATTAAAGGAAATTAATGCCTAAGAGTAAAGTCTATTAAAGGTACTCAAAAGTATTTTCTAAAAACGGTAACTAAAGCCTAAGCTTGTTTGAAATTGATTAAGTAAGTCACCATCAAAATGCCATAAACAGTTATCGTCTTCTTCTTTTGTTTCGGCTTCACAGGTCGTTTTACTATTGTTATCTATTATGGTGGTTAACCAGCGAGTTTCAAAAGAGACTCTCATCGATTTTGATAAATGATACTCAACACCACCGTATAAACCTGTCGCAAAATAGGTATCAGACTCTGACCAATTAGGCTTTATATTATTAACACCGATTTGTGCGCCAAAATAACCGGATATATCTTGGCCTAGTGGTACATTTATGGCGCTTTGAAATAAAAGATAATTAAAATCCAGTTTTTTGTCTTTCTCGTTTTTTAAATGGGTCGACATATTTGAATAAAACACACCATATTTTGCATTGGGAATGCTTTTTTCTAAGCTTAAATTAAAATGAGTCCCATCTTTCACTTCAATTTTTTGAAGCTCTTGTGTCTCTAATCTTTGGCTAAAAGTTTTACCAACTGAGCCGCCGATAATTACTTGTGCATCACTCAGGGATGAGAATGTTAATAAAACACTGGCTGATATAAGTGAGGTGAGGGTTTTATTCATGTTAATTTCCTTTAATTTAGCAAGCTTAGCGTATAGCTTCAGCTCTATCTCTAGAGTATCAAACTAACACCATTAAAATAAGCTTTAACTTAGGGCCAATGTTCATTATGCTGATAGTATTTATTCATATACAAAAATAAATCATGAATTATAAAGTTATATTTTTAGCATTGAGTGTATTGATGTTATCTGCATGCTCCGATAATGCAGGAAAAGTGAGCCTAGGTTTGTTCACAACAAAAGATGTGGTTATTAAAGCAAAGAGCGATCCTATAATTCCAGGTATTACCTGTCATATAAGTCATGTCGAAGCTGATTTAGACTTTTCAGATCCGTCTGATATGTCAATAGCATGTCGTCAAACCGGTCCTATTTTAGCTGAGCAATTACAAAAAATAGATTTTTCTAAAAATGGTGAAGTTGTTTTTAAGGAGTCTAAAAGCATATTGTTTAAAAGCCTGAAGGTAAGGCGTATTTATGATGAAGATACTAAAACATTAATGTACTTATCGTATTCAACCAAAGAATCAAGTGGTAGCCATCATCATGCATTATCGACTGTGCCACTTTATAATACCCAAGCTTGGCAATGGGCTAATCAACCGACAAAGAACTAATTATGTTATCAATTTTTAAATCTAAGCCATTATTAGCAACCGAAGAGCAAAACTGGGTGTTAGATACTTTTGTATGGGCCTTTGAGCGCTTTGATGGCCAATACTTTTTAGAAAAAACAGAAATAATTTTGCCTAACAATCATTATTTTCCAGATCAAGTTAATAGCGTATTTGGTATGGCGCAAAACGTATTTAATCACGTTGTTAAATATGCCGGTATGCAAAACTGGCCATTAAAATTAGTAGAACCAAATCAAATGCAATCAGTTGCATTTCCTAATTGGCAGTTCTCACCGCGTTTACGTGGCGAAGATGCAAAGTTAGTTAATGAAAATATGAACGAGCAAGTGATTTATGTTTCTTATAATCCGAATCAAATAAATCAACCGCAAGATTTAGTTGCTTCATTTGCACAAACATTAGCGTTAATTTTAATTCATCATGGTAGGGAGTTACCGCCGGGTGGTGAAGAGTTATTACCGCAAGTAAGTGAATTAATCGCTGGGTTTTTAGGTTTTGGTGTGATGTTAAGTAATACCGCCTATCAATTTAAAGGAGGCTGTGGTTCTTGCTTTAACGCTTATGCTAACAGGCAGCCAGCTTTACCTGAACCGGAACTGATTTTTAGTCTTGCTTTAATAGCAAAGTTAAAAGGTGAAAATAAAAGTAAAATATTACCTCACTTAAAACCGCATTTACGAAGTATGTTTAAAAAAGCAGATAAAACCTTAAATAACGAATTAAAAGAATCAGCAAACCCTTTGTTGTTAGCTGTATTTGATAAAGCTAATAGTTAAACGCATAAATTTTAAATGCGTTGAATGACATGATTTAGTGGTTTAAATTTTAAAGAGAATAAAAATGAAAAAATTAAGCGCCATATTTTCAGGGATGCTAGCTGCATCTTTGAGTTTTACATCTGTTGCCCAGGTAAATGCAGATAAAATTGAAACTATCGTAGAAAACTCTATGGCACGTTTTAATGTACCTGGTTTAGCCATTGCTATCGTTGAAAATGATAAAGTTATTATGGCTAAAGGTTTTGGTGTTAAGCATTTAGATACTGGCGAAAAAGTGAATAAAGAGACTTTATTTGGTATTGCCTCAAATACCAAGGCTTTCACGGTTGCTGCTATTGGTATGCTGGTTGATCAAGGTAAACTTAATTGGGATGATAAAGTAATTGATCATTTACCTGAATTTCGTTTATACGATGCCTACGTTACGCGTGAAATGACTATTAGAGATTTATTGAGCCATAGAAGTGGTTTAGGATTAGGCGCTGGTGATTTAATGATTTGGCCTGACACTAATAAAGATATGGGGGATATTTTAGATAGCCTTCGTCATTTAAAACCTGTTTCTAGTTTTCGCTCTAAATATGCTTATAACAACTTAATGTTTGTGACAGCCGGTGAAGTGGTTGCTCGTGTATCAGGTATGAGCTGGCAAGATTTTATTGAACAAAATATTTTACAACCTCTTGATATGAATACATCAAGAGCTGGCTTTTCTCGTATTGCGAAAGATAATAAAAACTGGGCAACGGGGCATATTCCACTTGATGGCAAGCTTAATCCATTTTTTGTTAACTATTTAGAGGACTTTCGTGGTGCAGGTGCCATAGCATCAAATGTTGTGGATATGAGTCACTGGCTTAAAGTGCAATTAACGCAAGGTAAAATGAGTAATGGCGAGCAGTTATTCAGCCAAAAACAACAAAAAGAAATGTGGCATCCGCATATTACTAAAATGGCATCTAAAAAAGGTTTTGATAGCCACAGACAGCAATTTAGTGGTTATGGTTTAGGTTGGAGCATAGAAGATTATCAAGGTTATAAAAAGATAGGCCATGGTGGGGGAATATTAGGAATGGTTTCTCAAGTGACTTTAGTTCCTGAGAAAAATCTAGGTATTGTTATTTTATCAAATCAGCAAGCATTTAGTGCTTTATCTGCTATCACCCATGAAGTATTAGAAGATGTACTTGAACTCAAAGATAAAGATTGGGTTGAAGAACTTGCAACTAAACACTTTGAAGGTAAAGAGAAAGCTTATGCCAAAGCGAAGCTTGATGAAGTTGTAGATGTTCAAGAAGCTTTACCTTTACAGCATTACGCAGGTGAATTTGTTGATGATTGGTATGGTGATGTAAACATAGTAGAAAAAGATAATAAATTACTCATTGATTTTACACATACAGAACAATTAAAAGGTGAATTAGAGCACTATACTGGTAATACTTTTATTGTAAGATGGAATGATAAATTATTAGAGGCGGATGCTTTTATGAATTTTGAAATGACCTCTAAAAATAAGGTGAAAAGCATATCTTTGAAAGCAGCAACACCTAGCATTACAGATTTTAGTTTTGATTTTCATAATCTAAATTTAAAACAAAAATTATAAGCTCTAATATCGACCAAAGTATCAAAGTTTGAATTCACAAACTTTGATACACTTTCAATCAATTCATATCTTTGAAAATTCTTAATTAGAGTATACCTATGCGTACTGCAATTATTTATCATCCTGATTGTCGCAAACACAAAATGGTTCAAGATCATCCTGAATGTTCAGAGCGTTTAGATGCGATCCAAGATAGATTGTTAGCCTCAGGTTTAGATATTGCTGTGCCACAGATCATGACATCAAAAGCAACCGAAGAAGATATTTTACGCGTTCATAAGCAATCACATTTAGATTTAGTCAAAAGTAAAATGCCAGACACTGGCTTAGCTGATTTAGACGGCGATACTTGGCTGTGTAAAGATAGCTTCAAAGCAGCGGAACGTGCGGCAGGATCAGGTGTTTTTGCAGTAAAACAAATATTAGAAGGGCAGTTAGAAGCCGCTTTTTGTGCTGTTAGACCGCCAGGGCATCATGCAACAGAAGATGGGTCTTCTGGTTTTTGTATATTTAATAATACTGCTATTGCAGTTAAATATGCGCAAGCGCAAGGCATAAAGCGTATCGTCATTTTAGATATCGATGTACACCATGGCAATGGTACTCAAGATATTTTTGAACATGATGATAACGTATTGTTTTGTTCTATTTTTCAACACCCTTTTTACCCAAATACGGCAATTGAGAGTACTAAAACGATTATTAATACGCCTTTGACTGCTGGTATGGGAGGAGATGATTTTAAGCGTGCCATTATTGAATCTTGGTTGCCTGCGATTAAGCGCTTTAAACCCGAATTGATTTTCATAAGTGCAGGTTTTGATGGTCACTTAGAAGATGATATGGGCGGCTTAACTTTAGTTGAAGCTGACTACGCTTGGTTCACAGATAAAATAGTTCACTTGTCTAAATCTCTTGATTGTAAAGGTATTATTTCAATGCTTGAAGGTGGATATGATTTGTCTTCATTGGGGCGAAGCGTTACTACCCATTTAAAATCTTTAGCTGAAGTTTAAATTTTATAAAGTAATACCCTGCAAAATGAAACCTTTCTTGATCTAAATTAAGTTGCTGTCATTTCCTTTTTGATAAAATTCACATTTTGTTTGTGCTTTTCTATTAGTCATTAATATGGAGTTTCAATAATGGTTTTAAAGTCCAGTAATAAAATGTTAACCGTAGCTGATTTAATGTCGAAAAACATTTTATTTTGCAAACCAAAAACTTCATTATTTGAAGCTGCAAATATGATGGGAAATAGAAATGTGAGTGCTATTTTCATTATGTTTCAAAATAAGTTAATTGGTGTATGGACTGAAGCTGATTGCGCTAAATTAGACTTTTCACAACCAGAATTTTCTCAACAACCTATTTCTAGCTTTATGAGCAGTCCAGTAAAGCAAGTACAAAGCACGATGCTTATCTCTGAATTGACTGTGTTATTCCATAACTATGGATTTCGACATTTATTAGCAGTTGATGAAAATAATATCCCTCAAGGCGTTGTTAGCCTATCTGATGTCATAAAAAGCCAAGGGCTTGAACATTACCTTCACTTTAGGCAAGTTGATAAAAGTTATAACGCCAATATCCCTCTACTTGATGCAAGCGATAGCATGACTCTGATTGCTAAGGCGATGAGAGAGAAAAGAGTAAATGCTGTTTTAGTTGAGAATAAAACTTTAAAGCAAAAAGGCATCATAACTGAAAGAGATTTACTTAATTTACTGAGAAAAGGTGAAATCAAAACAAATTGTTGGGAGTATGCCAGCTGGCCTTTACTGACAATTAAAGAAACGACTAGTTTATATAAAGCGTATCAATTATTAGAAATTAGAAAAATAAGACATTTGGTTGTAGAAAATGAAGGTTTAGAAGTGTTAGGTGTATTGTCATTGAATAATATCATGTCGGATATTGAACTGGCATATATGACGGAGCTTGAAACGGTTCTTGAGCAAAGAGACGTCGCTTTAAAAAAATCACAAAAAAATCTTTTTTTAGCTAAAAAAATTATCAATGCTTCTTTAGATGGCATTATGATCACCGATAGCTCTAGCACTATCTTACAGGTAAACCCTGCATTTACAGCTTTAACAGGATATTGCGAAAAAGAAGCAATAGGTCAAACTCCGAGGATTTTGAGTTCAGGTCAGCATGATAAAAAATTTCATGATGAGATGTGGCAAACTTTACGTAAAGAAGGCGTATGGCAAGGTGAAATATATAATAAAAAGAAAAGCGGTGAGTTATATCTTGAATGGCTGACAATTATTGAGATAAAAGAAAGTGAAGATGAAGACCTATTATATGCTGCCATTTTTAGTGATATAACAGAAAGGAAAAAAGCAGAAAAACGTATTACAGCATTAGCTTACTTTGATGAACTGACACATTTACCTAATCGGCGTTTATTTAGCGATAGATTAGAAATGGCTTTGGCAACAGCCAAGCGAGATAATCAAATATTAGTAGTTATGTTTTTAGATTTAGATCATTTCAAACAAGTAAATGACACTTTAGGACACACTATTGGGGATTTATTGCTTCAACAAGTTGCATCTAGATTACAACACTATGTAAAAGCAGGTGATACGCTAGCACGGTTAGGAGGAGATGAATTTACGTTATTATTAACTGAAGTGGATGAGGTTAATGAGATTTTAGATTTTGCTAATCAATTGATTCAATGTTTAGAAGAACCATTTAAAATTCAAGAGCATGAAATATCAATTACAACTTCTATCGGTGCCGCCGTTTTTCCTGACGATGGCATTGATTCTGATGAGTTACTCAAGCATGCTGATGTTGCTATGTATCGAAGTAAAGAGTTAGGTCGAAACTCTTTTCAGTTATATAAACCAGCAATGAATGCCCGTTCATTAGAGCGCATGGTAATGGAAAGTAAGCTAAATAAAGCGTTAAAAAATAATTG